>Ga0099364_10005430_pt1 | contig 18895 bp, 13 predicted proteins | sample TergutTh196P3_FD_73070 | JGI IMG/M metagenome (GOLD analysis project Ga0099364, IMG submission 73070) | Microcerotermes parvus P3 segment gut microbial communities from Pointe-Noire, Republic of the Congo - Th196 P3 | ecosystem: Host-associated > Arthropoda: Insects > Digestive system > Gut ...
TGCTGACTTATCCCTTTCTTCGTGATGAAGCAGAAAGTGTATATGTTAAAAACTTCGAGAGTACGGGTTTTGAATTACCCGAAAGCGAGGCTACCGACTTCTTTCGTAAAATAATTGAACCCTACAAAGGTAAGATCATCATGATAGACTTTTGGTCGGTCTGGTGCGGACCTTGTTTATATGGTATCGAACAATTAAAACTCACCCGCGAGAAATACAAAGACAGCGATGATATCGCAATCTTGTATGTTTGCGGAGAAAGCCCGCAAGACCGTTATGAGCAAGAAGTAGAAAAACATGGGCTATACAACAGCATTCTTCTGAACGATGCCGAATATAGGCTGATGCGTCAATTATTCAAGTTTAACGGTATCCCGCGCTATGCTTTGATTGACAGGGACGGCTCTGTCCTTACGAATAAATTTAATTTTAGGCATACTCAAAACGTTGATTTGCAAGCAGATATAGATAAAGTATTAGCACGACGTTAAATAAAAACGGAATAAGAGATTCCCGCCTTCGCGGGAATCCCCTATCACACTAACCTGCAGATGTACGAAATGTCAGATACCCGAGATATTTGGGGACAAAACGAACAATTTTTAAATACTTTCAAAAATAAAAGCTATCTTTGCATTTAAAATTTTTAAAAAAAATGGAGTATCGGGAATTAGGGAAAACAGGCATGAGACTGAGCAACATCAGCTTTGGAGCGTCTTCGCTGGGGGCGTTTTTCGTCCGTTTAATTTTATGAAGAAAGTTATAATGAGCGTTTTAAACACAATTTTTGCCGCCTGCCAGATTGTAAAGGGCATTAGAAGACCCCTTATAGTAGTGTGGATTATCATGATTGGCTTGACGCTTCAAGCCCAGGACAAGATTTATCATAATGCTTTCCCTCTGTGCAGCGTTCAACTGTTAGACGGTCCTTTTAAGCGGTCGCGTGAATTGAATATCAATGTATTGTTACAATACGACGTCGACCGTTTATTGGCTCCTTTTCTGCAGGAAGCCGGATTGCCTAAAAAAGCCGAATATTTTCCTAACTGGCAAGGCTTGGACGGGCATGTTGGCGGCCATTACCTGAGCGCGATGGCGCTCCATTATGCGGGAACGGGTAATGAAGAATGCAGGGAACGGATGGAATACATCCTTTCCGAGATGAAACGCTGCCAGGATGCCAATGGCAACGGTTATGTCGGCGGCGTTCCGGATGGCGGAAAAATTTGGAGCGAGATCAGGAGCGGCAACCCGCAAATCGTCTTTAAATATTGGGTGCCCTGGTATAATGTGCACAAAACATTTGCCGGACTGAGGGATGCCTGGCTTTATGCCGGATACGAAAATGCGAAGGAAATGTTTTTGAAATTGTGCGACTGGGGAGTTGAAGTTATCTCACCCCTGACCGACGAGCAAATGAGCTTGATGGCAGGTCAGGAATACGGAGGCATGAACGAGGTTTATGCAGATGCCTACCGGATGACTAAAGACGAGCGTTATTTGCATGCCGCCAAGCGGTTCGGCAGCGATTACCTGTTTGAAGGCATGTCGGCGTACAAGGACGAACTTGACAACCGGCATGCCAATACGCAGGTGCCCAAAGCCGTCGGATATATGCGTACGGGCGAAGTGAGCGGCGATAAACGGTATACCACGGCTGGCGAGTTTTTCTGGGAAACAGTGACGGGGAAACGTTCTGTTTCCATTGGCGGAAACAGCCGTCGCGAACATTTCCCGTCAAACGACGATTGCATCAGCTATATGGAAGAACGCGAGGGACCCGAATCCTGCAATACCTACAACATGTTGAAATTGACGCAAGGTTTGTTTCGCATGAATCCGCAGGCGAAATACGCTGATTTTTACGAACGCGCCATGTTCAACCACATTCTTTCCACCCAGCATCCCGAACATGGGGGATATGTTTATTTTACCTCCATGCGTCCGGGACATTATCGCAATTACTCCGCACCCAACAGCGGCATGTGGTGTTGCGTAGGCACCGGCATGGAAAACCACGGGAAGTACGGCGAATTTATTTATACGCATACAGGCGATTCGCTGTATGTAAACCTTTTTGTCGCTTCCCAATTAGATTGGAAAGATAAGGGAATCACAGTGACACAAAACACCGGTTTCCCTGCTGAAGAATCGGCAAAACTGACTGTCAAGACAAAAAAGACGTCCCGTTTCACGATATTAGTGCGTTGTCCGTGGTGGGTTCAACCGGGGAAAATGACAGTTGTCTGCGACGGAAAAGAGTATGCAGCAAAGGCATCGCCTTCGTCTTATATCTCTATTGACAGGGAATGGAAAAACGGCGATGTGGTAGAAATCCATTTTCCAATGAAGGTTACCATTGAAGAGTTGCCGAATGAACCGGGCTTTATCTCCATTTTGCGCGGCCCGATTGTCATGGGCGCCCGCGTGGGAACCCTCGACCTGAGAGGCTTGGTTGCCGACGACCACCGTTGGGCGCATATTGCGCACGGATCGTTGGTTTCCCTGTTTGATACGCCGCCTGTTATCGGAAAAAGAAATGACATACAATCCAAGTTGGAGAAGATGCAGCCGGTAGCCTCCAAACCTTTCTGCTTCACCGTTCCCGGCTTGTTTGAAGCCCCCGAATACAAGGATTTGGTATTGGAACCGTTCAATCAAATCCACGACAGCCGTTACATGGTCTACTGGCTTACGGCCACCCCGCAGGAATACGATCAAATTCAAAAGAAAATACAGGAAGAAGAACGGCAAAAATTAATCTTGGACGGCAGGACAATAGATGCGGTCAACACAGGCGAACAACAGCCGGAAGCCGACCATTTAATGAAACAGCAAGGTACACAGACAGGCGTACACAAAGAAGAACCCTGGAGGAACGCCCGTCCGGGCGGATATTTCCAATACGGGATGAAGACGGACGGACGCGAAGATTTGTCTTTGATGATACGTTGTTGGGGCAATGAAACCGGAAACCGCACCTTTGACATTATGATTGACGACCAATTGTTAGTCACGGAAAATGTAACAGGAAAGTGGGATAGAAATGAGTTTGTCAATATAGAATACAATATACCGGCGGATATGCTGAAATCCAAAACAAACATTACCGTAAAATTTGTCGGACAGGAAAGAAATAACGCAGGAAGAATTTTTTCTGTCAGACTGTTGAAAAACAATTAATTAATAAAAATCATGAAACAAAAAAACAGAATCATCCGGTCCATTGCGCTTGCACTCACCGCAGGCGTGATGACGGCAGCAGCCCAAAACCCTATTATCCAAACTAATTACACAGCCGATCCGGCGCCGTTGGTTTACAACGACAAGGTATACCTCTATACATCGCATGACGAAGACAATTCCACCTGGTTTACAATGAATGACTGGCGTCTGTACACTACCGACGATATGGTGAACTGGACAGACCATGGAACCGTGCTGGCTTATACCGATTTCAAATGGGCGAAAGGCGATGCCTGGGCGCCTCACTGTACCGAGCGCAATGGCAAATTCTATCTGTATGTGCCCATGATAGCTCAAAACAACAGGCCGGCTATCGGCGTTGCCGTTTCCGATTCTCCCTACGGGCCTTTTATCGACCCGTTGGGCGCGCCCTTGGTTCAAAGTGAGGTATATGGCGATATCGACCCGACGGTATTGGTTGACGACGACGGACAAGCCTACCTTTACTGGGGAAACCCGTTTTTATACTATGTCAAACTGAACGAAGACATGATTTCCTGTTCTGAAGAAATAGTTGGCGTCCCGATGGTCGTAGAATCGTTTGGCAAGCGGGAAGGAGAAGTAAGGGATCGCCCCACCCTGTATGAAGAAGGTCCCTGGCTATATAAACGCAACAAACTATACTACCTGTTTTGGCCCGGAGGACCGTTGCCCGAACATATCGGATACTCGACAAGCGCCAGCCCGACCGGCCCCTGGAAATACGGGGGTACTGTGATGTCGCCCGAAGGGGGCGTCTTCACCAATCATCCGGGAGTGATTGATTTTCGGGGTAAAACATACTTTTTCTATCATAACGGAAATTTACCGGGTGGAGGCGGTTTCACACGGTCTGTCTGCGTTCAGGAATTAGCGTTTAACCCGGACGGCTCTATCCCGGAGCTAAAAATGAGCAAGGAAGCCATAGAAAAAGGTTTGAAAACGCTCAATCCGTATGTCAAAAACGAAGCCGAGACCATGGCGTGGTCGGAAGGCGTCAAGGCGATGCAAAATGAACAGGTGGGCGTTTTCGTCACCGCCATGCGCGATGGAAGCTATACGAAGGTGAAAGGCGTTGATTTCAGAGATAAAGGCGCAAGGAAGTTCTTTGCCAGAGTAGGTACGACGCACAATGACAGGGTCACAATGGAAGTACGGCTTGACGGAGTGGAAGGCGAATTAGTCTGCACAGTCAGAGCCGCCCGCACCGGCGGAAACGACCGCTGGTCGTTAGCGTCGGCGGACGTATCGAATGTGAAAGGCGTCCATGATGTGTATTTCGTATTTAAGGGAAGAGCAAGAACCGACCTTATGTTTTTCGACTATTGGAGGTTTACAGAGTATTAAATCATCAAACAATGAAAAAGATCATTTATTTAGTTTTGACGTTGCTGTGCACATTCGCCCTCAGCGCTCAAAGCAACCTGAAGACGTTAAAGGAAGCAGTTTAGCAGCATGACAGCCGAGAACGATATGAAACCCGTGTCAACCCAGCCTAACGAGGTTCGTACCGACACTCGATTGGTTTGGTCGCGACTGCTGCAACAACAGCCCTGATGACCGATTCTCCATTAGGATGGAAATTTATCGACGAACTGTGGAACCAAAAATTACAACCTTACGATGACGGTTATTACGATGGTTACTATAATGGACTGCTCTATACAATTACTTATTTAATAATAATAAAATCTTTAAAAAAATGGAAAAAATTTCAAGAAGACAGTTTATCTCCAACTCTGCATTGATAGGAACGGCAGGAGTTGTAGGAGGTGTGGCAGGGACAGGGAGTCTCCTGTCGTCATGCAGCAGCAGCGATAATAGCGCTCAATTCAATTTGTTGCCGTCCGATATTCCGGTCATTATTCCGGAGATGGGCGATAAGGCGATTGAAGGCAAACCGTTGCGAACCGGTATGATAGGATGCGGTGATCGCGGTTCCGGAGCGGCGTTCAACTATTTAGATGCGGCCGATAATGTTTCAATTGTTGCAATGGCCGATATTTTTCCGGACAAATTAGAACGTCTGAGAACACGGCTTCGTGAAAGGAGGGATATGCCTGTTCCGGATAATAAAATTTATTACGGCTTCGACGCCTATAAAAAAGTATGCGATGACCCTGAAATTGATACGGTCATCATTGCCACTCCCTCTATATTTCATGCCGAACAGGTAAGATACGCCATAGAAAAAGGGAAGCATGTATTTTGTGAAAAAGCCGCCGGCATTGACCCCGTCTCGTGCCGCACTTATTCTGCCGCTATCCGGCAGGCGCAGGCGAAGGGTTTATGTATTCAAACCGGCGCGCAAAGACATCACCAGCGCGGTTATATCGAATCGTACCGCAGGGTGCGCGAAGGAATGATTGGACGCATAGTAGGCGGCGTCGTGAAATGGAACCAGGGGCACATGGGCTTTCAGGACAGGCAACCCCAATGGACGGATATGGAATATATGTTTCGTGACTTCTTCAGTTGGAACTGGCTTTGCGGCGACCATGTGATTGACCAGTTGGTTCATAACTTAGACGTTTTTCAATGGTTTTCACACCTGAAACCGGTTTCGGTCGTTGGCATGGGTTCCCAGCTTCAACGCCGTACAGGAGATATTTTCGATAATTTCTGTCTTGATATCGTTTATGAAGGCGGCGTGAGGGTCAATGCACAGGCGCGGCAGATCGACGGATGCGCCAACGATGTAAGCGAAACCATTATCGGAACGAAAGGTATTTGGACCTCTAAAAACGGATGGACGATTCACGATTTAGACGGCAATCTGTTGTGGCAGTATGACAGAGATACTGAAAAAGAGCAGTATAAACAAAGCGACCCGTATGTATTGGAACACATGGATCTTGTCAATCATATCCGCTCGGGAAAATCGATGACTTTAGAAGCTGAAACACTTGTAATATCATCACTTACAGGAGCTATGGGACGCGAATCAGCTTATACGGGATTAGAAATCAAATACGATGAGTTCCTTGCCTCCAATTTATCACTGATGCCCGAAGAACTGCATCTGGGAAATGTCCCCGATTTTGAGAAACGATTTGTTCCGCCTAAAATGGGTAGATTGGCAAGGTCGCAGACAAGGCAAAGAAATGCATAACCAAGGTAGAGACACAGCGTGCGCCTGGGTATAGGGTAATGTGTCGGCGGTACATGGATTGCGATACGGTCGTTAAGTTTGCGTATAAAGGCGGTACAGTCACCAAACCGAACAGGGGGTAAAGGTTGTCGGCCATGCCGGAATCCCTCTCACAGGGATCGATTTTCGGGGTATGGCTGTATACTTTTGCGAAAATGGAACAAATGAATTGGGATATTGAAAAAAAGACCATAGAAGGCTAAATTACACCATTCAAGAATCAGGAGCTTACCTTACGTTACAGGCCGGGCGGTGCGGAATTTTACGTCGATGGTTCAAAAGCCGGTAACGGTAAGACATCAAAATCAAAGCGGTTAAAGACCTGAAAATCAATTTTTCTATCAGACTGTCCAAATAGAAGGTAATAAGTTGAAAGAAAAGAGACGCGGCATGACTGCGTCTCTTTTCTTTTAGAGCCGATAGATTTAATGTTTTTTTCTTTTGAAAAAATATTGGTAATTAGAAATTTAATTCATATCTTTGCGCTTTAAAAAAACAATCCAATAGATATACAACATCATGAAAGAATCCAACATCCTGTTTTACACCACGCCCAACGGACAGGTGAGCGTTCAGGTGCAGTACGAAGACGGAAAACCCGGACATTCACTGCCTTTGCAACACCATAAATGATGAATATAATGAAAGGGAATGATATTACGAATTTAATCCTGTTAAATATCGGATATGCAGTTCATTATGCCGACTGGAATTATCAAAATGTAAACAGCCCGTTTGCCCGTATTTATCTTGTGAAGGAAGGAAAGGCAAAGTTGCACTTGCATGAGCGAGTACAAGAGTTATCTCCCGGCCATTTGTATATCATCCCTCCTTTTACCTTACACAGCTATGAATGCGACAATTATTTTGCCTTATACTATATTCATATTTATGAGAATCATTTTTTAGAACAAAGGATTTTGGAAGATTATTTTTTCCCATCCGAAATATCTTCCACTCCATTGACAGACATACTGGTAGAGCAATTATTCCAAATCAATCCCGGAAGGGAATTGAGCAAATATGATCCGGTGGAATACGATAATCCCAATACGCTTATGCGCACTATCTCTCTTCATTCCCACAACCCGTTCTATTCGATAATAGAAACGGAAGGGATTTTATTGCAGCTTTTGTCACGCTTCCTTCGAGAGGCTTCCCATAAATTTGAAACAACGGAGAATAGAATTAAAAAAGTATTGCGATACATCAGAATGCATATAAACGAACCGGTAAAGATAGACGAATTGGCAGGTCAATGTTATTTATCCAAAGGTCATTTTATCCGTCTTTTTAAGAAGGATTTGAGTATTACGCCCACTCAATACATCAATCAGAAGAAGATTGAAAGAGCGCAATTGCAATTGATAACGACCAATCTGTCTATCAAAGATATTGCTTATGGCCTGTCATACGAAGATATCTCCTATTTTAACCGTATATTCAGGCAATATACAGGCATAACGCCAAAAGAATACCGAAACACAAAATAAGCATCTGCCGATATTGTCCTATTTAATAGCCATAAACTTCTATTATTGGTTTAGAAAAAAGAATTTACTTTGCAATCTGAATCACAGATTGAAAATGAAATATAGGAGTATATATATAATTTTATGGCTATCTTTGTTTCATCTGAGCGCGTATTGTCAAACTGCATTTACTTTTGCTAGCCCGGCGGTCAAGTTGAAACAATCATGGATTCGGCAGCGAGAGGAGTTGAATACGCAATACCTGAAATCGCTTGACCCCGACCGGCTGCTGCACAATTTCAGAGTCAATGCCGGTTTGCCGTCTACTGCCGAGCCTTTAGAAGGATGGGAAGCGCCCAATATAGGTCTGAGAGGACATTTTACGGGTCATTATCTTTCGGCTGTGGCAAGGGTTGTAGAAAAAAGCAATGATACGTTGCTCGCCGGGCGTCTGAACTATATGGTAGCCGAACTCGCTAAATGTCAGCAGACTTTTGGAAACGGCTACCTTTGTGCATTTCCGGAAAGGGATTTCGATGTGCTGGAAACAAAGTTCGGAGGCGTTTGGGCGCCATACTATACCTGTAATAAAATAATGCAAGGCCTGCTTGATGTTCATATCCGTACCGAAAATGTGCAGGCTTTGCAAATGGTTTCAAAGATGGCAGACTATGTAGCAGGACGGATGGATAAATTGGATGCTGAAACAATAGAAAAAGTACTTTTTAGCGCGAGCGCCAATCCTGTCAACGAGGCAGGCGCCATGAACGAAGTATTGTACAAATTATATCAGGTATCAAAAAATCCTGAACATTTGGCACTGGCAAAAATATTCGACCGTGACTGGTTTCTGATGCCTTTGGCTAACAACAGAAATATATTGAGCGGACTTCACGCCAACACCCATATCGTTCTTGTCAATGGATTTGCCGAGCGGTATGCTATTACCGGAGAATCATTATACTTCGATGCTGTTTCCAATTTCTGGGATATGCTTATCTGCAGCCACGCCTATATTAACGGCTCAAGTAGCGGACCGCGTCCTAACGTGGTAACGCCCACCTCGCTCTCTGCCGAGCACTGGGGGAAACCCGGCGTGTTGAGCAACACCATGACAAGGGAAATAGCCGAAACATGCGTGTCGCACAACACACAAAAATTGAGTTCGTTTTTGTTTAGTCACACAACCGAACCAAAGTATGCCGATGCATACATGAATACATTCTACAATGCCGTACTTGCTTCGCAAAACGCAGCCGATGGAACGTATGTCTATCATTTGCCGTTAGGGTCGCCACGAAGAAAAACATTTTTGAAAGAAAATGATTACAGATGCTGTAACGGCTCAAGTATAGAAGCATTTACAGCGCTTGACGCAAATATTTATTTTCACAATGCCGACAGTTTGTGGGTGAATATGTATGTTCCTTCCGAACTTAACTGGACAGAAAAGAACGTTGTGATTGAACAAACGGGCAATTTCCCGGAAAATCCCTCCGTTGAACTTGCCGTATCAACAAAACGTGCGGCAGAATTTATCATCAACCTGTTTATCCCATCGTGGGCTAAAAGGGTTGATGTGTATATCAACGGCGAAAAGCAGCAAAATAACAGTAGTCCTTTATCGTACCTTGACATTCGCCGCCAATGGAAAAACGGCGATAAGGTAAAATTGGAGTTCCAATACGATTTTCAGTTGAAAACGATGCCCGATGACGAAAATGTAATAGCCGTTTTTTACGGACCTGTTCTGCTTGCTTTTGAAACGCGCAGCGAGGTGATACTTAAAGGCTCGCGCGAAGATATTTTAAAAAACCTGTCTAAAACAGGCGATAACGTTTTCAGATTGAATGACGCATCAACAGTATATACTCTGCGCCCGTTGTACGAAATAATCGATCAATCGTATGGAGTGTACGCCACAATTCGAGAGTTTTAATTAACAAGACCAAATCGGAGGGCTTGATTATTGGCATCGCTACAGTAAAAAACTATTTATACATAAATTATGCGAATTTTTTTAATTTCCTTATGGCTTTTGGGAACAAGTATCAACCTGTTTGCCCAAACTGACGATTTACCCGTTTATCCGGGTAAATACAAACCGACCGACGAGTCGTTGCAAACATACAAATATCCCGAATGGTTCAGGGATGTGAAGTTTGGTATATGGTCGCATTGGGGGCCGCAGGCCGTGCCCCGTCAGGGCGACTGGTATGCGCGGGGCATGTACGAAAGAGATTGGTACGATTGCGAGCGACAACGTTATGTGAACGCCAATCGTTATTACACGTACCATGTCAACAATTACGGACACCCGTCCGAATTTGGTTACAAAGATATTATTCCGCTTTGGAAAGCCGAAAGATGGGAGCCGGAAGAACTGATTCTCGAAAAGATTGCTGCATGGATGGAGATAAACAACAGCGCTATCTACGGTACCCGTCCCTGGAAAGTATTTGGAGAAGGCCCATCGTTAGAAGCGGCACAAGCGCGCTCACAATTCGGACATATTGCCGGAGCGGTGAGAGATGTACGCAATTACCAACCGGGAGACTTGCGCTTTACTCTTAAAGGGAGAACATTATACGTCTTTTGTATGGAACCCGCCGAGGGAGATATTCATATACAGTCGTTAGGATTGAAGACAGAAACAGGACAAAAAATATCCTCCCTGAAATTATTGGGAAGTAACGAAAAAATCCAATGGACGCAAAATGAAAAAGAGGTTGTCATCCAAAAACCAACGGATATACCTGCTACCAACACCATTGTTTTCGAGGTCAGGCTTTAAAAAAAATTATAAAAATGGAATATCGAGAATTAGGGAAAACAGGAATGAGACTGAGCAACATCAGTTTTGGAGCCTCTTCGCTGGGGGGCGTTTTTCATTCGTTTCGGGAAGAAAACGGCATAGCGGCTGTACATGTTGCAGTGGACAATGGTATTAACTTTATTGATGTATCGCCGTATTACGGTCACTACAAAGCTGAAATCGTACTGGGAAAAGCCTTGAAAAATATCGAAAGAAACAGATACTATCTTTCTACAAAGGTGGGACGTTATGGCAAAGACGGCGTTAATACATGGGATTATTCCGCCCGCCGCTCAGTCGAAAGCGTTTATGAAAGTATGGAACGGCTTAATATTGATTATATTGACCTGATAAATGTTCACGACATTGAGTTTGCCGATTTAGAGCAGGTATGTAATGAAACGCTTCCAGCCTTGGTGGAATTGAGGGATACAGGCATCGTGCGCCATATTGGAATAACAAACCTCAATTTACGGCATTTCAGATTTGTTATTGACCACGTGCCGACAGGAACAGTCGAGAGTATCCTTTCGTTCTGTCACTATTGTCTGAACGACAATGCGTTGGTTGACTATCTCCATTACTTCGAATCAAGGAAAGTCGGTGTTATCAATGCCTCGCCTTATGCTATGGGACTCCTTACAGAACGAGGCGTACCGGATTGGCATCCGGCGCCGGATGCCCTAAAACGCCTGTCAAGAAAAGCTGTTGAATACTGCAAATCAAAAGAAACCGGCATTGAGCAACTCGCTATTTCTTTTTCGGTACATAACCCAAGAATAGCAACCACCCTGTTTAGCACCACTAACCCTGAAAATGTTTTAAAAACTATCCGGTATGCCGACACGCCATTAAATGAGGAATTGTTGCATGAAGTGCAAATGATAATCGAACCGGGATTCTGCGACACATGGGTAAACAGTTGATAATGAACAATAAAAAATAAACGACGAATAATGAGGGCAGTACGTATCATTTCGGTTGGAAAGACCGAGGTTGTTGAAATAGAAATGCCGGAATTAAAGCCGGGGCATGTTTTGTTAAAAGTAGGATTTGTGGGGTTTTGCGGCTCCGATTTGAACACATTCAGAGGGTTGAATCCGTTGGTACGACTTCCGGTTGTTCCCGGACATGAAGTGGGCGCTGTTGTAGAAGCCGTTGGCAGTGACGTCCCTTCCGGAATAAAGCCCGGTATGAACGCTACGGTGAATCCATACACAAGTTGCGGCAACTGTCCGGCATGTCGGAATGGACGTCCCAACTCCTGCGAATGGAACCAAACGTTAGGCGTGCAACGTGACGGAGCGATGTCTGAATATCTGGTTGTCCCGTATGAAAAAGTGATTGTCGACGAATCGATCCCGGTTCGTGATTTTGCGCTGGTAGAACCGTTTAGTGTCGGATTCCATGCCGTCGACAGGGCGAAAGTAACTGATATGGATACCGTTATGGTTTTCAGGTGCGGGATGATAGGTCTGGGCGCTATTGTGCGGGCTGCTATCAGAGGCGCCAAAGTAATAGCCGTAGATGTGGACGATAAAAAGCTTGATTTGGCAAAACATCTTGGCGCCTGCTATGCCATTCATTCACAAAAAGAAGACCTTCACGACCGGATACGCGAAATAACCGCCCAACGCGGTGTCGACGTCACTATCGAGGCGGTTGGGCGACCGGAAACATATCTTGCCGCTGTCGCGGAAAGCGCTTTCACAGGACGTATCGTATATATCGGATACGTCAAGGAAAAAGTCCCTTTCGACACGCAATATATTGTAAAAAAAGAATTGGATATTTTCGGTTCAAGAAATGCCGTACCAAGTGATTTCAGGGCAGTAATGGAATACCTGAAAAAAGGGGTTTGTCCGGTTGACAAGCTGATAACGGCCGTATATCCGGCTGAAGAAGCACAAAAAGCATTGGGGAAATGGGCGGAAAATCCAAGTGATGTGTTCAGAATCTTAATCGGTTTCTTGTAGCGTACTTAAAAAACAATAAAAATATAGAAACAATCGTGGGTACAGAGGATTGTTAATCAAATGTTTATTATGGAAAACTCCGATTATTTTTGTGTAAAATGCCTTGTAGAGGGAAATGAGGAGGCTTTTATGGTATTGTACAACAAGTACCATCGCAAAATCTATAATGCTGCCCTTAAGATGTTGCAATCGGAGGATTTGGCTCAGGATGTGACGCAAGATGTATTCCTCAAAATCTGGGAAATTCGCGAATCGCTCAATCCAGAAAAGAATTTTGAAGCATTCATCAGCGTCATATGTCGGAACGCTATTTTTGACAAGTTTAAAAAAGCTGCCTGCGAAGAAGCCCTTAAACAGGAATTGTTGCAATTTTCTAAATCCTCGGAATTTGACGATGACGACGAGGATTTCTACGAAACATACAGAAATCTATTAGACAAAGCTATTGAAGAATTGCCAAAGCAGCGAAGCACTGTTTTCAAATTATGCAAATTGCAGGAAAAAACTTACGACGAAGTAGCGAGCAGCATGAACATTTCGCGTAGTACCGTACAAGATCATATTGTCAAAGCCAATAAGTTCATTCGCAATTATATATTAACAAACGGCAATTTCTCGTTTGCTATTCTATTTACTATTTTTAAACCGAATAACATAATTTTTTAAAAAAAGTCTCAATTCAAGCCCACCATTTCGAGAGTACAATCGTATTAGTATAAAATATAAAAGAATCAAAATGAACCAATGGCAATCCTTGTTGGAACGTTTTCTGCGAAACGAAAGTACGAATCGCGAAAATAAAATCGTATTTCACGCTCTTCGAGACGGGCTGATTGACGATGAATTGCGCCGCGCGATTGACATTGTCATGAACTTCAAGGTTAACGAAGCCGACATCAATCTCATGAAGCCGTTATCAGATAAAATGTTGAATAATATTCGAAGCCGGATGAAGAAAAGAAAAACAAAAACTATCTTACAACAGCGTATCGTTCCCGAATGGTTTAAGATTGCGGCGGCTATTGTTATTACCTTCTCAATTTCTTGGCTGACGTTTCACCCGAAAAAGTCGAATGAAACGCCGACTGCCACCATGAATACCATATTTGTACCATCCGGACAAACTGTAAACCTAACGCTTTCGGACGGTACAAATATCTATTTAAATGCGCGTACAACACTGAAATATCCGGACGCTTTTTCCGGCAATGAGCGTGAAATCTTCCTTGAGGGAGAGGGTTTTTTTGATGTTGCGTACAACAGAGAAAAACCATTTATCGTTCATGCTGCCGGCTACGACATCCGGGCGTTGGGAACTCAATTCAATGTTGAGGCTTATTCCCAAAGCAATAATTTTAACGTTTCGCTATTAGAAGGCTCAGTACAAGTTACTTTAGCAATTGACTCATCGCATAACCTCATACTTCAACCCAACACCATCGTACGATTGCATGAAGGCAGGTTAGTCTCCGAAGCTATAACTGACTTTAATCACTTCCGCTGGCGCGAAGGTCTAATCAGTTTTGACAACATGCCATTTACAAAGCTAATGACAAAGTTTGAAAAATGTTACGGAATCGAAATCGTGGTTCAAAATGACCATATCAAATATTATGCCCCGACAGGTAAATTTCGTAAGATAGATGGTATCGATTATGCGTTGCGGGTATTGCAACGCGACTTCAGGTTCCGGTTTGAACGCGATGAAGAAAATCACGTGATTTATATAAAATAAGCGTATAACCCTAAAAAATCAAAGCCTATGATTAAACTCCAGTAAGTAAAAACACAAACGCCGACTTGCCTTCTACTTCAAGCCGGCGCTGCAATCAACACAATTAAATTAACTGTATTAATTCACTTAACAAAAGACAAAGATATGATAAATTTTAATTTGTCGTTACATATTGATATAAAAATATTACGACGCAAACAATTTTTTAGAATTATGCGAATCAGTTTACTATTCCTTTTTTTGTGTACTACGTTGCTTTTTGCTGAAAATTTACATTCTCAAAAAGCCAAAGTAACCATCAATCAACGTAATGTTAACTTGGGAACTGTTCTGGAAGAAATTGAAAATCAGACGGATTATCTGTTTCTATACAATAGTAATCAAATTAACATGCGTAGAAACGTGTCAGTAAACGTAAAAAACGTACAGGTTGGCGATTTGTTAACCAAGTTATTTGAAGACACTCCCGTAAAAGCTGTGATGGAAGGAACGCATATTGTATTGCTGGCAGATGGAAATGAAACGCCAGCAAGCGAAGTTGCCCAGCAAACGCTAAACATCACAGGTACCGTAACTGATGCCAACGGCGAAACACTTCCCGGTGCAAACATTTCCGTCAAAGGGACTACCATTGGTGTAACAACCGGTGTTGACGGAAAATATTCCATTACAGTTCCTGACGGAAACAGGATTTTAGTTTTTTCATATATCGGTTTCATCTCACAGGAAATTGTCGTAGCCGGTCGAGAAATCATTGACGTAACACTTAACGAAGACATCATGCAAATAGATGAAGTTGTAGTTGTTGGCTATGGTACACAGAAAAAAGTAAACCTTACCGGCTCAGTAGCATCGGTAACATCTGCTGATCTGATCAACAAACCGGTAGCTACAACATCTCAGGCTATAGCCGGATTAGCTCCGGGTCTGAGTGTTGTACAAAATTCAGGACGACCGGGCACAAGCGCTACGGTCAGAATACGGGGTACCGGTACTTTTTCATCTGCCGGAACTGCTCCTTTAGTCTTGATTGACGGCTTATCAGGAAACATAGACGATGTTGATCCCAATGATGTCGAAAGTATCTCATTTTTGAAAGATGCGGCATCAGCTGCTATTTACGGAAACCGTGCTGCAAACGGGGTTATTTTGATTGAAACCAAAAAAGGAACAGATGGTAAAATCAGGATCAATTATTCCAATTCATTTGGATGGCAAAAACCCACAGAACTCCCTGATTTTCTCCCGTCATGGGAATATGCCACCTACTATAATGAGGCAATGGCCAATATGGGCAGAGCGGAAGCTTATTCTGCTGAAACGATTCAGAAATATCAAAGTGGTTCCGACCCGGACAATTATCCTAATGTCAATCACTTGGAATGGTTACTTAATACCGGTTCAGGGTTTCAGCAAAGACATTCTTTGAACGTTCAAGGAGGTAATGCCACGACAAACTATAATATTTCAGTAGGTTATATGGAACAGAATGGAATGACTGAACAAACCACAAACAAGCGCTATACAGCGTTGTTGTCGCTCAAAACCAAGTTGACAAATACGCTTACCCTAAACACAAGCATCAATGCATTCGCCAACAACAATCAAACGCCTAACGGAGAACCGACAAGTATTGACGGGATTATCGGTTATGCTGTACGCGAGCCGCCCATAATACCAGGTAAAAAATCCGACGGCAGTTTCGGTTATCAGGACAACTATAGTCCGGAAGCATGGCTGGCAAGTACATCATTTCACAATAATTTGCGTAGAAATGTCAATGCTTTCGGGCAACTCCTATGGAATACCCCGATCGAAGGGCTTGTATTAAGCGGAAAAGCAGGTTTAACTTATTACACAAATAATAATAAATCATTCCGCGCCAATACTTATTTTGACGATAGTAAAACCGTTGGACCCGCCACTTTAAGTATCAGTAGTGGTATGGATAGCTATACAACCTTAGAAGCATTGGCTACTTATGATAAACAGATTAAATCACATTCGTTAAAGATTCTGGCCGGCACATCGCGTGAATTATCAGAAAACAGAAGTTTATCAGGTGACAGAAATACCTTTCCCAATAACTATTTGTACGAACTGAGCGCAGGCGATGCATCTACATCGTCCAATAGCAGTTCATTAAGCGAATATGCCTTAGTTTCTGTTTTTGGACGAATCAATTATTCATTTAATGATCGTTATTTATTGGAAGCTAATTTTCGTTATGATGGTTCATCCCGTTTTTCAAGAAATACACGTTGGGGTTTTTTCCCTTCCTTTTCTGCCGGATGGAGAATTTCGGAAGAGCGTTTTTGGAAAGATTCTGATTTGAATAATATCATTAACCAACTGAAAATACGCGTATCATGGGGTGTCCTGGGTAATCAGAATATAGGCACTTATCCCTACCAACAAACCTATTCAACGGGACAAACCTACCCGATAGGTAATCCTGCCACACTTATGCCGGGCGTGAGAATTAACTCTTTTAATAATCCGGAAATAACTTGGGAAACGACGTCAATAACCGACATCGGTTTGGATTTCTCGCTGTTAAAAGGTACGATTAGCGGTACAGTCGATTATTTCAATAAATATACGGACAACATTCTTGCAGCGGTGCAACGGGCCAACATTATGGGACGTAGTGTCGGGCAATCGAATATTGGCGCTGTATCCAACAAAGGTATCGAGGCGAACCTTGCCTACAATGGCAAGATTGGTAAATATTTCAGGCTTAGCGTTGCGCCGAATTTCACCTATATAAAAAATGCTGTAGAACAGTTAGCCGACGGAGCATTGGAAGACATTAATAACAGCAGGATTGTCGGACAACCTATCGGTATTATTTATGGTTATACTACCGACGGACTGTTTGTTGACCAGAAAGAAATTGACGATGCACCGGAACAATTAGTGGGTAAATCCGGAATCAGGCCCGGATATGTGAAGTATGTAGACATCAGCGGGCCGGACGGTAAGCCCGAAGGTCAGGTTAACGCAACTTATGACAGAATGGTGATTGGATGTACAAATCCGAAATTCTATTATGGACTCAATATAACAGCTTCATTTAAAGGCTTCGATTTTTCCATGTTGATGCAAGGATTGGGAGGACATCAGCGTAGGATCGGTTCCTATATGGCTTATGCGTTCTATAATAACGGACAGATACAAAGATGGCAGGTTGATAATCGATGGACAACCGCTAATCCGGATAAATGGGCGAAATATCCTCGTTTGGAAACTTTAAACATGAACAGTACCAATCTTCAGACTTCCGACTATTGGGTGAAAGATGCGAGTTTTCTGCGGGTGAAAAACGTCCAGATCGGATATGCGCTTCCCAAATCATTCACCAAACAAATTGGGATAGAAAATGCAAGAGTATATGTCAGTGGCCAGAACCTGTATAATTTCAAATCATTCTACCAGGGATGGGATCCCGAAAATGAAATTTCAACAGGAGACGCTCCTTCTTTTTATCCGATAAACAGCATCTATGCTTTTGGTTTTAATTTTAGTTTTTAATCTCTTTTAATGATATGTTATGAAAAAGGTAATTATACAACTCATCACTTATTTTTTCATCATGCTTATCTTCATAAGCTGTAATGATTTTTTGGAAAAACACCCTACCGGTTCTATTTCGGATGCAAGTTTCTGGACTGGAGAAAGCGACGCTGAACTGGCTTTTATCGGCGCGATCAGGTTCTCCTCCGGTTGGGTACACAATGATTTTTCTTCTCCACAGGGTTTACTTTACTTGGATTTTTCAGGTGGAAACGGCACTGAGAAGGAAAATTTCACAACCTTGGAAATGGCAAGCTCCAACACGCTTGCTACAAGCGGACAAACGGCAGGTTACTGGAACGGCGCATACACCCAGCTTGCTCACTATAACACTTTCTTGGACAACATCGAGGACTGTCCCATGGATGAAACCAAAAAAGCGATTTGGATTGCTGAGGTGAAAAGTTTGAGGGCTTTCTATTTGTTTTACCTTGCCTTTCATTTCAAAGATGTGCCAATGCCCTTGACAACCTTAACTATTACTGAAGCGAACACCATTCCCCAGACCGCGCAAACCGAGGTATATGCTCAAGTGGAAAGAGACCTTTTAGCGGCTATCCCGTTATTGAAAGACAGGCACGATGCCAAAGATTATGGACGGATTACCAAAAGCGCTGTACGTGTACTGCTGAGCCGCCTCTATTTGGCGCAAGACAAATGGGCGGAGGCTGCTGCAATTTTAAAAATAATCATTGATTCGGATTTGTATGAACTCGACAGTCGTAATGGCGAAGATAGCTATGAAAAATTATTTCAGCTTGGAGGTGAATACAGTCCCGAAATGATTTTTTGCGTCATGTGTATACGGGACAGATTCACATATTCACGCTACCAATACCTCTATCCGGAGGCTTGTTATGGCGGATGGCACCAGTTTGCACCCTATAACGAATTGGTGAAGGAATATTTCTGTACAGACGGAAAAGACATCTATACATCTTTGGA
>Ga0099364_10005431_pt1 | contig 18894 bp, 12 predicted proteins | sample TergutTh196P3_FD_73070 | JGI IMG/M metagenome (GOLD analysis project Ga0099364, IMG submission 73070) | Microcerotermes parvus P3 segment gut microbial communities from Pointe-Noire, Republic of the Congo - Th196 P3 | ecosystem: Host-associated > Arthropoda: Insects > Digestive system > Gut ...
AGGTTTGTATAAACCTTCTCGAACCATTCTGTTTTGCATGGTTGTTATAAGCTTCGCTAATTTTAGCTGTTCACTCCAGACTTCATAAGCGAATCTGCAAGCTTTTTTGGCATCTTTTTTGTAGTCGCCGCTTGATTCGATTTCAAGTTTTGCGTTGCTGTTTATTGTGATTTCCATTTTTGATTTCCTCTTTCTTTAAAAATTTTGATACTAACATCATAACATACTTTCTTGGAACATGCAAGGTATATTTCCGGGTCTTTTTGGGTCTTTTGGGTCTTTTTTAAAGCAACAATAATTCCGTGTCATTACTGATAAGTTTAAGACCAGTTGACAGTTGATTTTTAGTTCTCATTTCAATCATCTCCTTTCTTCATTAAATCATATAACTACTATAACACAACAAAACGGACATTTTGGGACAGGATTTTAATTTATTTTTGAAACAAAAACACCGCCCGACAAAAACCGTCGGGCGGTGTATAATTTTCGGCGTTCACTCGGGACGGGCAAACCCGTCCCCTACAAGTCGTCCGCGCAAGCGGACTCAATAACTATCAACTCTCAATTGTCAACTGTCAACTGTCCGTCACTTCACCATAACCCCGGAGTTAACCGCTCTTGCCGCCTCAATTGCTCTTGCGGTTTCGGCATCTGACATTCCCGTGCGGTCTACGCATGGGATTATTTCTATGCCCCCTGCGTTTGAAACCGCTAAATCGAAAAGATAGCCGACTTGCTCTTCTATGTCGGTGGGTAAAGGAACGCTGTTGAGTTCAGATGTTCTGATTACCGCATCTTCTTGTCTTGTGAACACTGCGACGATTTTGATGTTTTCGCTAAGAGAAGACGCGCCTTTGAGAATCTCTGCTGTTCCCGAAAAGCCGCCGAAACTTTGGGCTATATCCATTAACTGCATTTCAATTTCAACGGGGGCGCATTGGTTAACCAACTCAACAAGTGCCGAATATCGCCCTTCTTGAGTGACGTTTGACGGAAGAATAGACAGGTCATAAGGGCGCATTATGGGGAAGAGCACGTTCGATAATATAATCTTGTCAAAACCTGCCGCCCTTATCTCATCGGTTAACTCGCTGATATAAGAAACCGTGCCTGCGCGTGTCGGGTCTGCCCAAAATTTCCCACCGCTTTCAAGGCGGTCGTCTAACCACTTAGAACTGCTGTCGGCAAACCAGTAGCTTACCTCATCGAGAAAACGAGGAGCAATTCTGTCTGCCAACGTGCTTATTCGCGCAATTGGTTCCATTGAATTTTCTTCAAAAATTGAAAATATTTCTGCTAATTCAAGATTGCCTTTTATAAACTCGTCACTTTGTATTTTCGGGTTCGCGCTTTTATACCAAACGTTTCCGGTTGAGTCTTTTAGGTCAACGACCACGCTTGTGTAACCGTCTGACTTTGCGGTAATCAGAGTGGCGGACAGGGCGGCTTTATTTTCAAGCGCGCTGACGGGGGCGAAAAACGAAAGCCCACCTGCGGCATGCGTTGTCGCGCTCTCAACAAGACTTTGGTCTTCTGTGTCGTCGATTAAAGGCTCATCGTCTGAATTCGGGAGGGTGGGGGTTGTCGTCTGCCAATCGGCGTCGCGTGTGTTTTCGCCTGAAAAGTATTCAAAGACAGGTCGCCCCGCCGCGAAGCCAAGCAAACACAATCCACCAATAACAACAATAAGCCCTGCTGTTTCAAGTGCTTTCCTCAGAGTGCTCTTTTTTTTGTTGTAAAGCGATTTTGAACGCTTTACTTTAAATCCTTTTTTACCCATAAGTTTATTTCCCTTTTACTGTGTTGAATATCCTATAAACGCGTATAATGCCAATGAAATAACCCCGATATATACTAACATAATGGGAATGCCCCTGAACGCCGCCGGAACAAGCTCAGAATTGAGCCGCCCGTGCGCCGTGAATAAAAGATAACCTGCCACGAAAAATCCAACTCCCGTGCCTAACGCAAATCCCAAATAGGTGACAAGGCTTGTCTGAAAACCGCTCTCAAGAAACAACGCGCCAATCACCGAAACATTGAACACGGACATGTGAACATAACCCTTGATTTTCTTAAACAACCGCGGCAATAAAAGCCAAATCAAGACAAGGCTGACTATATATACAACGCTCACTATAAGTATATAGAGAAACGGCATTACTATACTAAAATATTCAAGGTGGCTGAAATATTTGTCGACTAAATAGGTGAGACAAGACGACACAACTAAAACATAGGTGATAATCGCCGAAAAGCCGATAACGCTCTCTTTTTTTCGCGCGGCATAAAGGATTATGTTCATTCCGAGAGCGCGCTCGAATATTATGTTTTGCAAAAAAATCGCTATAAACGAAACTATTAAAATATCTGTAAACACACTCATAACTATCACGTTTCCTTCTTGCGGTTCATGATTTGCCTTACAACGGCGGCGGCAATGCCAAGCATTATAAAGCCGCCGAAGGTTGTTTCCATTGCGGGAATACTAAAATCTGTGTCTAAGCGAAACCACCCTATTCTTCCGTTAACCGCTATATCGCGAATAAGCCCTGTCGTTATGCAAACTATGCCGAACCCCAAAACGTATCCCAACAATTCGGGGAGCATGTCTTTAAGCGGCATAAGATAAAAGCGCGTTTCACTCTTAGTTAATATTACAGGGTTAACCATTAATATCGGAAGGTATATTCCAACACTTGTCACAACAGCCGAGCCAACAAGATGTTCAGCCATAATTATTGTTGGAATGTAAAACAGTGCGGCGACAAGCGCGTATAAAATAACCCTCACCGTATATACAATTTTGCGCGGTATAAGGCGGCAGGCAAGAACGGTTAACAGTGTGAGCGGCGTGAAAACCAATGCTATTGCCACCGCGTTTTCAAAGTTTGTTGCTCCGGCGGCAACGGGCCCGATTAAAAGCCCACTGACTAACACCACGTTTTGTCGCCAAAGACCGTCTGACAAACTCCCTTTTGTTTTTTCTTTACTCACCTTTTTCCTCCGAATCTGTTTTTTCTGTCGTCGGCTCGCCGTCTGCTACCATCGGCTCGCCGTCTGCCACCGGCGGCTCGCCATCTGCCACCGGCGGCCCGCCGGGTTCGAGTGTGGCGATTTTTTTGGCGCGCTCTGCTGAAATTGTCTTCATAAGATTATTCTTGTTTTCGATGATTGATGACATTAAAATTTTAGCGGATTTTTTCAACTCTTCAATCGCATTTTGTTGTGCAGGCTCATCGTTGGTTGATGAAATGTCAAGGGTAATGTCAGCGGCGTTTGTTTGAGAGTTAGGCTCATGATTTAAAGTGGCTGTTTTTGGCGAAATTTCGGCTATGTTGCCCGCTCCCGTCAATTCTCCTACTTTTTCTATTACTTTTTTCAAAAGATTTGGTTTTTTGCGGTTTATTTTAGTTACCTTCCCGTCAATGGGCGGCATATAGTAGTTTGTAGGCTCTATTTGAATTTCCCTTGTCGCTTCAAGGTCAAACACCCGCGTTACCTTCGCGCTCTCTCGAAAGCGTTCATAGGTTGATAGGTTTCTTTTTACATACGCTGTTAAGCGATAGAAGGTTTCAACATGTGAGCGTGAAATAGAATCAATTTTAAGCGACATGGCGTTTGCCGCCAACAATGCGAATACAAAAGAACCCTCAACCTTTCCGTAGCGGCGAAAAATAACCGCGAAAATTCCTAATGTAACAGCGTAATAAACCTTTCCCAACTGGGTTTTAGGAAGCGTTTGAGGGTCGTTGGCAAGAAAAACCAAACCGAACAACATATAGCCGCCGACAAATTCCACCCCCAGCGTGCTTGCAAAGTCAAAAGGGGTTCCCGTGTTGTCATAAATCGGGAAAAGAATGGCAATAATAAATATTACTGCCGCCGCCGTTGCGGTCATAATCACAGAGATTGAGCGGCGAAATGCCAAACACAATGCACAAACCAAAATCACCGCTATGTGGGTTGTCCCCATTGCGCCGACAAAATTACCGAGCATTATGTCAGAGAACGACAAATCTTGAACCAAGCCTAATTTAACGAGGAGACTTTCTACCCCCGTTGCCAAGGGAGCCGAGGTCTCACCAAAGGCGGGAAGCCATTCCCCAACCGAAGGATAATAAAGCATAGCGGCAGGGTAACAGATAATTAAAAACGCTAATGTAACCGCCGTGGGGTTAAATATGTAATTGTCTTTTCCCCCGAAGATGTGTTTTATTCCAATCGCCAATGCCGCACCCGCCCCCACCATAACATAAGAAGCCGTGGCAGGAGTCATGAGTGCTATGCACATTCCGGCGGCGATATTTGACAAGTCGCGATAAGAATAAACCTTAGCGCACATTTTACAACAAAGAAAGTCAACCAGAACGCTCACAATAATCGAAACCAACACCAAGCACAAAGCGCGTGGGCCGTTGCGCCAGAAAGCCATTCCGACTAAAGCGGTGAAACACATGATTTGGTCCGCATAGATATGCAAAGCCTTTCGCGAACTAAAAGCCCCGGCAATTTTATTAAGCTCGGCATCACCTATGCTGTTGATTTTTTCTATAAGAACAGAGTGGTTATTCATTAACAATAACAATCCTTAATAACTTTTAATTTGGAGGGGTATTTTTATGCAGATTGACGTTTTATCACAAAACACGCTCAAACTGACTTTGACAAGATTGGATATGTTTGATTTGGACATAAAGTATGAAAGTCTTTCGGGCAAAAACCCCGAAACCAAACGTTTGCTTTCACACGTTTTGAAAAGCATTCAGTTAGACAAAAAGGTGGGTTTTGATTTTTCGGGCGAGAGATTGTTTGTCGAGGCATTTCCGCGCCCCGACGGCGGCTGCATGCTATATATATCAAGCCTTGAAAACGAAAGTTTTGCAAAGCGGACGAAGAGGGCCGGCGACACGCTCTTTCAAAACGATAACGCTCAAACCAAAAGCCGCACCAAAAATGAAACGCTCTTTCACTCTAACCCCATGTCAAAAGGGAAAGTCAATATGCCTCAACATCAAGGGCTGTTTCTTCCGCCACCGGCTGAAACTTTTGGGTATAAAGCTCTGTCTAAACCTCAAACCGCGCGAAGCTGTCGCATTTGTGAGTTAAACGGCTTTGATGTATTGGGTATGCTTTCAAAGAAACTGTGTTGGTTTAAGAAAAACAAGGGTTTAGCGTTTGAGTCTTCTCTTTATTTAGGAGAAAGCGCGAACAGCCAAAGTGTATATCGTCTTGTAATAAATTCCGACAATCCAAGTCTTTTGTCAATGATTCTTTGCGAGTTCGGAGAAATTATTTCAAGCGAATATGAAATCATGAACACGTCAGAAACATTCAAACCTCTAATCAAAGAAAGAGCGGTTGAGACTATTCGGCAAGTGATGTCAATTGACAATTGACAATTGACAATTGACAATTGACAATTGACAATTGACAGTTATTGTGTCCGCTTCGCGGAGGTTTTTAAAAATTTAACTATTGTGACTAATTCAAATCCGTCGCCGTAAGGCGACTCAATAATTGTCAATTGTCAATTGTACATTGTCAATTGTTCGTCAACTGTCCAACAGTATTTCTTTAATCTCTTGCTCGGACATACCGTGTTTTCTTAGTTTTTTAAGAATTTCTTCTCGACCTTCTTCTCGACCTTCTTCTCGCCCCTCTTCTCGCCCTTTCTTCTCAGCCGAATAAAGTGCCGATTGCTCTTCTCTGAGCTGAATTTCGCGGGCTTCGACCTCTCTGACGAAAGTTTCGTCTTTGTTTAAGCGGCGAACCTCGCCTACGGCTTTGCGTATTTTGTCGTTTGACGACTTTTCAAGTGCGTTTATTTCTTCCTCGGTATCGGCTCCGATTAAGCTCAACCAATACTCGATGTCTCGTGCGGCGTTTTCAATCGGCGGTATTTTTTTCAGCTCAAAGAAGTGGATTTCTTTCTTGTCTGTAAGCATTTCGTGGCGTTTTTCTTCCATCGTGATAAATTTTGAATGGTATTCGGAACAGCCGAAGGCATTCCAGTCAATTATATTAATCAGAATTGTTTTGGGTATTTTCTCGTATTCCTCGCCGCGCGGCAGTCTTGCGAACATGAGACATGAGTAATACTCTGCCCTCGCCCGAAAATCGTCGCGCCCGAACAGCTGAATTTCGATGTCGATTTCTTTGCCGTCAACATTTGCGCGCACGTCTAAACGGCAAAACTTTTCTTTGGTACTTGATGGCGTGATTTCTGTCGGCTTTAAAATTATTTTTTTCGCCTTGAAGTCTAAAGCCGACGAAATAAGTGCTTTTAAAAGTTCTTCGTTGTCTGCAAATATTTTTTTAAATGCAATGTCAACTTTTGGTTTTACTTTTAGTTCGCTCATTTTTAACCCCCCATTTCAATTGACAACTATCCACTATATATAATGATAACATTTTTTTATTTACTTTTCAAGAGCTAAATGAAATTTTTATAATTATTTTTCAAAAGTTGAGAGTGATTGTAGGGGACAGGCTTGCCTGTCCCGAAATTTGCAGATGTTTAAGAGACGGTGCGGGCAAGCCCGTACCCTACAAGTCGTCCGCGCAAGCGGACACAATCACTCTCAACTGTCAATTGTCAACTGTTCGTCACTTGTCCGTCAAACTCCACAAAAATATTCAACAAGCTATATATATATATATATATATAATGCCGAAAGTTTTTTTGACCTCTTGCGCTTTTTGGAAGAATATGGTATATTAAAAATATAGCATTTTAAAGTTGCGTAGGGGGGTGTTAGGTTATGTCTAAAATAATTGTGCTTATTCCCTGTTATAACGAAGAAAAAAGCATTGACAATGTGATTTTGAATATTAAAAAATGCACTGCGGCTGATAGGGTGGATTATCTGATTATCAATGACTGCTCTAAAGACAACACTTCTAATTTATGTGTTGAGAATGGGTATAATTACTTAAACCTGCCTATAAATTTAGGCATTGGCGGTGGGGTGCAAGCGGGTTATTTATACGCGCTTGAGCAAGGATACGATATAGCAATACAACATGACGGCGATGGTCAACACGACCCTTGTTATTTTGAAGATGTCATTGCCCCCATCGAATCAGAGCAAGCCGATATTGTGATAGGTTCGCGTTTTTTAGATAAAAAAGGTTTTCAGTCAACGGGCTTGCGGCGGTTTGGCATTTCGTTTTTAAGCAAGCTTATATTTTTATGCACGGGGCTGAAATTATATGACGTAACCAGCGGCTACAGGGCGGTCAACCGCAAATATATTGAAATTTTTGCCACTCACTACGCTCAAGATTATCCCGAGCCCGAGTCTATAGTATACGCGGCATTGAAGAAAGCTAAAATTATGGAAGTCCCCGTGATTATGCACGAGCGCAAAGAAGGTCAAAGCTCAATCAACGCACTAAAGCCGCTATATTACATGATTAAAATATCATTGTCAATATTATTACATCGTGTGGTTATGACAAGAAAGGACTGAAAGTTTGAAAATAAATTCCCGTAAATATGGGAAAACATACTTTCAAAGCGCATTTGTGCAGAAAGGACATCTCTTAAAAACATGGGAAATATAGTTTTACATATTGTTTTTATTGCCGGAGTTGTGTGTTTTTTTGGAGTGATTCTTTATTTTTTGAGGAAGAACATGCTCTCCTTGAAATACACTCTGCTTTGGCTATTTTCGGCTTTTATAATGTTGATTGTGAGCATTTTCCCCGATATTTTGAGAACGGTTGCAAAATTATTAGGTTTTGAAATAGCATCTAACGCCGTCTTCTCTTTAATGTTGGGCTTTGTCATAATCATTTTACTCTCACTCACAGCCATTGCTTCTAAACAAACCGAAAACATAAAAAAACTCGCCCAGACTATTGCCTTGCTTGAAAAAAATATTCGCGAACTGGAGGGTAAAGATGTATGAAATGCGCGGTGTGTAATAACGAATGCACAAAGACATTGCAATTAGAAAAAAATAGAGTTTCCTTCTGCGCTAAATGCAATCACTATTTTCACATAGCGGGGGGGGGCTAATCGCGAGAAGTTTAACGTTTACGAAAACTATGAATATTCGCTTGAAAAATTAAAAGATGTAAATTATAATATAATTTTAAAAAACATTCAGCAAATTCTTCCTACAAACGCCGTGGGATTAGAAGTCGGCTCTGCTTTAGGGTGGTTTTTACAAAAAAGTGCTGATGCTGGATATATAATGACCGGAATAGAGCCGATAGCATGTAATTACGAAAAATCCATTAACAGCAAGTATACAGTTATTAACGGCTTTTTCCCTGATGGATTGTCTACAAAACATACGAAAACTTTTGATTTCATTATTTTTAACGATGTCTTTGAACACATACCTGACCTAAATAAAGTGCTTTCAGCTTGCAACAACCTGTTAAAGCCTACAGGGCTTTTAATAATAAATCTGCCAATGAACACCGGTGTTTTTTATAAAATTGCTGGCTTTTTAAGCGTACTCGGGAAAAAGCAATCACTGATAAGATTATATCAATTTGAAACAGAATCGCCGCATGTTCATTATTTTTCAGAAAAGTCATTAAGAAAAGCAACAGAAAAAAACAAATTCAATTTTGTAAATAAATTCAACCTGCACACAGTTGTTTTTGACAAAAATATACGCGAACGCGTAGCAGGAATTGGGAATATGAGTAAGCTAAAATCATTAGTCTTAACGTTGATTATTCTTGTGGGTGTGCCGTTTTTAAGAATCTTGCCGCGCGACACAAAATGTTTTGTTTTCAAAAAAGTTAAAGGAGAAATAGACTAATGAGCATTTTAATACCGAATTTAATTTTGATTGTGCTGGGTTCAGCATACGCTGTTTTGTTTAAGCGAAAGCTTGCAGAAACGATTTTCCTCGCTGTTGTTACCGTAGTCGCGGTTTTGTATTGTTTTGGGCTTATAAGCACACCGGACTGTCTGCTTTGGGGCATTTATTTTTTGTGCGGTTTGTCTCTTGCTTGTCTTGCTTTTGTTATATATAAGTTTATAAAAGACAAAGGCGCAATAAAAGAAATCGAGCTTTTGCAGGGGTGTTTAATATATGCCGCTATTTTATTGTTCGCGCTGTTTGTTAACGCCGGGCGATGGTTTAGTGGTTGGGACGAATTTTCACACTGGGGAACTATTGTAAAACACTTTTATACAATTGATGCGTTGGGAAATGTTCCACATCCTAACTACACTCTTATCTTTCCCGGATATCTCCCCGGAACGAGTTTATTTCAATATTTTTTTGTAAGATTTTCTGTTAGTTTCAAGGAATATTATTTATACATAGCAATGAACATTATGTATTTCAGCATGGTCATTCCATTTATTAAAAATGTTTTTAATAAAGACAAATGGCTCAAATGCTTGGGGTTGCTCGCGGTATTTTTCACGTTTCCATTGCTCTCGCAAGCATTCGAGCATAGTTTTTATTCTACGCTGTATGTTGACGAAATTTTAGGTGCGTTTTTTGGTTTTGCATTGCTATACTATTTTGTTTATGAGTATAACAAATCTCAATACGGAATAGCAATGGTCTCATCGGCTGTTTTTATGTTAACAGTTACAAAAGATATGGGGCTTTTGCTTGCATTAGGGGTAATAGCGATTATAATTTTAGATGTTATTTTATTCAGGCGTTCTCAAATTAAAGATTATTTTAATCGAAAAACCGGCATACTTTATAAATTAAAGGCTTTTGTTTTGGCTATATCGCCTTTGTTCGGCGCATTGTTTGTTACTTTATCGTGGCCAAAATCAAGATGGTATACACCAACATTAAATGACATTTACGCGCTTATTACAGGTCAACTTGAGCCGTATCAAAAAGAGACCCGGTGGAATTTTGTTTTTGATGCTATGTGGCGACCAATACCGGGCATTGGGCTGAACGTTATTCACTTTTCGTTAATATTTATTGCTGTTGTTTTGTTTCTTTCATTCTTTAAGCAAAAGAACATTAACATCAAGCGCATGGCAGTTACATCACTATCGCTTGTTGCGGGCCTGTTTTTATATCAATTTGTCTTACTCGCTATGTATGTGTTCTCGTTCTCGGAATTTGAAGCAGTGCGTTTAGCTTCATATGAAAGGTACACAACCACTTATTTGCTTGGTATGTTGTTCTTTAGTATGCTGTTTTATATTCTAAGGAAAGAGAAACCTGAAAAAATATTAAGCAAAATTAATTCTGATGAATTAATTAAATATAAAGATGCTTTCAGAATTATTAGAACAGCGGTTAGTGCCTTCTTGCTTTGTGTTTTAATCGCTAATTGCACGCGAGGAATCGGGGGTACAATAGCAGGTCGGGTGTTGAAACCGCAGCCATTTGAAACGCGCCCCACGGCTATTGCGGCTGAAAAATGGAGAGATTGGTTTGAAATTTATAACCCTTATCTTATTGCACAAGAAGAAAATGGCAGTTCATATTATATCATGCGATATGAGCTTATGCCATACTCAAAGCTTGCCAATGTGCGACTTGATTACAGCATTTCTACAGAACCATACTGGGATGATGCCGGCGATGACCCCTGGACGTTTATTGTGACACCGGAGGAATGGGAAGAGCATGTATTATCAAGTGGCTATGAATTGCTTTATGTTTATAAATCAAACGAACAGCTTGAAACGACCTACTCTCAATTCTTTCCGCACGGGGTTGAAGAGGATATGTGTTATTACGTGCAAAACAACGATGGCAATTTAGCTTTGGTTCCGGTTGTCTTGCATTAAATGAACAACATCGCATCGCCAAAAGAAAAAACTCGCAAGCTCATGCGCTATGCGAGTTTTTTTAAAGCTTCTGGCCGGAATCGAACCGGCTACCTCATCCTTACCAAGGATGCGCTCTGCCGTCTGAGCTACAGAAGCAAAACAAATAACACGTTTATCCGACAATTTAGTCAGACAACACACCAATTATAGCACAAAACATTCCCCCTGTCAATATATTTTTCAAAAAAATTTAAAAATATTCAAAAAAACACTTGACAATATTTAGAAATTGATATATACTATTAAAATGTATCATTATGGATATTTGTCCTCTTTTTTAGGTTCATCTATCTGTAGCTGTAATTTGTAAAGGGAGTTGATGATAAGCCTATGGTGAATGTCAAGCAGGTAGAGCTCGGCAAAGTAACGCGCAAAAGCTTTTCAAAAATAGACGAGGTTTTAGAAATACCTAACCTTGTCGAGGTTCAGAAAAACTCATATAACTGGTTTGTTGAAGAGGGAATCAAAGAAGTGTTTGAGGACATTTCACAAATCACAGACTCAAACGGCAAGCTTATTTTAAACTTTGTGGATTATCGCATTGACGATACCCCGAAATACACTATAAGTGAGTGTAAAGAACGCGATGTCACCTACGCCGCGCCCTTAAGGGTGAAGGCGCATTTGCACAACCTTGAAACAGGCGAGGTTGTTGAAAATGAAATATTCATGGGCGACTTTCCTTTAATGACCGACAGCGGAACCTTTATAATTAACGGGGCGGAACGTGTTGTTGTTTCTCAACTTGTCCGTTCGCCGGGGGTTTATTACAACTTTGATTATGACAAGACCGGAAAAAAACTCTTCAGAGCAACGGTAATTCCCAACCGCGGCGCATGGTTAGAATATGAAATGGACTCTAACGATGTTTTCTACGTCCGTGTTGACAAAAACCGCAAAATCCCCGCCACAACGCTTATTCGCGCGTTCGGGCAGGGGACAGACGATGATATTGTTGATTTGTTCGGCGATGACGAACTAATCAACCAGACTATTTCGCAAAAAGACATTACTAAAAACACCGAAGAAGCTTTACTTGAAGTTTATAAAAAGTTGCGCCCGGGCGAGCCACCGACAGTTGAATCGGCTCAAAATCATCTTAATTCGCTTTTCTTTGATGCCAAACGCTATGATTTATCGCGTTTCGGGCGTTATAAATACAATAAAAAACTCGGCGTTTGTGACCGAATAACGGGACATGTTCTCGCCGCGCCGGTTATAAGCCCACTTACGGGTGAGCTTATTTGTGATGAAAAAGAATATATTTCCCCTGAAATGGCGCAAGCAATTGAGCAAGCGGGGATAATGGAAGTTCTTTTATTGATTGACAGCAACGAGGTTAAGGTCGTGGGCAACGGAATGGTTGATATAATGCCCTATCTCCCGGACGGAATAGAACCGCTTAAATATGGAATCAACGAAAAGGTTTCGTTCGCGGTATTAAAAGACATTTTAGACTTAGATTTAGACGTTGACGAGCTTAAAAAAGAGCTGAAAGCCAAAGCAGACAAACTCGTTCCCAAACATATAACTTTAAGCGACATCTACGCTTCCGTCAGCTATTTCGCCAATCTTTGTTGCGGTGTCGGCGTGGTGGACGATATTGACCATTTGGGCAACCGCCGAATTCGCTCAGTGGGCGAGTTGCTTCAAAATCAATTCAGAATTGGTTTTGCTCGAATGGAACGTGTAATCCGTGAACGCATGGGTCTTCAAGCGCAAGACACCGAGAAAATTTCACCCAATTCTCTTATTAATATACGCCCTGTTGTGGCTTCAATCAAAGAATTTTTCGGTTCTTCTCCGCTCTCACAGTTCATGGACCAAAACAACCCGTTGGCAGAACTCACCCATAAGCGCAGGCTGTCTGCTTTGGGGCCGGGTGGGCTTTCACGTGACCGCGCAGGGTTTGAAGTGCGTGACGTTCACTATTCACACTACGGCAGAATGTGTCCCATTGAGACCCCTGAGGGTCCGAACATCGGTCTGATTTCTTATTTGGCATCTTTTGCCCGTATAAACCAATACGGGTTTATAGAAGCCCCCTATAGAAAAGTTGACAGAGAAACAATGTGCGTTACCGATGAGGTGGTTTATATGACCGCCGATGTTGAGGACATATATACAATAGCTCAGGCGAACGAACCACTTGACGAACAAGGGCGATTTTTGAAGCCGCGTGTTACTGCACGTTATCAAGATGAAATTATCGAGGTTGCTAAAGAAACCATAGAGTATATGGACATCTCGCCTAAAATGTTAGTTTCGGTTGCTACGGCGATGATTCCGTTCCTTGAAAACGACGATGCCAACCGCGCGCTCATGGGCGCGAACATGCAACGTCAGGCAGTTCCTCTTATGGTACCCGAAAGCCCGATAGTTGCAACCGGCATGGAATATAAAGCCGCAGTTGATTCAGGGGTAATGATTATTGCCGAACAAGACGGGGTTGTCACCCACGTCAGCGCAGAGCAAATATCGGTGACAGATGGTGCAGGGCTTGAAAACCCATATAAACTCATTAAATTTAAACGTTCTAACCAAGGAACTTGCGTTAACCAAAAACCCATTGTTAAAAAAGGAGACCATGTTAAAAAGGGAGAAGTTTTGGCAGACGGCCCTGCCACATATAACGGTGAAATTTCGTTAGGCAAAAACGTTTTAGTCGGCTTCATGACATGGGAAGGCTATAACTATGAAGATGCCGTGTTAATAAGTGAGCGGTTGGTATATAACGATGTGTTCACCTCGATTCATATTGAGGAATATGAGTTGGAATGTCGTGACACAAAATTAGGGCCTGAGGAGATTACGCGAGACATTCCGAACTTAAGTGATGATGCCCTCAAAGACCTTGATGAGCGCGGAATTATCCGCATAGGCGCGGAAGTGCGCGCGGGTGATATATTAGTCGGAAAGGTGACACCGAAAGGCGAGACCGAGCTTACCGCTGAAGAGCGTTTGCTTCGCGCCATTTTCGGAGAGAAAGCGCGTGAGGTTAGAGACAACTCGTTGAAAGTTCCTCACGGTGAGAGCGGAATAGTAGTTGACGTTAAAACATTTAACCGTGAAAATTGCGATGAGCTTTCCCCGGGCGTAAACATGGTTGTGCGCTGTTATATCGCGCAAAAACGCAAAATATCGGTGGGTGACAAAATGGCGGGCAGACACGGAAACAAGGGTGTTGTTTCAAGAATTTTGCCGGTTGAAGATATGCCGTTTTTACCGGACGGAACCCCTCTTGATATAGTGCTCAACCCGTTAGGCGTTCCATCGCGTATGAACATCGGGCAGGTCTTGGAAGTGCATTTAGGTTATGCCGCTAAAACTTTGGGGTGGCGCGTTATGTCGCCGGTGTTTGACGGAGCGCAGGAGGTTGACATACAAGACATGTTAGCACTTGCGAAAATGCCCGAGAGTGCTAAAGTTCAGCTTTATGACGGCAGAACCGGGGAGAAATTTGACAATTTAGTCGCCGTTGGTTATATGTATTATCTTAAACTTCACCATTTGGTTGACGACAAAATTCACGCACGTTCTACCGGCCCTTATTCGTTGGTTACTCAACAGCCTTTGGGCGGAAAAGCCCAGTTCGGCGGACAACGTTTCGGCGAGATGGAGGTTTGGGCGTTAGAAGCTTACGGCGCGGCTCACACCCTGCAAGAAATTCTGACTGTTAAATCAGACGATGTTGTAGGAAGAGTCAAGACATATGAGGCGATTGTTAAGGGGGAATGTGTCCCTAAAGCAGGGATTCCCGAGAGCTTTAAGGTTCTGATTAAAGAGCTTCAGTCGTTAGGCTTAGATGTCAAGGTGTTAGACTATGAAAACCGCGTAATTGACCTTAAACAAAACTTTGACGATGATGATGACGTGGGAATAGTAAACGCCGACGACTTTGAATACGTGGCAGAAGAAAGCGAGCTTGATGCCGGATTTATCACAGGTGACGTTGAAGACATAGACTACTTTATCGGCGAAGATACAGACGAGCTTGATGAAGACTTAGAAGAAGATGACGATGAAAGTTTTGACGATGATATATATGACGATGAAGAAGACGAAGACGAGGACAGTGAATAGTTATTGTAATTTATAGGAAAGAGGTTATTGCTTTGGGTTTTAATGTTTTTGAATCAATGAAAATAGGACTTGCCTCTCCCGAACGAATAAGAGAATGGAGCTTTGGCGCGGTGGAACGCCCCGAAACCATAAACTACAGGACACAAAAACCCGAAAAAGGAGGTCTTTTCTGCGAAAAAATCTTCGGGCCGCAAAAAGACTGGGAATGTAACTGCGGTAAATACAGAAGAATTCGTTTTAAAGGAAAGGTCTGCGAACGTTGCGGCGTGGAAGTTACACGCAACAAAGTCCGCCGTGAACGCATGGGTCATATCGAACTCGGCGCGCCGGTGTCGCATATTTGGTATTTTAAAGGAACGCCTTCACGCATAGGGCAAGTGTTGGACATTTCTCCAAAACGCCTTGAAGAGGTCTTATACTTCACGAAATATATCGTCATCGACCCGGGTGACACTGTTCTTGTAAAAGGGCAGCTCTTGTCTGAAAAAGAAAACTCAGACATGCGTGCAAGCCACGAAGGTGGATTTTACGCAAAAATGGGCGCGGAAGCCATCAAAGAAATGCTCGGTGAATACAGCATAGACCGCTTTGACCATTATATCATCGAAAATTCCGGCGATTTCGCTAAAATCACCGGGTTTAATAAGATGCAACTTGAAGATTATATCGCTGAGCGTTATCGCATAATCACTGTTATTCCCAATGACATAACCGTTGAGAATGGCTATACCGCACGAGAATGTGAGTTTGAGGAGGGTCAGACAATCCCCCGAAAACTTTATGAAGAAGTTGTCGCCCCTTTAAATTTGCGCCGCAAGAATGAAGACAAAACGCAAATTCAAACCAAAACAGGTTCTAAGTTTGTTGAAGAACTGTTCGATTCTGCTGTTGCCCTTAACCCCACGAATCCGCTTATTGACAAGCTTGATAAGAAAAACTGGGTTAACAATATTGAGTGGCTGTCAAACGACTTGAAAGACCAGCTTCAAAATACACAGCAGGGGCAAAAACGCCTTAAACTGTTAAAACGCTTAGACGTGATTGAAGCGTTCAGACTTTCGGGCAACGCGCCCGAATGGATGATTATGGACGTTATTCCGGTTATTCCGCCGGATATTCGCCCTATGGTTTTGTTAGACGGTGGGCGATTTGCCACCTCTGACTTAAACGACCTTTACCGTCGGGTAATCAACCGCAACAATCGTCTCGGTAAGATGATTGAATTGCGCGCACCCGAAATTATCATAAGAAACGAAAAGCGTATGCTGCAAGAGGCGGTTGACGCGCTGATTGACAACGGGCGACACGGAAGAGCCGTAACAGGGCCGTCTAACCGACCGCTTAAATCACTGTCTGATATGCTTAAAGGCAAACAAGGGCGTTTTCGTCAAAACCTCTTAGGCAAGAGGGTTGACTATTCGGGACGTTCGGTTATTGTGGTGGGGCCTGAGCTTAAAATTGACCAGTGTGGGCTTCCGAAAGAAATGGCGATTGAGCTGTTTAAGCCTTTCGTAATGAAAGAGCTTGTTGAGCGTGGGCTGTCAAACAACATAAAAAGCGCGCGTAAAATGGTTGAACGTGCGCGCGAAGAGGTTTGGGACGTTCTTGAAGACGTGATTAAAGACCACCCCGTTTTGTTAAACCGCGCCCCGACATTACACAGGCTTGGCATACAAGCGTTTATGCCGGTGTTGGTTGAGGGTAGGGCTTTAAAACTACACCCGTTAGTCTGTACCGCTTATAATGCCGACTTTGACGGCGACCAAATGGCAGTGCATCTTCCACTTTCGGTTGAGGCGCAAAGAGAGGCACGTGGGCTTATGCTTGCGGCTAATAACCTGCTGAAACCCTCTGACGGAAGACCGGTGACAGTCCCCACACAAGACATGGTGCTTGGGGCGTATTATTTGACCCTGTCAAAAGACGGTGAAAAGGGCGAGGGAAAAGTTTTCCGCGACCCTAATGAAGCGGTAATGGCTTACAACGAAAACGATGTTACCCTTCACTCGAAAATAAAAGTGCGAATGGAAAAAGACTTAGGCGACAGAGTTTTCCATAAAATAATTGACACCACAGTCGGCAAAATTATCTTTAACGAAAACATTCCTCAAGATTTAGGTTTCGTTGACAGAACTAATCCCGACACCATGTTAGAGTTTGAAATAAATGAGAAAGTCGGCAAAGGCAAGTTAGGCAAAATCATCGACAAGTGCATAAAAATTCACGGGACATCTTTTACGGCTTCTGTTTTAGACAAAATTAAATCGTTGGGCTTTAAATATTCGACACAATCAGCAATCACCGTTGCAATAGGAGATGCGGTCATTCCCGAAGAAAAGAAGGTGATTCTTAACAACGCCGACAACGAAATAGAGGAGATTGTTTCACACTTCTCTAACGGTTTTATTTCTAATCAAGAGCGTAAAGATGCCGTGCTTGGGGTTTGGAACAGAGCCACCGATGAAGTAGCGTCGAAACTCACCCACAACCTTGACGAATATAATCCCATTTTCATGATGGCAGACTCAGGCGCGCGCGGAAGTATAAACCAAATAAGGCAACTTGCGGGAATGAGGGGGCTGATAGCCAACACTTCGGGCGAAACCATTGAAATTCCCATTCGTTCAAACTACCGTGAAGGGCTTAACATTCTCGAATATTTTATCTCTTCTCGCGGCGCGCGTAAAGGGCTTGCCGACACCGCCTTGCGTACTGCCAACTCAGGGTATCTCACACGCCGCTTGGTGGACGTTTCGCAAGAGGTGATTATCCGCTCTGAAGACTGTTTTGCTGATGACGGTATTGAAGTTTATGAAATAAGAAACGGCAACGAAAAAATTGAGCCGTTGGAAGAGCGTTTGGCAGGCAGGTATCTTGTAGAGGACTATACAAAAGGCGATGTACACATTCCTAAAGACAGATTAATTACCGATGATGACATTAAAAAGTTAATGGATTCGGGGGTTGAACGGATTAAAATACGTTCGGTTCTCACCTGTGAGGCGAAACAAGGGGTTTGCGCAAAGTGCTACGGCTCATCGTTGGCAAACGGCGAACCCATTGAAATAGGTGAAGCTGTCGGAATTATCGCCGCTCAATCAATCGGCGAACCGGGAACACAGCTCACCATGAGAACCTTCCACACGGGAGGAATCGCATCCGCTGACGACATTACGCAAGGTTTGCCGCGTGTTGAAGAGCTTTTTGAAGCAAGACGACCCAACAACAGCGCGGTCATCGCAAAAATCAGCGGCACAGTCAAAATCGAAGAAATTAAAAAGACCCGTCACATCGTTGTTGTCGATGAGGACGGCAAACAAGAGGCATATTCCGCGCCTTTCGGCTACAGGCTTAAAGTCGGCGAGGGCAGCGTTGTCACCGTTGGCGAGCCGCTCACCGAGGGTAGCGTGAACCCACACGATGTCCTTCAGGTTAAGGGGGAACAGGCAGTTCAAAATTATATCATATCCGAGGTTCAGAAGGTCTATCGCTTGCAGGGTGTTGACATTAACGATAAGCATATAGAAGTAATAGTCCGTCAAATGATGCGAAAAGTGCGAGTCGAAGAGCCCGGCGACAGCTATCTGCTCCCCGGTTCGGCAGTAGACAAAAACGAGCTTCAACGCATAGTCGGCGAGCTTAAAGCCCTTGAAGAAAACGGCACCGAGGTATCTTATCCCGAAACAACGCCGCTTCTTCTCGGAATAACCAAAGCGTCTCTTTCAACCGACAGCTTCCTGTCAGCCGCTTCATTCCAAGAAACAACCAGGGTATTAACCGATGCCGCTATCCACGGCAAAATCGACCCATTGTTGGGGCTGAAAGAAAACGTCATAATAGGAAAACTTATTCCTGCGGGGACGGGGATGGGCAATTGACAATGTACAATTGACAATTGACAATTGTGGTGTCGCCTTGCGGCGACGGATTTGAAATTGTAACTAAACACACCGCCCGGCAGTTTTTGTCGGGCGGTGGTGTTTTGGTTGGAATGTCTTGCAAAAATGGGTGAGGGTGGG
>Ga0099364_10005432_pt1 | contig 18893 bp, 15 predicted proteins | sample TergutTh196P3_FD_73070 | JGI IMG/M metagenome (GOLD analysis project Ga0099364, IMG submission 73070) | Microcerotermes parvus P3 segment gut microbial communities from Pointe-Noire, Republic of the Congo - Th196 P3 | ecosystem: Host-associated > Arthropoda: Insects > Digestive system > Gut ...
TTAGCAGCGTGGATCACGTCCTGTTGGGTGACGGAACTATTTTACAAATAGATTAGTCAATCGAATCCAACTCGCTACGCTCGGGGATTCAGTGGGAGATTGGACTCCCACTGAATCCGCAGCAAGCTGCGGTTTTAATAGGTGGCTTCGCATTATGCGGTGATTCAACTCCCACCTACGCTGCGCTTAGAGGTGGGAGTCTTCTCCCACGCTAAAGATAAACCTTTTGATGTCGTCACTCGCTCGGTCCTGCCACGCAAGCGTGGCGCGACTCTCGCTTCGTTCGACAATAAAAAGCCAAATATAGCGAACGCGTCAATGAATGTATCGTTCGGCATCGCGCAAGCAAGGGAGGTAGTTCTCTTGCTTGCTCATGCTATGGGCGTCATATATTTTAACAAGATACGCCACAACTCTTGAGAAGTGAACGGCTTGCCCAAACAGTCGGGCATATTGTTCTGTTTATATTTTTCAAGCTCGCCAGCCATTATTGTCGCCGTCATCGCCACGATTGGCGTTCCGGTATCCATATCCGATATTTTCGACGCGGCTTCCATCCCGTCCATGACCGGCATAAACATATCCATAAAAATCAAATCGAAAGGCTCTTCATTTTTGTCCATGCGCTCCGCGACCCTTTCAACACCCTCTTTACCGTTTTCCGCCACAACCGTCCGTATGCCCACTCGCGCCAGATGCTCGCAGATGACCTCCCGGTTCATAGGATTATCGTCGCAGATCAGGATCAGCCCATCGAAGCTCGGCTTCTTGGCGGGGTTTACATCCTCACGCTCCAACAGCTTATCGCTTGATTCAATCGTGTCAAACACAAGTTCAAAGCTAAACGTACTGCCGATGCCGGGCGCGCTTTCCACCGCCAGTTTGCCGCCCATCAGCTCCACTATATTTTTTGTTATCGTCAAACCAAGCCCTGTGCCGCCGTAATTGCGTGTTGTGCTGGAATCCGCCTGAACAAACGGGTCAAATATCCTGTCGACCTGCTCAGACGTCATGCCTATGCCGGAATCTTTCACTTCAAAATAGATCGCAGCTGAACCATCATCAATATTTTTTAACGACGACGAGAACTTGACCGTACCCGTATCCGTGAACTTCACGGCATTGGACAAAAGGTTCATAAGCGCCTGATAAAGCCGCACCTGATCGCCAATCAGCTTTTTGCCCGGAACCGGTTCCGCATAGACCCTCAAGTCAAGACCTTTTCCCTTTACCGCCGGAAGTATGACCGACTGGCATCGGGCGAAAATCTCATCCAGCTTGAAAGAAGCTTGTTCCAGTTCGATTTTACCCGACTCGATTTTTGAGATATCCAGAATATCATCTACAATATTCAGCAGCCATTTCGTGCTGTCCTTGATTTTTCCCAGATAGTTTTTGATTTGCAGTATTGCGCTGCTGTCCAACGCAAGCTCTGCAAACCCCATTATGGAGTTCATCGGCGTACGTATTTCATGGCTCATCATTGCAAGGAACTGGCTTTTCGCCCTGTTGCTTGCTTCGGCGAGCTCCGCCCGGCGCATGTTATCTATCATTTTATTCTTTTCGGTCATATCCTCCAAAGTGATAAGAGTTGAGGGACGGCCCATGTAGTTGAAGGCGCGGGACATAATACCGGCCATATAGAGTTCCCCGTCATATCTCTTGCACTGCATCTCAATACTGGTCTTGCCGCTCGCGACGAACTCACGGATCACTTCGGCCGTTGTTCTTCCGTTCGGCTGTATTTCGGGCATAAACTCAAAAACACTGTACCCGATTATATCCTCTTTTAACTCGCCGCCGCGACTGTCCACAAGAGCTTTGTTTGTGTAAAGTATTTCCCCGCTGTCTATGCCGATCACCCTGATTCCGATGGGCATCGTATCCAGTATCAGCATCATGTTTTTGTTCATTTCGACTATTTCCGCCTTATAGTCCAGTTCCGCAACTTCAAGTTCGCGCTGAGCTTCCCGCATCGACTCCGCTGCAGACTCCGCCGCTTGCCGGGATTTATTTATGGTTCCGATGGAATATTTCCCCACAAGGAAAATGACGATGTCCGTCAGGATAAGCCCTGTGAAGTGCATGAGATTATCCTCAAACAGATGGTTCGTCCCCATCAGGTTAAACCCGGACACGAATATACAAGCGGACGCGAAGCATGACGCGGCGATCGTGATTGCAAGCCCGCGTACATCCGCGTATAAAAGGCTCAGCAGCGCACAGCCGGCAAGAATGACAAAAATGGTTTGGTCGCCGTTGTAAATCAAAGTTACGCCGAGCTCCGTATAAGCTATCGCCACCGGGATCAACCAGGGGATATGCCGCATGATTGCTTTCCCGCCGCGCGTCACGCCGAAAACGACAGCCAATAAAACTGCGCTCGCAATGGTACGCGGCAACAAGTATTCGCCGCCGAACAGCACGATAAAATAAACTTGTTTTATGATAACATACAAGACGGCCGCAATTTTGGTTGATTTGATCGCTGTTGAATACAAAGAATCCTTACCAACGTTCACCTGCTTCCTCCCCCTTCCCGATCCTTGGACAAAAGTCCTAAATGTTCGTCCACTTTTTGTAGATTTTCTACAATTTCCTTAATAAGATATCATACTGCAAGTCCGAATACAAGTTGAAATCAAAAAGAGAGACGATGTTCTTATGGTCGTAGGTTTCCGTAGATCTGGTCCATGTGAAAAAACAGATTGGGGTATTTCTCCGAAAACTTCCCAATACAGTCTATCAATCTTTGGCCCATACAAAGCAGCCCAATTTTAGGCGTATGCTCGCTAATGCATTTTATCCGCATTCATTTCGAATAATTTTTCTATCTGCTTTGCAAGTTTCCTATTTTCCGGAGCTTTTAACTCCGGGTCGGCTTCCAATACCACATCGGCAGCGTTTTGGGCCCGGCTGAGAACGACCATATCCGAGGCGAGGTTTGCTATGCGCATTTCGGGCAGGCCGTGCTGACGCGAGCCGAAAAAATCTCCCGGCCCACGCAGTTTAAGATCTTCCTCCGCTATTTTAAATCCATCATTTGTGGCTTTCATGATCTCAAGCCGCTCCCGGGAAACCTGACCGGTCGAGCCTCTGAACAGGATGCAATATGACTTGTGCTCCCCCCTGCCGACGCGTCCGCGCAGTTGGTGTAATTGTGACAGCCCGAACCTGTCCGCGTTTTCAACAACGATAAGCGCTGCGTTCGGAACATCGACGCCGACCTCCACAACCGTCGTTGCGACTAATATATCCGTCTCACCCGCCGCAAACGCGTTCATGGCCGCGTCCTTATTCTTAGCCGCCATTTTTCCATGCACCAGCGCGACGCGCAGATCGGGGAAAATCTCCTTCTGCAGGAGCGCATGGTATTCCTGCGCGGATTTCAGCGACTCATCCTGAAATGCTCCTTCATCTACCATCGGGCAGATCATATATACCTGTCTCCCCTGACCGACCAGCTTTTCTACAAACCCATAAACCCGCTCTCTGTGCCGCTCGCCGACAACATAGGTTTCGATTTCCCGCCTCCCTGGCGGCATTTCGTCGATTATTGAGACGTCAAGTTCGCCGTATATTATCAGCGCCAATGTGCGCGGTATCGGCGTCGCCGACATGACAAGCACATGCGGGCTGTCGCCTTTTTCCGTTAGCAGCGCGCGTTGATTAACGCCGAAGCGATGCTGCTCATCAGTAACAACAAGCGCGAGGTTTAAAAAGCTGACGCCTTCCGATATCAGCGCGTGCGTACCGATTACGAGATCAAGCCGGCCAAGTTCAATGCTGCCGTATACCTCGCGTTTTTGCTTAGCCGTCATGCTCCCTGTCAGAAGTCCGACCCTCATCCCAAAGGGTTCAAGCAAGGCGGTAAGTGAGCGGTGATGCTGCTTTGCTAATATCTCTGTCGGCGCCATAAACGCAGACTGCCGTCCGGCTCTCCATGCCATCCAGCAGCATGCCGCCGCAACGAGCGTTTTTCCGGAACCCACATCACCCTGTATTAGTCTGCTCATCGGTCTTTTTCCCGCCATATCACCGGCCGCGTCGCCAATAGCGCGCTTTTGAGCTCCGGTCGGCGTAAATGAGAGTGCGCTGTAAAACTCGTCGAAATCCGATAACTTAAGACTTGTTCCGGTTTTTACTCCGCGTCTTGACCGCAGCAGCCTCATCGCCGATGCGAGCACAAACAGTTCTTCGAATATAAGCCGCTTGCGGGCAATTTCCAGCGACTTATAATCTGCGGGAAAGTGTATGTTTTCAAAGGCAAACCGCGCTCTGCACAGCTCATACCGCCTGACGATGCTCTCGGGCAGGATATCCGGCAAATTATCACCGCATTTATCAAGCCCGCTGCGCGCGGCGTTTAAAATGGTTTTCTGCGCGAGCCCTGCCGTCAGCGCGTAAACGGGCATTATCCGTCCCGTTAAGACGCCGGCTTCCGCCTCCCTCTCAAATATCGGATTGACCATAGCGGGTTTTAAAAATGTGCCGGTTATCTTGCCGTAAAACACATAAGCTTCACCGGGAGTTATATGATCTTTAATAAAGCTTTGATTAAAAAACGTAATATCAATCGCACCGCAATCGTCTACCGCGCGGAGTTTTACTATGTCAAGCCCCTTGCGTATATGGGAAAGCTGCGGCGCTGAGCCCGCCATCGCCCGCACACAGACCGTTTCGCCGATAGTGAGCCCGTTTGTCTTCTTAATCTGCGTCCTGTCCTCGTACGCGCGAGGAAAATAACTCACAAGATCCAGCAGGGTACGAATACCAAGCTTAGACATCAGCTTTTCCCTTGCTTCGCCGACGCCTTTTATGTACCTTATACCGGTATCCAAATCAACTTTATCCACCCGGAATCAACTCCTACACTCAGAGTATACAACAAATCTGTTCCGATTACCAATCATTTAACTTTCGATCACATTTGACTTTGGGCGTTTATTATCGTAAAATACCACAAGATATTATAAAGGTATTAGGAGGAAATAATGAAGAAAGAGCATTCGATTCTGTTTGAGCCGATCAAGATCGGCAGTGTCGGCATAAAAAACCGTTTTGCGATGGCCGCGATGGGACCGGCGGGCATGTCCGACTATAAATGCGCGTTTAATCGGCGCGGCGTCGATTTCTATGTTGAGAGGGCGAAAGGCGGGGTCGGTCTTATTATAACCGGTACGATAGTCGTTGAAAACGAAGTTGAAAAGCGGCATCCTCACATGCCGTACCCAAGGCTGAACCCGACCGAGTTTATCTGCTCCGCCCGTATCATGAACGAGAGGATCCATGCGTTCGGGACGAAGATATTTGCCCAGTTGACGGCGGGGTTCGGGCGCGTCCTTACACCCTTTATGCTGGAGGAAGGCGGAGATCTGGTCAGCGCCTCTATGAACCCGAACAGATGGTTCCCCGATATGATGACGCGCGAAATAACCGCTAAGGAAGTAAAGTCCATTGTTAAAGCTTTCGGCGAGAGTGCGGGCATATGCCAAAAGTGCGGCTTTGACGGTATCGAGATACATGCTGTGCATGAGGGGTATCTGCTCGACCAGTTCACCACTCCGCTCTTTAACCGCAGGCGCGATGAATATGGTGGAACGCTTGAAAACAGGCTCCGCTTTGCCTGTGAGGTGGTTGAAGAGATCAAAAGGGTTTGCGGCGCTGATTACCCCGTCGTTGTCAGGTATAGCCCTAAGCATTTCATCAAGGATCTGCGTAAAGGCGGGCTGCCGGGTGAAGAGTTTGAAGAAAAAGGGCGCGACCTCTACGGCGAGGGTATCATTGCGGCTAAGCTTTTGGAATATGCCGGGTATGACGCATTCGACGTTGATGTCGGATGTTACGATGCCTGGTACTGGAACCATCCGCCCATGTATCATGAAAACGGTATGTATCTGCCTTACAGCGAAGTGCTGAAAAAGCACCTGAGCACTCCCATTATCACGGCGGGCAGGATGGACGACCCCGACCTCGCCGTTTCCGCGATAAACTCCGGTAAAACAGATATGATCGGCCTTGCCCGTCCGCTTCTTGCCGATCCTTATCTGCCCCGAAAAATAAAGGAAGATATGCTTGACGATATCCGCCCGTGCCTTTCATGCCACGCGGGCTGCCTCAGGAGAATGCACACACTCCTCTCATGCGCCGTTAACCCAGCGACCGGCATGGAGTCGGAAATGAAGATAGAGCGGGCCGACTCGCGTAAAAAGGTTGTGGTAGTCGGCGGCGGCGTTGCAGGATGTGAAACTGCCCGAGTTTGTGCGCTCAGGGGTCACGACGTCACTGTTTATGAACAAAGCCCGGCGCTCGGCGGGAACATCATACCCGGCGGAGTACCGGACTTCAAGTCTAACGACAGGAAGCTGGTAAAGTGGTATGCGGGTCAGTTGGGCAAGCTTGGCGTCAAGGTTTTGTGCAATACTGCGGCGACGGGTGAAGTCATCGGTAAGGACTCTCCCGACACACTTGTGATAGCGACGGGATCGACGCCAAAAACGCTTGCGATACCCGGAAGCGAAGGCAAAAATGTTATGACCGCTTCAGACGCCCTTCTTGGCAAGGCTGAAATCACAGGGGACGTACTCATAATCGGCGGAGGTCTCGTTGGGTGTGAAACCGCGCTGTGGCTGGCAAAACAGGAAAAAACGGTCACGATCGTCGAGATTTTTGACGACATTATGTTTTCCGGTGAAGCCCTCGTGAAAGATCCGAACGAACAAATGCTCAGAGACCTCCTCGTCTACAACAATGTTGAAATATTGACCGGCGCATCTGTCAGTGAACTCACTGCCGACGGGGCGTCAGTAAAAACAGCTTCAGGCGATAAAACTGTTCCCGCAGACACTGTTATTCTGGCAATAGGATATGACCCGAACACCACACTCTATAACGAGATGAAAGACAGCAACTATGAAACATATGTTCTGGGCGATTGTAAAAGCGTTCGTAATATAATGGATGCGATCTGGGAATCATACGAAGTGGCAAGGTTTATATGACATGAGCAAAATCACAATAATTGGAGAACAAGCAGTATTATGACGAACTTGACGCATGAACCGGTCTCCCATACAACCCTGTCCGAAACATACAGCGTTTGTCCTGTTTGTCTGGGCAGAATCAGGGCGGAGTACATAAAAAAAGGAAGCGCGGTGTATCTCAGCAAGGAGTGTGCGCGGCACGGCCGATTTTCATGTGTCGTTTCCCAAGACGCAAGTGATTTTGAATCATGGAAAACAGATACATACAACATCAAGCCAAAAATGGCTCTCAGGCGGACAGAGAAAGGATGCCCGCACGATTGCGGCCCGTGTGACGAGCATATGCAAACGGCGTGCTGCGTGCTTATTGACGTTACGTACAGATGCGACCAACTCTGCGCCGTGTGCTTTGCTTCGTCTTCGCCGGAAAATGACGGGGAACTATCGTTGAATGATATCTGTAAAAAGCTTGATTTCCTCGCCGGCATGTCTGATGCGAGGAAATTCAACATACAACTCTCAGGCGGAGAACCGACGGTCCGCGACGATCTGCCGGAGATAGTTAAGATGGCTAAAGCAAAGGGATTTGAGTATGTACAGTTAAATACAAACGGCAAGAGGATAGGCACGGATGAAAACTACGCCAATGTGTTAAAACAAGCGGGCGCCGATGCGGTTTTCATGCAGTTTGACGCTGTGTCAGACAGTGTATATGAGACTCTGAGAAAAGAAAAACTTCTTGATATCAAGAGAAGAGCGGTTGATAACTGCAGGAAGGCCAGACTGCCTGTAGCGCTTGTCCCAACTATAGTCAAGGGTATCAACGATAATGAAATAGGCGGCATTATCGAGTTTATGCTCGAAAACATAGACGTTATCAAGGGCATCCACTTCCAACCCGTAAGCTTTTTCGGCAGGTATCCCTCAGCTTTCGGCAATAATCAGCGCTTTACCATGTTCGATACGATAAACGAAATCGAGAAGCAGTCCGGCGGAACTATCTCAAAAAAAGACTTGTTCCCCATTTCCACAGGACACAACCTTTGCTGCTTCTATGCCTCCTATATAAGGGAAGAAGACGGAAGCATATCCTGCATAAGGCGCGTTGAGAAGGCGCCCGGCTGTTGTGACGACGAACCACCTTGCTGCGAAGAGGCTTCCAACGGCTGTGAGAGCGAACCATGCTGTCCGCCCGATATTGAAATCATTTCCAGGGACAGGGATTTTGTCCTGAATAAGTGGAAGATGGCCGAAGAAGTGAGCGGAGACGGGTTTGACGTTTTTTTGAACAATATTCGCAAAAATAGTTTCACATTAACAGGGATGGCATTTCAGGACGCGATGACACTGGATACAGAGCGGCTGAGAAGATGCCGGGTGCAAGTGCTTGCCAAAAATAACACATTAGTGCCATTCTGCGCCTACAACTTAACTGATTTAAACGGAAATTATCTAAACCGTGAACATGCTTGAACATGGAGACGTATGTCTGCGCCATTTCATTTGATTATCCTATATGTGCGGGAGATGTAATCGTTTTCTCCGTTCTTGGTGATGGATTTTTCTAACAGTTGAAAACCCGCTTTTTCCAATACGCGACATGAAGCGGCGTTTGCTTCACTGGGGTAGGCGAAAACACTGTCAAAACCATATCGGTTAAACCCAAAAGTTAAAACCGCCTTTATTGCCTCCGGCGCGTAGCCTTGACCCCAATAAGCGGGCAGCAGATCGTAACCTATTTCCGCGCTTTTCTTATCGGCTGAGTAATTCCAGAAGCATATTGTACCAACCTGATCCATGGTTGAATATAGGTTTATCACCCAGACGAAACAGGTATCGTCTTGTTTTTCCTGTTCTATTCGTTGGATATACGCGTCCGCTTCATCAACTTTCATATACTGACTGATCCCCGTATGCATTATCACACGCGGATCCGAGCGCAGCGCAAAAATCAAGCTGCGGTTGTCTTTACTCAAAGGAGTAAGCCTTAACCTGGGAGTTATCAATTCGCCGCCACAAACCTGTCTATTATCCACTTTTACCACACTCCCTTCTTAGTATTACCGCCAACTGACCGGCGTCCATGTCTTTACGCATATATCATCCGGCCTTGCGAAAAATGTCTCTATGCTTTCGGTTTCGCTGCCGTATATTTCACGCGAGATAACCGGCTTGCCCTCGTAATCCTGCTTTATTGTTTCCACTATTAAAAACGAGGTGCCGGGCTCCGCGGAGATTTCCTCCGGCATATTGCCCGGGGCGTATTCATCCCGCATAATGAGTCTTGCTTCCTCGTCCATCTGTAAAACCAGGATCGCTTCCGGCGCGAACATAACGCTGACGGATATAGTTATGGAGGCGCTGTCTGTTTTTGTCCTGCCGTTTTCAGTGACGGTGTGGACCGCTTCCAACGTCTGCGACATCATCGGCCCTTCGCTTTGCACGCCCGTAGCCGATATACCACCGCCCGATATGAGATATACGCTGCCGTCCGCGCTTTGATATACGGGATTTAAGTAGAATGTCTTAAGACTCCCGGATACGGCATGGATAGTTCCTTCCAAAACTATGCTGCTTTCGTCGTCGCTATGGCTGATGTGAAAAGCGCCGTTGCTGACAGCCTCGTCCGACGCGGACGACCGATAGCTTTCATTGTCGTTTTCGACATTAAAGGAAAAAAACGGGATCCCCTCAATGTCTTCGAAAATGTATTCCTTTATTTCGAGCGTTTCGCCCTCGTCGCTTGTGAGCGTTCTTGATACAGGCGTTGCGTATATGCGTCCTTGATATTCTTGCGGTGTGCCGTCTATGACGATCCCGCTGACCTCTGTCCTGCCCCCGGCATTGCCGAAGAACTGCTCAAAGTCAAAAAGATCAATGAACTCAGTAGTGACAAACACACCAACGAGCCTGTCCTCATATGTATCCGTACCCGGATCCTCACGCGCCAGACTGCATCCCGGCAGACTAAGGATCATCACAGCGCAGAGCGCCATTATTAATAGTTTGTGTCGCTTCATAACAATCTCCAATTATTGTTTTTCGATAATCTAAGGACAGTATACTCCTTAAATTATCGTTTGTCAATAATTATTTTTCTGTTGACAAGTCATTCTATATGCGATAGAATATATACGATAAGTAATAGAACGGAGGGTCGCAATGACTTATTACAAGTTGGCTGAGGCGGAATCGCGTTTTGCGGATCTTATATGGGATAACGCCCCGATTCATTCCCCAAAACTTGCTCAGTTGGCGACTGATGTGATGAAATGGAAGAAGTCCACCACATATACAGTGCTGAAAAAACTCTGCGACAAGGGCCTTTTCAGAAATGAGTACGCTCTTGTGACCGCAGTGATGACCCGTGACGAGTATTACGCAGGCCAGAGCGTAAAATACGTTGACGATACTTACGGCGGCAGTCTGCCACAATTCATCACATCGTTTGTAAGCAACCGCAAGCTCATCGACAAGCAGGCAGATGATATACAGCGGCTTATAGACGAGTATAGGGAGGGCGAAAAGCGTGATGACTGATTTTACTATAGACAGGAACACGCCGAAACAGGAAGTCCACATCTATACCTACAATTCATCCGGAAGAGGGATTTCTTCGAGATATGTTTCCTGGTCCAAATCACCGGCTGTAATGACTCCGGTATCGCCGTATTGGAAGAGCTGATCTAAAAGCTCTATCGCCGCGCGTATTTTCGTGCGCAGATAATACCCGCAAGACCAAGCTGTTTCGCAAAGTTCTTCAACACTTACTTCGGGTTTCCAGTCAAACGCACGCGCGTGGAAATCAACGATTTTTGACAAAACCTCCATAAATTCGTTCCGGTCAAGAGCCGGAAGCTCGGGGGCGGATTCTATTTTAGATAGTACATCTTCTATAAGTTCGTTGTCAAAGCCTTCCGTTATTGCCAGATGTTCCCGTTCATCCTTTCCCTCTACGACCTGCATCACGTAGTTATTCGTCATGGTAAACAGCGAAAGTATGTTGTTTCTTCCGGCGCTTAAGAATTTTGACATATTGGTATAAGCGCTGAACCGTGATTTACGCCCCAATCTTCCGATATGCTCCGCCTCGTCAAGCAATATGACCCAGCCATTGAGTCCGGACAGTTCAAACAACCTGCTCAAGAATAGAACATAATCCCACACATGGCGGCTCTTTGCAAAGTTTGTCGAAAAAACGACTTTCTCCGCAAAGATTTCCTTATAAATCTTCTTGATATCCGCGTTTGCGATGAAGTTCCCCTGCAAGTCGGCAAGCAAAGAAAACTTGACGTCAGGGTTGTCTGTGCTGCAATAGACCTTGAGAAAGTAATACAGTTTGTCTGTTTGCAGCTGTTTTGCTGCGTATAATTGCAGTTCCGCCATCTTTCCCGGGTCAAGCTTCTCAAGCAAGGAGTCGAATCCGGATTGTTCCCGACCCGGCAAAAACGTGTTTTGAGCTATTTTTTGATATACATGATACAGGGTGTTAAATGGTGTTTCCCGTGATAAAGATACCATGGAAACGGCCATATTTTTGCTTTGTGCCATCCGAAACACTGTACCCAGCAGATGAGTTTTACCCTCACCATAGTTGGCGGTATATATCCTTCCGCCGCCTTCTTTCGCGTCAAGCCATTCCGCTATCTCCGCCAGCAATTCGGTCCGCGCGCCCCCGAAGTAACCTCCGATAACTCTAGAAGGTACTCCCGAGCGCAGAGCTTCTATAACTCTTCTTGCTTCATAATCCATATGCCTAACCAACCTCCCATTGCCCGGTCGTTGCCAGAATAACCCTTCGCGGAAGCGCCAACTCGCTGAAACCGGCTTTTGACAGAAGGTCTCTTGCCGAATTTTCGTCCAGCGGCTGTGCGAGGCACTGACCCGCTACGTTCATAATTTGCGCCACACGCGCCGACATATCCATAATTGATTGCACGTCATACACCGGCAACTTGTCCAGATCTATCATATTTGAGAAACGGTTCAGGCGGTCGCTCCGGATTTCGTTTTGTAAACGCAGCCATAGCGCCTGATATGATTTTATCCCGTATACATCGTCGTCTATCAGCTTTCTGTCAAATGCAAACAGGAAAAATACATTACGTAGCGTATCTATCTCGTCTATAAGTTCTCGTATGCTCTCATATGCGTCTTCCCGTTTCAGCCGCGTGTACCGTATTTCCTCCAAACTGTCGCGGGAGATTAGAATATCCAAATCATCCACGGCGACGATCAACCCGTTGTATCCCGCCATTTTGATTACCTCGACAAGTGAACGCAGCATGTGACGGGCATTGTGCTTTGCGATGCGGACCGGCGAAAGACCAAGATTCCGCAAGGCTGTGAGTTTTACGTCCATCCGTCCCGAAAGCCAGCCCAAAAGCGCATCCCGCGCGGGTTCTTCCAACAGCGGATGTCCAAGCTGTCCGCCGGTCAGTAATGCGCAGGCGCAGGCAAAGTTATTATCCATCAGCGGGTTTTGCATAAACATCTTGCTGAGCTGCAGCCGTATCTCTCTCTTGGTGATCGGGTCGTTTAGGCCTTTTTCCGCTAAATAATCGATAAAGCAACCGTCAAACTCATCAGGCGAAAAGCCGAGTTCCTTTACAATGGTTTGCGCGCAGAGCCGCAGACATCCTTCAATATCGCACTGCCTCAAAACTTCAAAGAATATCTCCTTAAAATCATGGATCCAAATCTTTTTAGCCGAAAAGGAGACGGTTTTATAGTTTTCGGCTCTGCTGAGAAAGTATTCGATCATGTGAGTTTTTCCGCTGCCCTGCCGTCCTGTTAGAAGCTGTATGCGGTTTCCGCCGAGCGGTAAATAATCACACAGATAGTTTTTATCCCAGAACTCAGTCAGGAAGTCAATGCCGACCGTAATATCCCCGATAATACCGACGTGTCCGGGCGCGGCACCGTTTTTTAGGCGTGATATTGCTGTTTGCAGTTCATTTTCCACAAAGCGTCCCTCCCCGGTTTATTAGAAGATATGTTTACATACTCTCGTAGAATCTTATTGTCGTAATAAATTGTTCCGACCCATTTCGGTCAAGTATGCGGATGGCCTTCTTGGCGTCGCGGACGGTATCAAAACGTATTTCCCGGCCATCGTCCAGCTTTAAATCATCCACCGCGTACAGGCGGGCAAGGTCGTAGGCGAAATTATGCTTTGTATATTCTTTTTTGTAGCGTTTCATCGGCGTCAGATATTCGTACAAATCCAGTACGTACAGAGGCGCGTCGGCCGAGAGCGCTTTCTTTCGTGAAGACTTTATTATAGCCAGATCATAAGCGCCCGCAAGCTCTTTCGCGAATACGGGAGCATTAAACGAGGCTTTTGACAATTTGTCTAACTCGACCTTGATATCGCCGATAAGCTTCGATGGCCGCAGACATGACAAGCGCTTGCGGTCGACCGTTACATCTTGGGTTTCAGGATTTATCGTCACTCTGCAAGGGAACATTTCATATACCGGGAAACTGCCCTGCACATCCACGTCGAGATTACGGCAACATTCAAGTAACTGCGCCGCAAAATCACCACCGGCCATATATTCCCGCCCGTCAAACCCCGTTGTAATTGCCTCCAGGCGGCTCAGCGCGTCTTCGCGGTCCCGGGATGCGTCTCGCATTGCCGCATACAGTTTGGGAAGGGCGCTGATATCTCCATCCGCAAGGCTCTTCTGAATTTTTTTCACGGCTTTCGATTGAGAGTCTGTTTTCTCCTTTACTTCTTTTACACATGCTTGTACTTCTGCCAATAACTGTTCGTAATCCAACTAATTACCCTCCTCAATATTATATAGACGAGTGTATTTTATGCTGTTATAATCTTTATGTCAAGCAATGTTTCAGACTATGGAAAGCGGGATTTATTTGAAATTACATCAGTGGCAGGCGGAGTGCTTAGGCCTGTGGGCAAAAAATAATTACCGTGGTATTGTAAACGCTGTTACCGGTTCCGGAAAGACCGTGTTGGCGCTTAGCGCTGTTCGACGTCTGCATGAAGCCGCCGGTCAGGATTTGCGCATAAAAATCGTCGTTCCTCAAACATTTTTGGCATATCAGTGGAAAGATGAGATAAAGCGGCAGCTTGGGGCCGCATCCTCTGATATAGGCCTGTATTGCGGCAAGCGTAAGGATATTGGCAGAAAATATATGATTTACGTCATAAACTCCGCGCGGCACAGCCTTGCCCGGCATATTCTGTCCGAGCTCAGTAGCGGCCGTGCGGTTTTTTTGATCGCTGATGAATGCCATCATTACGGCAGTGTTGAGAATAATCGAATCTTTGACTTCCTTAAGGCCGCCGGCACAAATGCGCAGTATTACGCTCTGGGCTTATCCGCAACGCCGGAAATTGTGAACTTTAACGACATTACAACTCCGCTCGGACCCGAAATATACTATTATAACTTTGACAGGGCCCTTCGGGAGCGCATCATAAGCCGGTTTATACTCTTCAGCGTCCGGTTGGATTTCACGGAGTATGAACGCGATGAATATGAGCAGCTCAGTGAGAGAATATCACTTAGTCTGAGATTGCTCATGAAAAAGCGGCCGGAACTCAGAGGTATGGCATCCGGCCGGTTCTTTGCGCAACTGCATAGTTTGACTGCTCAGGAAAGCGAGATTTCCGAACTGGCCCAGACCGTTCTAAATCTGACATATAGCCGAAAGACGCTTTGCCATATGGCGGCGGAGCGTCCTTTTTGCGCTTTAGCGATCGTTAATGCCCTTCCGGAGCAGTCAAGGGTAATACTGTTTTGCGAGCGTATTCAATCGGCTGAAACTCTGTATGAGGCGCTGTCTAAGCGTTATCCAAAGCAGGCGGGGCTATACCATTCAAAAATGGCCGAGCACTCGCGGCAGCATGTTCTGGACGATTTTAAGGTAGGCGCTCTCAGGCTTCTGGTTTGTTGCAGGGCACTTGATGAAGGTTTAAACATTCCTTCAACCGACGCGGGGATCATAGTATCGACCAGCATGAGCGCGCGCCAGCGTGTCCAGCGTTTGGGCCGTATGCTGCGGCGCTCAAAGAGCATAAAGCAGATTTATTACCTTTATATCGACGGGTCAAGCGAGGATCGAGAACTTGTTTTTGGACTGAACGCCATAGGCAGCACAGTCCCGCTGATTACGCTGAGCTACCTCGGCGGCGCGTTTATTCATACAGAATATGAAAGGCTTCGAGAAAATGTGTTGGAGCATGTATTTCATCGAAGGCGCGACCCGGCGTTGCTGGGCGCTTTGGATAAAAACCTTGATTTGGCACTGCTCCGTGGTGATTTTTTACTGTCGGAAACTATATGCCGAGAGAACTTCTCGAAGGCACGCTCCATCCGGGAACGTAATTACTGGGCGTCCGTATTGTACGTCATCCTTATGCGATTGGGTAAATTGTGAACAGCTCTTTCGAGCGCAAGGGGCCTGTAACGTAGAAAGAAAAGCGAGAAAACTATGAGCAATGTGTATTCCATCAAAAGCCCAGCAAGCGGACGGTGGTGGCAAAAAGGAAACATAACACTATTCCTGTCGCTGTGGGGATTAAAATCGAAATCCCTACCCATTTGTAACTGCCTGCTTCCTTTTTGATAGTCAGGCAAGCAGTGGAGCATGGCCAATGGCACAAACAAAACAGCATCGTTGAAACTGCGGTCACCCATGTCCATCCATTATCCACCAGCAGCGCTCGCAGCTCTGTCAAAGTATCTAACTCCAAAATAGAACCGGATGCCACATATGCCATGATTATGATAGGGAACACAATCTCGTTAGCCGGAAATCCTAAGATGAAAGCGAGTAAAATAACTCCGTCCATTCCAAGCAGCTTGGCAAATGGATCAAGAAAAGACGAGCCGTAGGCAAGCAGAGTTACATCGCCAACTGAAATGTTGGCAAATATCCAAATAATCAAACCTGCGGGCGCGGCGACTATAACTGCCCTGCCCAACACGCGTAATGTCCTGTCAAAGATTGAGCGAACTATTACTTTGCCAATCTGTGGTGTGCGGTATGGCGGCAGTTCAAGGGCAAAAAATGACGGCTCCCCCTTTAGAATAGTTGCGGACAAAAAACGCGAAGCCCAAAAAGTAAAAATTACTCCAAGTACGATAACGAGCACCAGTATTACCGCAGAGAGCAAGGAGTCAACAAGACCTCCCGCGACGCCTACAAAAAACATTGATATTATAGCGATAAGAGTTGGAAACCGTCCGTTGCATGGGACGAAGTTGTTGGTCAAAATGGCAATGAGCCTTTCCCTCGGGGAATCTATGATACGGCAGCCTGTCACTCCCGCGCAGTTACAGCCAAAACCCATGCACATGGTAAGAGCCTGCTTGCCGCATGCTTTTGCTTTTTTGAAGTGATGATCCAGGTTAAAGGCCACTCTTGGCAGATATCCGAAATCCTCAAGCAAGGTAAAAATCGGGAAGAAAATTGCCATAGGCGGGAGCATAACCGCTACTACCCACGCAAGAACGCGATAGACCCCTAAAACAAGCAGACCGTGAAGCCAATCCGGAGCGCCTAAGTTCATAAACAATGTCGTCAGATGATCCTGAATCCAGAAAAAGAAGTTTGCCAGCATATCCGAAGGATAGTTTGCCCCTGCGATGGTGATCCATAACGCGCCGCAAAGCAAGGCCAGCATGATCGGAATACCTGTCAGTTTACTGGTAAGTATGCGGTCTAACTTGCGGTCCCGGCTTCCGCCGATCGCATCCGGATTTCTGCTGCCAAATTCACATGTGCCGCAACCGACGCAGTCTTCTCCGCACCTCGGCGTGATGATTTCCGCCACTTCTTCCGCTGTGTAGACAATGCGGGAAACAACGATGTCTTTTAGCTTTTCACCGTTTATATCAGCGGACTCAAGCGCCTGACGCGCAATGATAACGGCAGCGTCTATGTCCGGGTCGCCCAATATGTTACAAGCCAAATGGAATTGTACATCTTTGCAAAGAGCTTCGTCCCCCTCCAACATACGAAGCGCCAACCATGTGCCGCTCAGTTTACCTTTAGTTTTTTGCTCTAAAATATCCGAGAGCGGACGGACAGCGTCCGCGACTACCGCATCATACTTTATCTTGCGCGGAGTTGTCTGATACTCCCCGGCACATACGGCTTCGGTTTGCTTAATCAGCTCTGTCAAACCAACTCCGCTGCGGGCGCTGGTTCCCACGACCGGGACGCCAAGTTCTTTTTCTAAAGCAGGAATATCAATTACAATGTTTTTCTTTTTCGCTTCATCAAGCAAGTTCACGCATACTACAACATTGGGTGTTATCTCCATCACCTGGAGCACAAGGTTCAAGTTCCGCTCCAACACAGTGGCGTCACATACCACTATAGTGGCGTCCGCACCTCCAAACAGAATAAAATCCCTTGCGATTTCTTCCTCCGTTGAATGCGCCATTATAGAGTACGTGCCCGGCAAATCAACCAGTATGTAGTCATTCCCGCGAAAATTATGAACGCCTTGCGCACTTGCCACTGTTTTTCCCGGCCAGTTCCCCGTGTGTTGGCGCATACCTGTCAAATTGTTGAACACCGTGCTCTTCCCGACATTGGGGTTGCCTGCCAGCGCAATTACGCGATCCGACGCGTTTGCTCTGTTGATCTCTAACAACTCTGAATTACTATTCTTAAGAGTTTCCATATGAAACTCCCCTTCCCTGTTTAATTAACCAAAACACCAACGGCATCTTCCGCTCTCAGCGCAATAATAGCTCCGCGGATTCCATATGCCACCATATCCCCGTGCGGACATTTTTGGACGCAGTTTACCCGCGTACCTTCGACCAGACCCAAATCTTGCAAGCGTCTTTTTATATCACTCTCATTCAGCAACGAAACAACACGCGCTCTCTCGCCCTCATGCAAATCGGTCAAGTTTTTTTCCGTCATTTACATTACTCCCCAGAAGTTGTTTGTGATTATCATATCACATGCCCCGCTTTGTTTCTACTCGTAATTCTCCGACTTTCGCAATTGGCCTAATTCTAATCGAACAAGCGACATATAATCTCGGAACTCTTTGCCTAAGGTTTGCTCAATAAAAGCCTGCTCGTCGATATTTTTAGGCAAGTCGCTTTTACCATATATAATCAGAATAATGATTTTGTTGGCCGCATTGTCTAGGAACGCAACACACCTATTGCCGGAGGATTTTGTCGATTCCTTTGTTTGGGCTACTCGGAAATCATATTTAAAAATCCAGCAATTATCTTTTTGCCAAAGTTCATCCACTTGCTGTGTTTTTTGCAGATCACTATCGCTTGTTTTAATGCGCGCCATGTCCTGAAAAATGGATTCAACGGTGATATCCCACTGTTTGCCGCTATAATCTTTCTCAAATCTTTTCAGGAAGTAGCGTTTTGAATAGTCGCTGAACTTCACCGCAAAAAGACTGTTATCATTAAATATTTGGTGCGTAAACATGACTAGGATCTTCCTGTATTATCAAGCTATAGGGGATGTACTCCCCATCCCGGCACATTTTCCATGGTTTTTGCTCATGAGTGAAATTAACGATTTCATTGGTTCGCTTATCTTTCCAGAAATTGCAGATCTTATCTAAGAGCTCTTTTTCTTCATCCGAGAGCAAGCCATCCTCTTGTTCTATAGTAGTAGAATTGATCATTAGTGCATAATCAAGGGGCTTGATGTTGATTTTTCCCTTATCATACAAATCATCGGTCAATTCAAAGAAGATATCGGCTACCGGACCATATTCGCGGCGAACATAACGTACCCCGCTCATAGGCTTCAGGTTATCATAAAAAAAGCTGAAATCCGCAAGGTAGAGCAATTTCGCTAGCTTTGTCTTGGGGATGCCATCTCTAAAATGGCGAAGGATGTAGAAGTACATCTGCTTAAATTTTTCGTTGTTGCGCGGTT
>Ga0099364_10005433_pt1 | contig 18893 bp, 16 predicted proteins | sample TergutTh196P3_FD_73070 | JGI IMG/M metagenome (GOLD analysis project Ga0099364, IMG submission 73070) | Microcerotermes parvus P3 segment gut microbial communities from Pointe-Noire, Republic of the Congo - Th196 P3 | ecosystem: Host-associated > Arthropoda: Insects > Digestive system > Gut ...
CCATTCAAGGATGTAATCACTAGTCCTTTATCGACGTTTTCTGCGGATGTTGACACAGCTTCCTATAGCAATATGCGCCGTTTTTTAAATAACGGCAATGTACCGATAGGTATCAGGATAGAGGAACTTGTGAATTATTTCAAGTACAACTATCCGGTTCCTGAGTTTGACAGCGAACACCCTTTTACCATCACATCCGAAATCAGCGTTTGTCCATGGGAACCAACGCATTTGCTGGCAATGATAGGCATACAAGGGCTAGAATTGGAAAACACGGCAGACATCGCCAACAATATCGTCTTCTTGATTGATGTGTCAGGTTCCATGAACGATTCAAATAAGCTTCCCTTGCTCAGGGAGTCATTGAAGCTAATGTTTGAAAACCTCAACGATAACGATATCATCTCAATCATAACATACGCCGGTGGCAACAGAATTTTGGCAGATTCAATCCCAGGTTCAAACAGGGAAGAATTAAAAGGGATTATTGATAATCTCCAAGCCGGTGGATCGACAGCAGGCGCACAAGGAATTCGATCCGCATACGAACTTGCATCGAAGAACTTTATCGAAGGTGGCAACAACCGTATAATTCTCGCCACTGACGGCGACTTTAATGTTGGCGAAAGCAGCGTAGATGCGTTGATAAGCCTAATAGAATCCAAACGTGATTTAGGCATATTCATATCAGTTTTAGGCTTTGGTATGTACAATTTGAAAGACAATATGATGAAGTCAATCGCATCCAACGGAAACGGGAATTATGCTTACATCGACACTTTGCAAGAAGCGCAAAAAGTCCTCGTGGACGAATTCGACTCAACAATGTTCACCATTGCTAAGGACGTAAAATTCCAAGTCGAATTCAATCCCGAAACAATTTCATCATATAGATTAATCGGTTATGACACTCGGAGACTTGAAAACGAAGATTTCAACAATGACAGCAAAGATGCTGGAGACATCGGCTCCGGACACAGTGTAACAGTTTTCTATGAACTGATACCTGTGGGAACAGCTTCCGAGAACGAGCTTGTGGATTCGTTAAGGTACAGTCAAATCACAACTACCGGCAGCGACGATTTCTTTACTGTAAAAGTTCGCTACAAAGCTCCTGACGGCGATGAGAGTGTACTTACCGAGTTAAATGTGGATGCAGCTGCAATTTTGGATTTTCATTCCATTGACTTTATGTTCGCTTCTGCTGTCGTGGAATTTGGGCTAATCATCACAGATTCGGATTATATGGCTTCCGCATCCATTGCCAGTGTCCTCGAACGCGCGCAAAGCGGCTTGGGAGACGATAGTTTCGGGCTTCGCGCCGAATTCATTTCCTTAGTGCGCAAATACATGAGTTTGATTGGCTGATTCTAGTTGATTTTCCTTTGCAACGCTGAAAAAGGCTCATGCTGTACGGGAATCCGATACAGCATGAGCCTTTTTTCGCCTGTTAGTTACTTCTGCGCATGTAGAATAAACAAAGACGCATCCCTGTTCCTAAAGATTTTTTTCCCATGATAAAAAGTTTTTGACTCTGCTTTGGCAAAAGGTAGCTTATTTATTATTTGGAGCAGAATGGTTTGATCCAATCCCATGTGCATATCGTGAAAAATGTCTCCCCCATGTTGATCGTTATGCTTGTGGTGCTCGCTTTGTTGGTGAGCATTCGCACTATCCGGTGATGTCTGTATTTCTGCCTCTTGCTCTGGCATATCTTCATCTATCTCATCGAAATCCACTATGATTAAATGCCCGGCTGGATTTATTATCTCTGATATCTGCGCCAAAAAAGGCTCATATTCTATTACATGGTGCAGCACCCGAGACATAAAAAGGCAGTCGGTTTTCAGTCCTTCCGGTATTTCATCAACGAAATCCGCAAACAGTGTATCCGCATTATCAGCATCAATCGCTTCTATCTTCTTTTTTGTGATTTCGAGCATATTGATGGATGAATCGACAAAAAGGATTGATTTGAATGCATCAAGCAGCTCCAAGCCTACAAGCCCTGTTCCACAACCATAATCAATCGCAGTCTTTTCTTTTCCGTCAATGATGTATTCCCGAATTGCTGCAGAGATGATTTTTCCTGTTTCAATCTGTATTTCTGTATCAAAGCCTTCTGCCAATGGATCAAATTCACTCATCATTTCCACCTCAAAATATCCTAAAATTACCAGTTTGGTTCCAATGGGGAGGAATCCACGGGGTATCAAGATCTCCATACCCTTGACACCTCGTGTTCCTCGCAAGCTAGGGCTTGACAATATATGTGCTGGACACCCATTTCACTCCATTAGTAACCGGAATTGGCGTCCCATCGAAATACAGCTCCGCTGTGATTGTAACCACATCATTTTGCGCAAGACCGGTAACTGTCACGGTTTCCCCCGATGCTATGCTATCGTTCCCTCCGGGTAATTCAAACTCTGCTCCGGGAGGATCTGTAACGCCTTTCGCAGACAAGCAAATCCATTCAACACTATAGCCAGATTGGGATAAACTATCGTCTGCCCATGCAAAAACCGCGTCTTGGCTATCCAGTAGCTCCTGGGGCGCTGTGATGTTAAGCGCAGGCCATGCTGACGAAACAACCAATTCATGGGACCCAACAAGCTCTCCCCCATCGTTGCGCACTTCGACAGCAATTCTTGTGTCCCCCGCATCAACCGCTTCAATCTGGCATACCCAGTGGTTCTCAAAGCCATTTGATATATCAATTGACGCTCCGTTCACAACGCGCCATTCCACAGTGTGACCTTGCATTTGTGTAAAGTTTACGCTCAGGTTTTGCTTCTCTCCGGGATGGAACGTAGCTTTTGGCGGCAAAATATAGACTGTTGCGTTCTTGACCGTAACTGCTATGGCTCTTCTTGCTACACCTATGTAGTGGATGCCGCCTTGTCCCGCATTCCATATCATAGCACCTGTTATCGTCGCCGTTGCCTGGGTGCCTTGAATAGATGCTGCAGAGCTTATGATTGCAGATGCACTCTCTTCACCGGAACTGACCCATGCCACAGTGCCGGAAGTGGGACTCCACAAATACGATGATGGACCGATTGGCGGTGCACTTCCGGATTCAGTTGATATCGTCGTTTGCGGAGCTTGAGTATTCAATTCCAGTTCCAGTGCATTTGTGCTAAGGCTTACGCCAACGACGCGAATGTTTACCGTATGCTCTATTGTACCTGAACTTGTCTGTACTGCCGCTTTAACAGTAAGCGCACCAGCTGCTCTTCCGTTCATTGTGAAATGGTTCCCTGTGACCACAGCTTCAGTGTCGGAACGAGTCCATGTTATAACCGGCGCTGTGCTATTCGCCGCCATCGTTGCTGTTGCGGCCAAGCTCAACGATTCATACTCTCCCACAATAATAGTATATGTGCTTGTTCTGCTGCTGGATGTTTGATTGTTCGCAATGAGATTAGTAACAGGAATCGTTTCTGTTGCAGGATAAGTCAATTGGAGATTTGTCGCCATTCCCCCTGCGGCAACATTGACCGGAATCTCATAGCTTTTGCCGCTGAGACTTCCCGTTACCACCAAATTGACCGTTCCGGTCGAAACGCCCGTCAAAACATATGCATTTGCACCCGATCCGGCTGCAACTGTCATTCTACCGGTGTTCGATGATGTTACTGCGTATGGTTCGTTATATGAGTTGCCTGATATCAACGATGTGTACGTCAGATTTAGCGTTATGGTTTGAGTAGAACCCAATCCAATCCCCGGGACTTGAATTGTCGCAGGATTTCCGGTGCTTGGATTTGCAGTCACAGCGGTTATGAATCGTGCCTGGCCAAGCATATATGTCATATATGATCTGTAAGTACCGGTGTTGGTACTGGCGTAACCAGCTCCGAAAAGCGTATTGTCTCGAGAGATTAAACCGCTCCTCATATCTCCGTTGACAACAATTTCCTGCAAATATGCAATAGCATCGTTCTCTCCTGCTAGAGCATTCCCTCCTCCAAATCGCGGCCTGTTCCCCGACGTATAGAAACCTGCATTTTCAGCACGAGCAGTGATGGAGTTGCTACCTGTGCCATTGCTTGGCGCATTTCCTCTGAGCCATTCGCTATGTGTTCTGGCGGGTGCCCTGAGCTTATCTGACCATTCAAGGGTCGCTCTGTTGTTTCTTACGCGATAAGCGTTCACCAATTCGAACAAAAACTCTTCTTGGCTCTCCGCAGTAAGGGATCTTCGCGATCCGATATCGGAGTTTGTTTCATAAATCATTATTGCATATTGTTGAGACGAATCATTATATGCAACCGCCGTCAAGCCATTGACCAAGTTCGCCTGATCCACTGCAATGACGGAACCTGCGTTGTTTCTTAACTGATTTGCGACATTTGCAGCCATAGAGTACACAGCTACAGCCCTATTGCTAATATAAGCTACTGCAACGAAACCATCGTAATTATTATGATAAAGATGCCATGTTTCTCCATTATTTGTCTGAATCGTTTTTCTGACAGTACCGAGTGTTTGAGTTACACGGGACGGAGATGTTCCCAGTTCGATTCCATGGAGACGCGCCCCCCTGTTATACGATGGATTCACAACAGTAAGATGAAATGTTTTTGTGCGGGTCATCGAACCACTTCCGATTGTAGCTGTCAATGTCACTTGCTCCATGTCGTAACCTGACGGTATTGTAACCTCGCCCCTTGTGGTCACAACGTTCGCATCGCTGGTTCTCCATGTAACCGGAAAGTCGAGAATTTTATCGCGTAGACCTATTCGACCTGTAACATTGTCAGCGCTGTCGTCAGCATTAAAATAAATAATGTCGAGCATATTGTATGCATTTTCAAGACGCAGCTGATCTCCTGTAAGCGTGGAAGTTCTCAGCGTGAATTCTCGTGTCCGCGTTATGTTGTTCAGAGTAATCGTCGCTGTAAGCGTAACGCTCCTGGAGTTAGACCCAATATTGACAACCCCTGATCTGCCTATCTCTACGCTGTTGCCATTGTATATAGCACTGCCAATGGCGATTATTCCCGTGTCGCTGCTTGACCATGTGATGACAGCACCACCGGAACCGATTGTTGGCAGTTGAATATTTCTGGTTAAGCCAAATTCGCAATCGCCAAAAGAAAACCCAATGCTGAGTCTACGCTCGATAGTGTCAAGGTGGTTCGTTGTCGTTCTTCTTTGGGCAAGAGCATTGTCTATGCGCCTGAAACTCCGGATTATGATAGCTACGCATTCTTCTGATGTAATCGAATTCCTTGGTGTTAGGGTGTTGTTTGCATTCCCTTCCATAATCCCGTTAGAATAAGCATATTGCGCAGGAAGCAATGCATATTCCGCAATTTGGTCCACATCGGTGAATGGCAAGCTCTGTGCAGGCGATTCAAGCAAAGCGCGGTTGAATTCGTTTTCCAAACCGTTGATGGCTCGTATCATCATCGCGCATATTTGCTGGCGTTGAACTGTGGCATCAGGCGAAAAGGTTGTATCTGTAGTGCCATTGACGATACCGTATGCTTCGGCTTTAAGGACATGAATTGAACTCGTATCAACAAATTTGTTCCTTGAAGGAATCGGTAACTGACTACCCCGAAGCTGTTCAACCATCTCCACAACAAGCTCGCAATACTCCTCGCGGGTCAAATGTCTTTTATAATCTCTTTGTGCGCTTGGTGTGAGCAGCTGTTGCATGTTGGCTTCCGCTATTTCCGGCACAGCCCAGTCGGACGGCGAGGAAGCATACGCCGGCATCACCGCTACAAGCGCCGACATTAGCAATATCATCACCATAATTATTGATAACCTTCGTAAGAATTTCATAATACCCTCCATATCTTGTCTAGCATATTGGTAAAAACTCTACATATTGGTCAGTATACCGCTTTTTTCTAGATTCCGCAAGTTTTTTCCTATAATCTTAGTTGCTTAACGACAAGCCTTAATGGTTGAATTTATCCAATTTGCGAAATTGCTTGGTAAAAAAGGAAAACGACAACAACGCACAAACCAACTCCAACCAGCAGCAATGCCATAGAGAAACCTCCGGCTACTATAGTTTCGGAGCCATTTGAGTCCTGCTGTCGCTCTGTAACCCAAATGTGTCTAGTTAAAAATTTGCGCGGAACATATGGCTTCTTGCTGCTACTTAAAACAGTACGCAACACCAATTGGATCAGCGCATCAGGTATCGCTGCTAAGAATCTGGTGACATGCTCCACAATAGTACGCAACGCTAATTGAATCAGCGCATCTGGTGCCGCTGCTGCGAATCTGGCAATATGCTCCACAATCGTTACACAACCTTTGAGCAAAGGGCGATAGAAGCTGTTTTCAATATCGAGCCAATTGGGCAACAAATCAACATAGCATGTAGTGCCGTTCTTGCCTCTCTTTAAAAGCACGCCGCGAACAAAAAATACATAAATGCAGACACCTATCAAAGTGGTAACTAAGGTGCTCCGAAGGTTTTCCCAAATGAAATAATGCACAGCATGTTCCGGTGCATGCCCGTGGAAAAAGCCTTGCCCCCAGTCTGCCAAGGCATCTGGTATCGCGGTGAAAGCACCCAATATAGGCAAAAGCGCTGCCGATATAGTCAAGGCAATTGCTGACCTCAATCCGATGTATCGCTTTTTCTCTGCATCCTTGATACCGCGTTGCACAAACAAAACTACAAAGAGCTTGAGCATATAGGCTATGGTTAACCCACAGGTGAATACAAAAACACCTTCCACAAGCCTCAAAGGGACTTCCATAGCATGACCTGAGTATAGATGGATAGCTTCTATCAAGCTTTCGTGGAGCAATGTTTTACTGATATACCCGTTCCACAGCGGGAAACCGCATATACCTAGCGCTCCCATGAGAAAAGCAAAAAAGAACAATGGTTTTCCGCGCCCGAAGCCGCGTATGCCATCAAGGCTTAAATCTCTCTGGTTCATATATATCACTCCCACTGACAAAAAAAGCACAAGCTTAATAAGCGAATGGTTCAACATATGAAGGAGCGTGCCGCGGACTGCCAGAGCATTATGGTTTCCCAATAAGCATTGCATAGCAATGCCAGTTAATACGAATCCAATCTGTGAAATCGATGAGCAAGCCAGAGTCCTTTTGATATTATTTGAGAATACTCCAAGAACCGCTCCAAGAAACATAGTAATTGTGGCAGGTACCAGCAGTGCAGCTCCCCAACTAATATCACCTGCGAAGAGCCAGCAGCTAACAATTGCCACACCAAAAACACCTGTTTTGGATAGGACTCCAGTGAGCAATGCGCTTGCCGGTGCCGGCGCTGCCACATAGGCTCTCGGCAGCCAGACATGCAGAGGGAACATTCCTGCTTTAGCTCCAAACCCGATTAACAGAAGCGTTCCAGGAAGATACAATCCGGATTTGTCGAGCATCGCAGAACAGATCTCATACAGCTCGGAGTACATCAGCGTTCCGGTACGCTGCCATATGAGCAGCAGCCCCATTAGCATTGCAAGACCGCCCATCACTGCAATTGCCAGATATGTCTCACCGGCACGCATAGCTTGGATGCTTTCCTCATGTGCCACCATCGCATATGAAGTAAAAGACATCATTTCAAAAAACATTAAGGTAGTGAAGAAGTCGGCTGCGAAAAACACGCCAAGAGCAGCACCAAAGGTAAGCATACTGCATATACGATAGCGATTATTGCTGTTTTTTGTACGTGAAAAATATTCCTCAGATGCAAGGGCAGTTATCAACCATAAAAACCCGGCGATGCAGCAGTAGATAACCCGGAAACCATCGAAGCTGAGGCTAAATGACAAACCTGCAACCCCGAATATGCGGAGCTGCGCTCCTTGGCTCCAAATCGCTCCAAAAAGACCCAATGCAAAAACAGCCCCGGTAACGCAGATCAGAAGCCTGTCGCGCAAGTAATCCTTCCCGTTATCAATAGCATACACTGCAAAAACAGAAATCATCGGAAGAAAAACCATTATAGCTGGCAGCATAAAACTATACAATGTTTTGCTCCTTTACAGTAGCGTTGATGCGATTCTTTCGAAAAACGAAACCAGCCAACCAGGGAAGATACCCAGCAGGATGGCGGCTGCTGTCAACAGCACTACAGGTAATAGCATCGAATAAGCGGTTGTGATTTTGCTATTTCCGCTTTTTGGTTCCAAATCTGAGAAAAAACCATATATGCCAATTGGCAGGAGATATCCGGCTGTTAACAATGCACTGAGCAGAAGCGCGAGTGGGCTCAGCCAAGCAAATAAACCAGAACCCATCCCTATGTATCCATTAGCTAAATACCATTTGCTTATGAAACCGCCGGTCGGAGGTATGCCAACCATTGCAATCGCCAATAGCAAGAAACACCATAGGGTTGATGGCATTTTTTTCCCAAGTCCCTGCAAATCTGCAACTTCTGTTTTATCCGTTTTGGAAATGATTGTGCCTGATATGAGAAACAGAGCATCCTTTGATATACTATGAAACACAATATGCAGCAAAGCACCGACAAAGCCGCTCCAATTCAATGCAGCAAGCCCAAGCATGATATAGCTCACTTGACTCACCGATGAAAAAGCCAACCTCCGTTTTAGCAGCGGTTCGCGAAAGGCAAGAGACGAACCCATGATTACAGTAAAAAGCGCTAGTGAAATCCATGTAAGCTGCACCCATGTACCTCTTATGAAGTCAGGACCTGCTAAATAGTAGACAAACCTGATAACAGCGAATACACCCGCTTTAGTGATTACTCCTGAAAGAACGGCGCTAGCGGGTGCCGGAGCTACAGGATGCGCTGCTGGCAACCACGCATGCAAAGGGAACATACCTGCCTTTGCGCCAAAGCCGACAATTGTAATGAATACAGCAGCGAGGACTTGTCTTTCGTTCCCGGCAAGCGCCTGCAGGTTCAAAACACCTCCCGGTGTGAATTCCAGCGTTGTTCCGAATTGATATATAAAAAAGAAACCGATTAGCGCCAAAGATGCACCGCCAACAGAGTAGTAGAGAAACTTGAAAGCCGCTGCTACTGCATCTTTTTTCATAGAATGCATAACAAGGGGAAAAGACATTATTGTTGAAAGCTCAAAAAAAAGGTACATTGTCATCAGATTGCCTGAAAGCCCCAGACCCATAAGAAATCCGAGGACCATAAGGTAAAACATATAAAACCGCGATTTATTCTCCTCATGGTCCATGTAATGAGGACTGTAGATCCCCACAAGGAGGAACATCAAAGATGCAAGGGTGCAAAACACGCGCGCAAGACCGTCAGTTTTGAACAATATAGGAAGGCGCTCTGTGAGGCGAAATAGCTCTAGAGAGACTTCAGGTTGAAGAACCAACGCAACAACCGCGATGGCGTTTAAACTGAGAACAATATAAAGAAACATTTGCTGCGCAGGATGTTTCTTCAATGGTTTCAAAAAGCCAATCAATATGCCCGATAGAATCGGCAGCAGGATAGGTACAAGTATCTGAAAAGTCGCAAACATCGATATTCCTCGCTTTCTGGCGCATCTTACAGCGTCACAGTATCGAAATTGTAGCTAATACTGTTAATATTTCCGTACACTAGTATGGTTTTCTAATAACTCAATTGACTATGCGAAAATTGCCAATCCCTGCTCTATCACGCGAAGAAGCTGCTGTGAAAACAATCCTAGAAAAACTGTCAATGATATAAGCGCAACAAGAGCTATGCGCCGTTGCCAATTCGAAGACTGCTCGCCTTCTGCTCCGGTATCTGATTGCTCCGAATTCTTCGAGAAAAAACAGACAATAGCAGGAAAATAATACATGAATCCCAGTACTGTCCCAGCGACAACAACAACTAATATAACCGGTATAGCGAAGGAAGTCTCCAAGGCTGCTAAAGTGAGATATAGCTTTGAAGCGAATCCGGGAAAAGGCGGCATTCCTACCAGCGTGAGACCGCCAAGGATAAAAGCAGCACCAGAAAGAGGAGCACGTCTTGCAGCACCTAACAAAGAACCATAATCCTTTTTGTGACCCGAGGCTTCGACCAAACCTCCTGCGGCTGTGAATAGCATTGCTTTTCCTATGGCATGCACGGCAATATGAAAACAGGCTGCTGCTATCCCATCCGCCGTGTTTAGGCTAATGGCTACACCAATGTAGCCAACCTGTGAAATCGTTGAATAGCTCAACATGCTCTTGATATCCTTTTGCCTAATGGCTTTCAGCGAGCCATAAATTATACCAAGTACACTGAATGCTAATAGTAAATACGGAATTCCAATAAGCCCCATGGTTTCGAGCCTGAACACCCGATATATAAGTTTGATTAATAAAAAAAGATAGCACTTCACTATCAAGCCGGAGAGTATCGATGAAGCAGAGGTTGTTGCGCTTGCATGCGCTTCGGGAAGCCAACCATGAAATGGAAAAAGCGCGCTCTTGATAGACAAACCCACAGTCATGAGTCCTGAGAGCAAAAACAAAGGTACTGTATAATCTCCGGCGGCGACGAGCAGAGCAACGCTTGATTGCAGGTTTGGCAGAAGCAAATGCCCCGTCACGCTATATAGAATAGCTATCGATAGCAATAGCAGGCATGAACCGGAAACGCTCATAATGAGATAGTTTAATGAAGCCGCTAGTGTGCGTCCCTGTTGCTTTGCGGCAACAATTGAGCATGCAGAAAGGGTGACAACTTCAATGAAAGCATAGGCTGTGAATATATCGTTTGTATACGCCATCGCGAGCATTGCGCCGATAAGCATATTCAACATCATATAAAAGTAATTTCTTTTGTTTTCCGGTACGTCAATTGATATGTCGCCGACTCCGCCAAGAATCGATAACAAGCTTACGCAGCAAAACAACAGAGCCATGAATGATTCAAGTATGCCGATACGCAGTTCGTTTCCGAAAGGGGCAGGGAAATGCCCCATCATATATGTATAGCTCTCACCAGATTGAATTGTAAAAGCAAAGATAGCTGCAGACAGAGCGGCTATCATTGCCATGCACGCAATTGTAACCCTTCTGGCGGCATGCTCACGCAAGGGTAGGCAGATTATGGCGCATATGATTGGTAGAAAAATGCTGAAAAAAGGAATATTTTGTACGAGTTGCATTCAATTCACCCCTCACTTTTCTTGAGCGGCGCGTTTCATTATTTCATCAAAATCCAGCGTTTCATAGCGTTTGTATAAATTGACAATCAGTGAGAGCGAGAATGCGGTTATGCTGACCGATATCACGATGCCGGTTAGAATCAACCCTGTAGGAACAGGATTTATATAATATGAAGAATCTTGGATGCCATCGACTATAATTGGAACTGCTCGGTTAGCAACATATCCTTTTGCGGCAAGGAGTAGGTAAACAGAAGAACTTGCTATATTCAGACCAATGATTTTCTTAAATAGATTGCGATGCAGAAAAAGCGTCGAAAATCCGATACCAAATAAGATAACAGCAGCGATATCAAAATAATTCGCAAAGAAATTCTCTCCCATATTAACAGACAGTCCTTTCTGCGTATAGCGTCAGCTTTGCGCAAACCTTGCAGGCAAGCTTAGATTATTCCAAATCACCTTGGGTAAACAAAATGCAAATCACATATACTGTACATGTTACGATGAGTCCCACTGCAATATTCAACGGCAGAATCAGCCCTGAGCTGAGAAGTCTGCCAGGTGTACCTAAAGGGATGGCGGAATCGATGTGATTAGCTCCGGTAAAAAACGAATATCCTTTTGCAAAAGCATAGAACAAGAGGCTCGTGGAAACAACTATGCTGTAGGTTTTGAAGTTGATGAAACGTTGGGCTCGCTTTGTGCCATATGCATAAGTGAAAAGTATCAGAGCCGCTCCCATAATCGACCCTCCGGAAAAACCTCCCCCAGGGCTAAGGTGACCATTTATGGCTACATAGCATCCAAAAATAAATATCATAGGGACAAGCAGCAACGCTGTAGTTTGAAGAATCACATTTTCCCTTGTTGATTCCAAGCTTTGCAAAAAAGCATCGAAAACATCGTGTGCGCCATCTCTTTTCAGCAATGTAACAACCGCACATACCGCTACAAATAAGACGCAGGCCTCAGCAAAAGTGTCGAACGCTCGATAGTCCAGAATCATTCCTGCAACAACATTTGTAGCTCCGGTATCCTGAAGACCTTCTTGAATGTACTTAGCCGGTACTTCATTATTAGTCGGGTTTTCCGGGTTTCCAAAAGGCGGTAGCCAAGAAACCGTAACAAAGAACACTGCCACCAGACATAAGCAGACAACAATCGAAACTATTCTATATATACTCCTGAATACATGGTCGCCATTGGTTGATTTCCATTTTGTGAATCGCTCCATTATCTTAGCTCCTCCTGATTGCCACTGCTAGTGTGAGTAATCCTCTCCTCTCGGTATTCTACCTCCATGACCCTTATTTGCTTAAGGACGATGAAGAATAAGATTGTGGAAAATCCAGCCCCAACAGCAGCTTCGGTAATAGCAAGATCAGGCGCGCAAAGGAGGATCCAGAGAACCGACATTACCACGTTGTAAGAAGCGAAGACAATCATCGATGCAAGCAGCCGCCTCATAAGGCAAACAGTCACTGCTGCTAACACCAAGAAGACAAGCATCAGTATCTCAATGAGCATCATGATGGATTACCTCATATTCTTCTCCGTTTTTTGGATTTGTAACTACTTCCAGATGTGCAACTAAATGGTTGGAAACAGGATTTGCTATCCAGATAAAAACAATTATCAGAAGGAGCTTGAGTGATACCATATTCCACCCTTGAATCACCATCAGCGAAGCAAAGGTTAAAAGAATCCCAAATGTGTCGCATTTCGCAGCAACGTGAATGCGGTTGAGCACGTATTTGAACCTAAACAAACCCACAGTTGCGGCAAACAAGGACGATAAGCCTGCTAACATGAGCAGTGCGGCGATAATGAATCGCAACCATTGAAGAATAATCATATTATAGAAACCTCCACTTTTTTAATCAGTAAAATAGCCATGTTCCGAAAAGGAACTTGGCTCAGAAAGGTTTATATTATCCGGTGGGAGGTAGCATTTTGACAAAACTACGACAGCAAGAAAGCTGATCATTGCATATACGATTGCAATATCCAACAAAGAGTTCTCCCCGAACAAGGAAGCCAAAAGAGCGATAATTATCACCACTTTGGTGCATATCACGTTGAGCGCGACTATCCTATCAGCAATACTAGGGCCTAGAATAGCTCGAATGAAGCAAACAATGACAGTCGTAGACAAAAAAGCAATGCTTACCCACATAAGTACCCGATAAGCCACAGTGAAAGTGTTTTCCATATGCTATCCTCTCATGAGCAGCGATTTGCTTTACCCCAACGAACCACGCTTTCTTGCAATTGCTGCTTCCACGATTGTGCGATACATGCATCTGAAACGCAAGAGATTTGTGTATAGTGTAATTTATGCATCTACTCAAGCTGCGAAAATGCTTCAAAGCGTTTCAACTGCCGAACAAAGTGAGAGTCTTCGATATCCTCTGCCATTTCGGTGTTGAGGCAATGCACACAGTAAATATCGTCATTTAATGCCACTGTGATAGTACCAGGTGTCAATGTAATCGAATTCGCAAGAACAACCCTTGCATAGTTGCTTTTTATGTCCGTTCTGAAGTATATTAACTGAGGATCAATTTCTATGTTTTTGGAGAACACGAGCCGGAACATGGCAATATTAGCTTTCGCTATCTCGTATACAAGGACAAGAGCATAGCGTAGCATATTTAGCAAAGAGCGCAGCATATTGCGGTTCTCAAAAGGTCTGAGCAATAAATGCCGCCGAGTGAACATGTATGCAGCAATTGATAAGATAACTCCTGCTAGTGCGATTTCTATGTTGATTTCCATGGAGATAACAAGCCAAATCAGAAAATAAACAATTATCAAAGCATTCTCCTTATAGACTTCAAAAAAACCAGCGTTATTCGGTTCAATTATACATTTAAGTATTTGTTTGTCAAATGAATTCTTTATTAATAAAAACACAATATGCGATATTGCGACACAAGTTAGCTAAAAGCAGAAATGTCTGTTTTCGCGTACCGTCAAAGGAAACCAAGGACGGTGGACCTCGTGAAGCCGCGCATAGCTGCGCGTATTCACATTAGCTTACAGGGTGTTTTTCCTAGGAAACGCTTCATGGCTTTGATGCAAGCGCTAGCATTTCATCCCTTGCCGATTCGCAGCCATAGCCTATTGGAACCGGGTCTCTGGCATACATGCCATGAAAATCGCTTCCGCTCGTGGCAAATAGTTTGTAACCATCGGAAATTGCAAGAAGCGCAGCTTTTTCCTCGTTGCTGTGTGCTGGGTGGTATACCTCGATCCCATCCAAACCTGCTGCTGCCAAAAGCGGTATGCAAGCCCAATTTTTGTCATATGCCGGATGCGCCAGTACAGCAAGACCGCCTGCTTGCTTGACAACCGCAATAGCTTCAAAAGGATCCGCATATTCGAAAGGAAAATAAGCAGGTCCGTCTTTTGCGAACCATTCATCAAACAACTCATTAACTGTCCCCTTCATATAGCCTCGCTCAAAAAGAGCATGGGTAATGTGGGGACGGTATATTATCCCGCTTTTGCTATATTGCAGAACATCCTCAATGGTAATTTCATAACCTATGCTGATTATTTTTTCTGCCATATTGATACCCGCTTCGGCTCTTCGCTTATTTAGAATGGAGCAAAAATCCTCCAATAAGCTGTCATTTTCATAGCCATATCCCAGAATATGAACAGATACACCCTCCCGCTTGTCATAGGCAGAAATCTCAATTCCCCTAATATACGAAACTCCCGCTTCAGCAGCAATTTCTTTATTTTCATCCTGCCCTCGCGGGGTGTCGTGGTCGGTGATGCTGAGCACCTCAATATCACGCAATTTTGCCTGGCGTATAATGCCGCCAGCCGATAGGGTGCTGTCCGACATATCTGAATGGATGTGCAAATCTGCTTTCATGCTACCAACTCCATTTCTTTTGTTACGATATGATAGCTTTTGTCTGCAATGACTTTCATAGCCTCATAGTCGTGAAAAGCTCCAAGTATCATTGAACCTTGTTCTTTTAGCTCAAGAATCAGCTCCAGCACATGTCTCTTTGATACCGGATCGAGGGAAGCTGTTGGTTCGTCCAACAATACAAGGCGCGGCTTCGTAATAATTCCATATATTATATTGAGCCTCTGTTTTTCGCCCCCGCTGAAAGTGGAAGGGTACATCTGCCAAAGGGTTTTCGGTATGCCGACTTTCTGCAAAAGTTCCATGGCTCGCATCGCGGCTACGCTGCTGCTCACCCCTCTGTTCACCAGCGGTTGCGATAACACATCTACAGCAGCTATCCTCGGTATAACATGGAAAAACTGTGAGACATATCCGATTTCTTTTGTCCTGAGATGCCGCATAGTTTGCAAGTCTATATTGGCTAAGTCATGGACTGCATTTTCAGCGTCAGTATAATAAATGCTGCCCGCAGATGTCAAGTATGTTCCATAAACGCACTTGAGCAGCGAGGACTTCCCTGACCCGCTGGGACCGACAAGAGCCAACACTTCCCCTGGTTTCACTGATAGATTCACCGATTCCAAACATGAAATGGTTTTTTCTTGTCCGACATGCATTGTGAACGTTTTAGAAAGATTATTGATGACAAGCATATTCCATAACTCCTTTTTTTGCTTTTGTCGCAATATGATAAAAACCTGAGTTTTAATTCCCTAGTTCAAAGCTCTAAGCTCCAACGATCGCAGATCGCTTGTTATATCAATGAATGCACGAGAGTCTGCGTGAACCAATGCTGAGGGTCTTCCAATATCTGGTCTGTAAATCCATGCTCAACTATCTGCCCATCCAACATCACTATTGTCCTGTCTGAGAGCATTCTTATAACAGCTAAATCATGGCTCACGACGATTACCGATATTTTCAATTGCTTCTGGACCATCCGAATGAGATCCAGCACTTTTGCTTGCACCGATAAGTCAAGGCCTGTGGTTACCTCATCAAGCAGCAAGATGGGAGGATTGTTCGCTATAGCTTTCGAAATTTGCACCCTTTGCTGCATCCCGCCGGAAAAGTTCCTTGGAGGCTCTTTAACTCTGTTCAGAGGTATTTCCATATGCTCTAGCAACAAAGCGGTGCGTTCCTGCATGTCTGAGACATTCCTATGCCCTGCCGCAATAAGCTTCTGTGCGACATTACCGCCGCTGGAATAATTCATCAGCAGACCCATGACAGGGTTTTGATACACCATCCCCAGCAGATTGTTCCTGATAGCTCTTTGCTGTTGGCTTGATACACTGAATATATCGGACTCACCATTATTGTACGCAGCTAGATAGGCTTTGCCTGCCGTGGTAGCAACATCAAAATAGAGTGCTTTCATAAGGGTAGTTTTCCCGGAGCCTGACTCACCTACAACCCCCAAAATTTCCGATTCATAGAGTTCGAGGGAAACATTGCGCACAGCCCAAACTGTCTTGCACAGCGGGCAACGGTTTTTTTCCAAATTGCTGCTGGGATTATGGCAATAGTCGCAGCCATCCCCATACCTGACAGATAACTCGTGGACTTTCATGATTTGTTCCATTGCCTAAATTCCTCATATAATATATTTGCGAGAGGTTTTTTGTGTCCCCGCTACCACACCATGGACATAGTCGGTTCTTTTAAAAAATAAATACTTTTCTCTTTTTATGCAGACCTCAGGCTTCAAGGAGTGAGTGATCAGTAGATGCAGGTGCGATTTCCTTGTTCTTTATGCCATTGCTTTAGCGGCAGCATTTTTTGCGCAAAACCCGGAATCAGAGCATTGGTAATATTTTTCTCCTTTTTCCGAGTCGAATATCTCATCGAAAAACACCTCTGTGGCACCGCATATTATGCATGTGCGTCCCTCGACACTCTCAATCTCAAAGGGAAAATCATCAAAATCCAAAGGAGCAACAGTGGTATGTGGCGGTACTGCATAAATCATCTTTTCACGGCCTGCGCCAAACAAATATAAGCAATCAGCATTATTTAAGCTGAGTGTGTCATACCTTGGAATCGGACTCGGAGCCATGACATATCTCTCATCCACCAAGACAGGATATCCGGCTCCCATTGTGATTTTTCCATAACGGACAATCTGCTCATAAAGCATAAGCCAAGCTGCGCTGTATTCAGTGTCGCCATGCATCTGCCGCGCCTTTGTCAGGCTTCTTTCAACGGAGCGAAGCGGTTCAGGGTTCGGCACCTGTAAGACCAATATCTGGTCTGCTCTGAGCTTTTCTTCGGGTATCCTGTGCCTGGATTGGATAATGGTTGCTTTTTGTGAATCAGTAGTCTGCTCCACGCCAGTGGAAAAAGACACGAACTTCTTGATGCTGATTGCATTCACGCTGTCATCATTGCCTTGATCAATGACTTTGAGTGTGTCGTCAGGGCCGATAATCGACAAAGTTATCTGCAAGCCGCCTGTACCCCAACCGCGTCCGATAGGTAACTCTCTTGATCCAAACGGTATCTGGCAACCTGGAATTGCAATTGCTTTTATTATTGCTCGCCTGATTTCTCGCTTAGATCCCTCGTCAAGAAAAGCGAAATTGTAGTCATTATTATTCATCTGATGCAAATATCTCCTCTCCTTGCGCCAAAGTTTCCGATCCTGTGATTTTGTTTTCGCTGCGTATTTTCCTAATGCTGTCAAGCCTTGATTGATACGTGACATAGTGAGGGAGCTTAAGATGGGATATAAAACCGGACATCTCAAGAGCTTCGCCATGGAGTAGCACGAATTCTTCATCGTTGGGCGGGCTGTTCGCATCGGGGTGGTTCAATGCGCAATCAAGTATGGACATTGCGATTGCTCTTGTCTCTGCGCGTCCAAAAACAAGCCCATAGCCTATGGCTATACCCAATCCATCATGCTCCTCTGAAGTACTGATGTGGCTAGATATATATGCTTCGACCTCGGTAAACAGAATTTCTCCCAGCACCAAGCTCTCATCTGTATCGAGAGGGTAAGCTATTTCTATCTCCAAATATCCGCATCTCAGCTCACCTATCGTCGGGTGGGATGAAGCTCCGTACCCCCTCATCCCGGCATATGCCACACCGCTTATAAAGCCTGTGTCGGCTCGAAACAAAGTTTGTAGTCTTGCGCTTCTCGATGCCGGAAACATAAACTTGTCCTGGGTGATGTCTTCCGGTTCTCTATCGTCGATTTCATAGCTCGCAATCAACTTCTCTTCCCTCAACAGATCTGAGACACGCACTGCTTTCATCTTTGCGTCATGTTTTTCTAAACTATCACTGATATGTTGCGAGTAAGCTTTAAGCTCATCTTCTTTTTCATGCAAAAGGCCGAAGTCTATTAGCCTATGGGTATAGTCATATGTCGGTCCAAGTATCTGCCCCATTGGAATATCTTTGAACGCGGAGGAAATCCTGCGTGTCAAACGCATATCTCGGCAATCAAGCGCTTTCGAGACATGGGCTCTATTGAGCGTAGATCGGTATGCGCGCATGAGGAACACTGCTTCTTCCAAACTGCCTTCGTTCTGTTTAAGCGCTATGGCGGCATACTCAGGTGCGTGGAATCCTGCTTCGCACATGACGCGATCGACCAACTGTTTCATCCTTGCCGTTATGACTTTTATATCGAGGCTGGCTGTTCCCTCGCTACGGGACAGCTTAAGCAGCTCAATGGATTTTTCGATTGCAGCTTCTCCGCCTTTTACTGCTACATATGCCATATTTAGAGCCTCCTTTGGGTGTACAATTCTTATTGTAATAAATTCAGCTTACAGTCAAAATGTCTTCGAGCGATTAGTGATAGGCGTTTATTTCACCCGTTATCGGATATGATTCACCTTCACACGGCGTCCTACGGCGCATATATC
>Ga0099364_10005434_pt1 | contig 18892 bp, 15 predicted proteins | sample TergutTh196P3_FD_73070 | JGI IMG/M metagenome (GOLD analysis project Ga0099364, IMG submission 73070) | Microcerotermes parvus P3 segment gut microbial communities from Pointe-Noire, Republic of the Congo - Th196 P3 | ecosystem: Host-associated > Arthropoda: Insects > Digestive system > Gut ...
AAACCAGTTTTTTTCAGAAAACCTCTCTGAAGACGTTAAGCGCGGTATGGCGCACAACGCGGTCAACTGTAGAGTAAACGGATCTCTTGCTTTCGGGTATCGGTCTGGCGAGGACGGAAAATACGCCATTAACGAGGCTGAAGCTGCGGTCGTAAGAGAGATATATGAGCGCGTCCTTGCCGGAGAACCAAATATTTCAATTTGCAATTCGCTTAACTTACGCGGTCTCAAGACAAAAACAGGAGGTCGTTGGAACAAATCGAGCTTTTATGCAATGTTGAAAAACGATACCTATATAGGGGTATACCGTCACAGCGGTGTAGTGGTAGAGGACGGGATCCCGCCGATTATTGAAAAAGAGGTGTTTTATCAAATGCAGGATCACTTGAAAACGAAGAAAAATGCCCGCGGCAGAAAACGAGAGAACGGCGAGTACCTGCTCACTACTAAGCTGCATTGCGGATGCTGCAAATCGTATATGGTTGGCATATCCGGAACCAGCCAATCAGGCATTTTGCACCATTACTACAATTGCAACGGGAGGAGAACCGAGGGTATCTGCACCAAAGAACACGTCAAGCGTGACTGGATTGAGCAGTTGATCGCGGAGCTTACCCAAGAATTCATCTTAAGGGATGGTGTTATAGAATGGATTGCAGAAAGTGCCCTCCGCTTTCAAGCAGAAGCAAGTCAGACGTCTGAGCTTGAGTCTTTAGAGTCAGAACTTGCAGAAAACAAAAAAGCGGCCAAGAATATCATGAACGCAATCGAGCAGGGCATATTCACCGCGACCACCAAAGAGCGGCTATTAGAGCTTGAGTTTGAAATCGCCGATCTAAACAGGCTGATTGCGCTTACCAAGTCGATGAATCAGCCGATTGAGAAAGAACGAATAGCTTTCGCTTTGAACGAGCTAAGAGATGGAGACGTAACCCGAAAGGATTATCAGAAAAGGCTGATTGATACATTTGTAAAAGCTGTTTATTTACTGGATGACAACATCGAAATCCACTATTACTACGCAGGCAAAAAGAATAAAATCATGTTCAATATCAGCGGAGAGAAACAAAAATCTTTAGACTCTGAAAAGTTCGTACAAGCTCTCTCAGGGGGAGCCAGTTGAAAAAAGCCTGATTATGTCGGGCTTTTTTTGTATGTACACGGCAAGCATGCCGGAACCACTCCCGCGGACGGAGCGGCAGTAACAATACGCATTTTTGCACAAACATTTGCCGCACTATTCTTGCTAAGAAAGCGCGGCTATGATAGGATATTGGCTCAGACATAGGGCGAGGCGGTTTGCGGCACCTTATTGAAAAAGTTGAGGAACAAGCATGAACATCTTTGAGTTTCCAACACTTCCCTTGCCGGAAGAATTGACGACCGTACTGGCAGAAAACGGCTGCGTCCGAATAGAGCGTATAGTAAGCACGGGGCAGACGTCTGATTGGTACGACCAATCCGAAACAGAATTTGTCATTTTGATAGAGGGCAGCGCGGTCATTGAATACGTGGACGGCAAGCGCATTGCCTTGTCAAGAGGCGACACGCTATTGATAAAACCGCATGAAAAGCACAGGGTGAGCCATACATCGAGCGAACCTCCATGCATTTGGCTTTGCGTTTTTTATTAACAACGCCATGCCGGGAGCGACTTTATATAATTACTATTCTATCCAAAAGCGATTTCGCTTTTTGCTCCCCTTCGGTTCCGCCGTATTTTCTGAAAAGCTCAACAAATAATTGCGGCGACTCTGCACCTTTTGTTTCGATTTTGGCGTCACACAAAGCGTGCTCCAACCATGTGAAAATTGAAGCATGAGCGTATGCCATTCCGCCCATTTGGCAATGGCTCGATGCGCCTTCTTGTTTTGAAAACAATCGAACATAGCGCGGGCAGTCTAAGGAATCTATATAGTCAAGCAGTCCGGTAACAATGCGTTTGGTGGAAGCTGAGGCGTTTTTAATGTCGTCTTCGCTGAATAAGAATAGAATTGGCTTGCCTTTTAGCAGATCTTCAAATCCAAGAAGGGTAAATTCCTCATAAGCCTTGACCCATTCAGTCGCGCCGCTAATGCCCAAAACCCATGACGAATGATTAAAACCCCAACGCGCCGGGGTGTTTTTTTTCATGAGAAGCTTAAACGCTTTGTCCATAAGCGCCTCGTTTTTTACCATTCCCCTCATGCCTTCCCGGGCTGCCGCTCCGCAATCTACGACCAGCGTATTTGGGATACAAGCCTTGATACGTGGGTCAAGCGCGCCCCTCATGCACAGATAGCCGCCCATCGAATAACCAATAATTGCAATATTATCTTTGTCGATATCACTTCGAGTCATCAAATAATCCACGGCGGCGCCAACGGGTTTTTCATAATCGGGCCTGAAGATAAGCCCGGGATTGTTCATAAGTGCGCCCCATTGGCCCGGCCCTTCAAAAATCAAGCAGTTCCAGCAATACTCACGGGCAGATGCTCCAATCCAGCAGTAGACCTCTTCCATAGTGGAATCGAATCCGCCGATTGCGATAAGCGTCGGACGGTTTTCCTGCCCCGAAGGCAAATAATAGCCCGACAGCACCGCATCTTCAAACTTGATATCAACTTTCTCAATAGGGTGGTCGGACAATTCGATCATTTCATGAAAGGCGTTTACGCTCTTGCTCCAAAAGCCTCTGTGGCGCGGATCGGTATGGTGCGCATAAAAACACGCTGTCCGATAGTAATTGTTCGCCCGCAAAAAGGCTTTGCGCGCGGCGAGCCTGTCTCCGCTTTTCAACTGTGATTGAGCGTAGCCTTCAACAAAATCCGCCGTTTTGCCCCATTCGGTTATCCAACTGTTGAAGTCATTATCCGTTATCCTTCCCATTGTTTCCATGCATTCGCCAAATTCCGCCGAGCCTGCCGGCATGGTCGATACGCACCTGATAAACTCGTAATTGAAGCCGCCTACCGTCTTGTTATTGAAATCGACTTTCATGTCTTTTCCCTCCTGAAAGTTATGAAATATGCTATTGATGATTTCATAATATATGACAAAAGCGTTTTTGTCAATAGTATTTTGAAATATATATTGAATTATTTCAAAATATGTGTTATGTTTTGATCGGGTGATTGAATTGAACGGATATGAAAAAAGGACAGCCGCTAAAAAAGCGGCAATAATTGAGGCTGCACGCGAACTGTTTGCCCGGCGAGGCGTACGGGACGTCAGTATAAGCGAAATCGCAAAAAGGGCGGGGGTTTCTCAGGTATCAATATATAATTATTTTGACGATAAAAACGCATTGGCAAAAGAAGCCTTTATAGCATATATAGAGGCCGAAATAGCTAATTTTGAAATGATACTCGGTCAGGATATCCCGTTTGCTGAAAAAATGGAGCTTATCATACAGGGTAAAAGCAGCGTAGTAACCCAAACAGGCTTATCAAACTTCGGTGAAAAAGCTTTAGGCGATAAGATCCTGCAACAGATTTTTCAAGAAGCCGTACGAGAAAGAGCTGTGGCAATCTATAGAAACTTCATTGAGACAGGAAAGACAGAGGGCTATATTGACAAAGACATACCAACAGAAGCGATTATGCTGTATTTTATGACGTCAATGTCCATTTTTCAGCAATCGGAATACATGACAAAACCCGGCGAATATAAAATGGGTATGGTAAAGCTTTTTCTATATGGAATCATTGGGAAGCAGCCCAAGGCTCCTTGCTCCGATGTTTCTGTGTCACAAGCTTGACAATTGGGCAGCCACGGTACGGCCCATTTCTTCTGTGCTGACCGGCTTATCTCCGGTTTGCGCGATATCTGCCGTCCTGACGCCTTTTTCAAGGGTTAGCGCGACGGCCTTCTCAATTCCGCCGGCGGCTTCGGGGAGGTTTAGGGAATAACGGAGCATCATTGCGGCCGACAGGATTGCCGCGATTGGGTTGGCGACGGACTTTCCCGCGATATCCGGCGCGGAACCGTGGATCGGCTCATATAGCCCCGGGCGGCCTTCGCCCAAAGAGGCGGAGGGCAGCATACCGATAGAGCCGGTTATCTGGGAAGCCTCATCGGAGAGTATGTCCCCGAACATATTGCTCGTAACAATTACATCGAATTGATTTGGCGCCCGGACAAGCTGCATTGCCGCGTTGTCTACATACATATGGGACAGTTTTACATCCGGGTATTCCCCGGAAAGACCGGTAATAACCTCACGCCAGAGGCGCGAGCTTTCCAGTACATTGGCTTTATCTACCGAACAGAGCCTACCCGCACGTTTTCCCGCGAGTTCAAAGGCGGCGCGGCCTATTCGAGCGACCTCGTTTACGGAGTATCGCTCCGTATCGTAGGCGCTGTCGCCGTCGCGGCCGCAGTCCCCGAAGTATATGCCGCCTGTCAGTTCGCGGACGATGAGCAGATCCAGCCCGTCTCCGAGTATTTCATCCTTTAGCGGGGACGCGCCCCGCAATGGGCCGTGTACGATTGCGGGGCGAAGATTGGCAAACAGCCCCAGCGCCGCGCGAATGCCAAGCAGCCCCCTTTCGGGCCTCCGGTCAGCCGGTAGGTCATCCCATTTTGACCCGCCGACCGCGCCTAATAACACGCCGTCTGATGTGCGGCAAAGCTCGATCGTCGCGTCCGGCAATGGGGCGCCTGTTTCGTCTATCGCCGCGCCCCCGATCAGGCCATATGTAAATTCGATTGTTAATCCGTATTTAACGGCGGCGGCTTCAAGCGCCATAACGGCTTGGCACGTGACCTCGGGGCCGACTCCGTCGCCGGGCAGGACTGCGATTTTACAGTTCATTATTATATTCCTTTCAGCTTCGCCATCGTGTACCCCACCAAGCCGCCTGACGAAATTATTTTTTGCATAAATTCGGGGAAGGGCGCCGCTGTGTAGCTTTTATCCTTTGTTACATTGGTGATCGTACCGCTTTCCAAGTCGATTCTCAGTTCATCGCCTGATTCCGCGTCCTGCGCGGCTTCGGGGCATTCCAGTAGGGGCAGGCCGATATTTATTGCGTTGCGGAAGAAAATGCGGGCGAAATTTTTCGCCACTACGCAACTGACGCCGGCGGCTTTTATCGCTATCGGCGCGTGCTCGCGGCTCGACCCGCAGCCGAAGTTTACCCCGCCGACCATTATATCTCCGGGTTTTACGCGCTTCGCAAATCCCTTGTCAATATCTTCCATGCAGTGCGCGGCAAGGATCTTCGGGTCGGGGTTGTTAAGCAGCCGCGCTGGGATGATAACATCCGTATCAATGTGATCCCCGTATTTATGCACAAAACCATTATGTCTCATTTTCAATAATTCTCCTAACGTTATTATTCGCCGGAAAGAAGGCAGTCCGGGCCGCATATATAGCCTGCTATTGCCGAGGCTGCAGCTATTGCCGGCGACGCCAGGTATACCTCGCTTCCCGTGTGCCCCATGCGTCCGACGAAATTACGGTTCGTCGTAGCGACGCATTTTTCGCCGTCGGCCAGTACGCCCATATGCCCGCCAAGGCACGGCCCGCATGTCGGAGTGGAGACAACGGCGCCGGCGTCTATGAAAACGTCCATCAGCCCCTCGCCGACGCACTGCTTCCACACCGCCTGCGTAGCCGGTATGACGATACAGCGCAGCATGTCCGCTATCCGTCGTCCACGCAGGATTTCCGCGGCCTTGCGCATATCCTCCATACGTCCGTTGGTACATGAGCCAATAACTACCTGGTCGATTCTTATGCCCAGCTTTTCGGTTTCGCTGATCGTTTTGGTGTTTTCGGGGAGATTTGGGAAGGCTACCGTAGGTTCTATCCCGCCGAGATCTATAATGACCTCGCTCCTATATACCGCGTCCGGGTCTGCGCCGCAGGCTTCCCCCATATTCCCGCCGTGTCCGCGGATATAATCAACGGTTAGATCGTCAACAGGGAAAATGCCGTTTTTTGCCCCGGCTTCAATAGCCATGTTGGATATCGTAAAGCGATCGTCCATCGTCAGTGAGGCGATATCGCCCGTGAACTCGAGGGACTCATAGCGCGCGCCATCGACGCCGAGCAGCCCGATAAGGTGCAGTATTACATCCTTGCCGGAAACGTGGGGGCGTTTTTTGCCCTTGATGACCACATTAATGGCGGCGGGCGTCTTAAACCACGCATATCCCGTTGCCATACCCACGGCCATGTCCGTCGAACCTACGCCGGTGGCGAAGGCGCCCAGCGCCCCGTGTGTGCAGGTGTGGCTGTCAGCCCCGATGACCACTCCGCCCGGGGTTATCAGCCCCATTTCAGGCAGCAGCGCATGTTCTATGCCGGCTTTGCCGATCTCAAAGTAATGCTTTATTTCCATCGCCTTGGCAAACTCCCGCATCTTCTTTGCCAAAGCCGCCGCCGCAATGTCCTTATTCGGAGTGAAGTGGTCGGGTATTAGTGCAACTTTGTTTTTGTCAAAGACTTTTTGTACGCCCATTTTATAAAACTCGTCTATCGCAACCGGGGCGGTGATATCGTTACCGAACACAAGGTCGAGCCTGCATTCGACAAACTGGCCCTCCCGCACGCTGTCCAGCCCGGCGCTTTTCGCAAGTATTTTCTGCGTCATAGTCATGCCCATTATGATTTCACCTCAACATCTTTTTTTGCAATCGCCCGGTTTATCGCGTCAATGTATGCCAGGATCGAGGCCTCAATGACGTCTGTGGACAGTCCGCGCCCTGTATGATGCCCGCCGTCATGGGCTACCCGGACGCTTACCTCGCCCAGGGCGTCCACCCCGCCTGTGACAGCCTTGATATTGTAAGAGCTGAGCGACCAATCTCCCCCGACTATTCTGAGGATCGCGCTGTAAGCCGCGTCAATCGGGCCTTCGCCGGTGGCGGCTTCGGACCGGTTGCCTTCGGGGTCCGAAAGGGTGACGCTGGCCATCGACTGCATTTTGTTGCCGCTTTGTATCTGGAAAGTATCGAGCTTGTAATGCTCCTGCACGCCCATTGTAAGGCTCACGATGGCTTCCAGATCATCGTCGGTGATGCCTTTTTTTCTGTCGGCGAGTTCCTTGAAGCGGATAAACGCGCTGTCGATTTCGGCTTTTGAGAAGCTGTAGCCCATCGACTTCAACCTTTCGGAAAACGCGGCGCGGCCGGAGAGCTTTCCGAGGACGAGTGTACTCTCCGCCTTTCCGACGGATTGGGGGGTCATGATCTCGTAAGTCATGGGGTTTGACAGTACGCCGTGCTGGTGGACGCCCGACTCGTGGGCAAAGGCGTTCGCCCCTACTATCGCCTTTGTGACGGATACAGGCACGCCCGTCAGCGCGGAGACGCGCTGGCTTGTGCGGAATATCTTTTTCGTATCAATGCCGTGGCCGACGCCGAAGGATTCCGCGCGGGTAGCAAGCGCCATTACGACTTCTTCCATTGAGCAGTTGCCCGCACGCTCGCCGAGACCGTTGATAGTCGTCTCGACCTGACGCGCTCCGCTCAGCACGGCGGAAAGCGTGTTTGCGACGGCAAGCCCAAGATCGTCGTGGCAGTGGACGCTGATAACGGCCTTTTTAATATTAGGTACGTTTTCGGCAACGCCGCGTATCAGCGCGGAGAACTCGCCGGGGACGGCGTATCCGACGGTGTCGGGGATATTGACCGTCGTCGCCCCTGCGTCAATGGCTGTCTCAATTGCCTTGTACAGGAACTCCGGGTCGGAGCGGGACGCGTCTTCGCAGGAAAACTCCACGTCCGGGCACAGGCCCGCCGCATATTTTACGTTTTCGGCGATGCTTTTGATTACCTCATCCGGCGTCATCTTGAGTTTATATGTCATGTGTATCTCGCTTGTCGCCAGAAATACGTGCAGACGCGGCCTCTTTGTGTTTTTCAGCGCCTCCCAACCCCTGTTTATATCGTCCGGATTGCAGCGGCAGAGCGCGGCAACGCCGCAGCTTACATTTTCCGCGACGGCGCGGACGGCTTCAAAATCACCCTGTGACGAGGCAGGGAAGCCCGCCTCGATGATATCGACCCCGAGAGCCTGAAGCTGACGCGCGATCTCTACTTTCTCCGCGAGGTTCAGGCTGACGCCCGGCGTCTGCTCCCCGTCGCGGAGCGTTGTGTCAAAAATGATTATACGGTTTTGCTCTGGCATGATGTTTTCCTCCTATTAATGATGAAAATAAAAAAACCCCGTCCTTAATATCAGGACGAGGTCTGATCCCCGCGGTACCACCTGCATTTACGCTGCCGGGCTATCGCGCATGGCGGCGTACACTCTCTGCGATACGGGAGACAATTGAATCATGTTCCGATATCGCGTCCCATATAACGGTGGGATTCCGGCGCCGCATAGTAACGAAAGATTAAAACCTTCCGCGTTCCGGGCGCTGCTCCGAGACGAGTTCCCCGCTTATCCTCACAGGCCGTTACACCAACCCGGCCCTCTCTGCGCATTGTATAAACAGGTACTATTTCTCTTCAACGCAATTGATTTGCTTGAATTTTCCGTAATACTAACACATGTCCGTGCGTCTTGTCAATGCTTTTTTTAAAACAGCGACATCTGGCTTGTTTCCGGCAGGTTGCGGAGGGCGCCGAGGGATTTTAGCTGTTCCAGATGCGCTTTTGATACCTTTGTACATGCGGCCGAGAGGTCTTCGATGGAGACAAACTCGCGGCCCGTCCTGTTTTCCGCTATATCGTACGCCGCGATATCCCCCAGCCCGCTTACCGCGATGAGCGGGGGCCGGAGTTTTTTTTCGCCGACAATGAGAAATTTGGTCGGATCGGACTCATAGAGGTCGAGATCCACAAAATCAAACCCGCGCAAATAAAACTCGTAACATGCCTCAAGGGTCGTCGCCATTTTATTTTCTTTCCCTTTTGCTTCGGCATTATTCCTGATCTCACGGAGCTTTGCCTGGGCGACGCCGATGCCCCTCGTCATAAGCTGGGAGTCGAAGGCGTCGTTCTGGCTCCTGCGGTAGAAATAGGCGCTGTAGAATTCCAGCGGCCTGTGTACCTTGAACCAGGCGATGCGGAAAGCCATCATAACGTAGGCGACGGCATGCGCCTTGGGGAACAGGTATTTTATCTTATTGCATGAATCTATATACCAGCCCGGAATGCCGCAGCGCGCCATTTCCTCCTGCGCACCGTCAGGCAGCCCTTTTCCTTTGCGGACATTTTCAGATATTCCGAAGGCGTACAGGTCGCCGAGGCCCTTTGAGATGAGGTATAGCATAATGTCGTCGCGGCAGCTTATCGTTTCCTTGACCGTCGCCGTGCCGGACACGATTAAATCCTTGGCGTTGCTGAGCCATACGTCGGTTCCGTGGGAAAAGCCCGAAAGGCGCACAAGGGTGTCAAAGTTTTTAGGCTTCGTATCTGTAAGCATCTGGCGCGTAAAGCCCGTGCCGAATTCCGGAATGCCGATGGCGCCTGTGGCGCCTATTATTTCATCGTCTTCCGGGAGGCCGAGAGGCGCGGGCGACGTGAATATTGCCATTGTATCCGGATCGTCAAGGCCAATTTCTGTCGCGTTGACCCCAGTCATGTCCTCGAGCATCTTTATCATTGTGGGGTCGTCGTGCCCGAGGGCGTCCAGCTTGATAAGGTTATCCTCCAGGCAGTGGTAATCGAAATGGGTCGTAATGACCTCTGCATTGGTTTTGTCCGCAGGGCGCTGGGCGGGACAGAAATCCGTTATCTCCATCCCCTGCGGTATGATAATAAGGCCGCCCGGATGCTGGCCCGTTGTACTCTTTACGCCGATGCAGCCGCGTGACAGCCGGTTTTCTTCTGCTTTGGTTACTGTTTTCCCAATTGATTCAAGATATTTTTTGACAAGTCCATATGCCGTCTCGGATGCTATTGTGGTGATCGTGCCCGCCCTGTAAACATTGTCTTGCCCAAAAAGCTCAGCCGTAAATTTATGAGCCGACGCTTGAAACTCGCCGGAAAAGTTAAGGTCAATATCCGGAATCTTGTCGCCGCCGAATCCGAGGAACGTCTCAAAGGGTATGTTGAATCCGTCCTTGGCATACATCGAACCGCACACAGGGCAATCGGCGTCCGGCATATCGGCGCCGCAACCCCAGCCGGCGCCCTGCTCAAAGTCTGAGTTTTGGCAGTTGGGGCATCTGTAATGCGGGGGCAGTGCGTTGACCTCCGTCACGCCAGCAAGATAAGCGATTAAGGACGAGCCGACGCTGCCGCGAGAGCCTACGAGGTATCCATGCCTCATCGACTCCCCTACCAGCTTTTGCGCCGCCATATAAATAACATCGTAATTGCGGTCGAGAATATCCCCCAATTCGTCGTTCACGCGCCTTGTAACGATTTCCGGCGGATCGCCGCCATACAGCCCGGCAAGCTTGTCGTATACCAAATCCCTGAGTTCGCCGGCGCTCCCTGAAAGCCGGGGGGTGTATAGGGTTTTCTTCGGCGGCAGCGGGTTTATTGTCTGGCACATATCCGCAATTTTCCGCGTATTGGCGACCACTACCTCATATGCCACGTCCCCGCCGAGGTACTTAAATTCTTCCAGCATTTCGTCGGTCGTTTTAAAATATATCGGCAGGGAATCGTTTGCGCCTTTAAAGCCTTTTGATGTAAGCAGGATGCGCCGGAAAATCTCATGCCGGGGTTCGAGGAAATGGACGTCACCGGTGGCGACGACCGGCTTTCCCGTCAGTCTGCCAAGCTGGACTACTTTCTCATTAAACCCGCGCAGATCCGCTGCGCTCTTCGCTCTGGGCTTGTCGCCGCCTAACATGAACATATTGTTGCAAACCGGCTGTATCTCCAGATAGTCGTAAAACTCCGCCAGCCGGAGCAGTTCAAACAGGCCTTTCCGGCGCGTTACCGCATCGAACACCTCGCCGATCTCGCATGCCGTGCCGACGATCAGGCCGTCTCTGTGCGCGGCCAGCGCGGATTTGCGGACGATAGGATACTTGTCAAAATTTTCCAGATGGCTAATAGTGACCAGCTTGTACAGGTTATCAAGCCCGGCACGGCTCTTAGCCAGCAGTATGATGTGCTTGTTCCGGGCGCGGTCTTTTTTCGCATTCGGGTTGTTGGAGTGGAGCCGGGCAAGATGGGCGTTTATTTGCCCGATTTTCGTTACACCGTCTTTTTTCAGCAGTTCAAGCAGGTTGAAAAATACATGCGCCGTCGCCGCAGCGTCTTCTATCGCCCTGTGGTGGCCGAAATCAGTGTGCCCGAAATGGGCTGCGACCGTAGACAGCTTATGGTTGCGCAGATCGGGCAGCAGGCAGCGGGCCATAGCCAGAGTGTCAATAAATCGGGGGCTGAAAGGGATAGCGTGGTTGTGGCACGCCTGATAGATAAAACCGACGTCGAAGTTTGCGTTTTGGGCGACCAGCGGAGTGTCTCCGGCGAATTTGAGAAATGCCGTGACCGCGTCTTTCTGGCTGGGCGCGCCCTTGACGTCCTCATCCTTAATGCCGGTCAGATTGGTGATATCAACGGGTATCGGCGCTCCGGGCTGCACAAAGGTGCTGAACCTGTCCAGCTCTTGCCCGTCCTTTACCAAAACCGCGCCAATCTCAATCAGCGCGTCTTCGGATGGTGAAAGGCCCGTCGTTTCCACGTCAAAGACAACAAACCGGCCGTCCGGGGCGTCAAAATCCCCGTACACGGCCGTGCTGATCTCCAGATCGTTAATGAAATAGGCTTCAATGCCGTAAATAACCTTGATTTTATCCCCGGCGGCTAAGGCGGCGTCCGGGAATGAATGTACGACGCCGTGATCAGTTATGGCGATCGCCGGGTGGCCCCACTGAGCGGCGCGGCGAATGATCTCCGCAGTATCGGTTACGGCGTCAAGCGCCGACATTTTCGTGTGCATATGCAGCTCAACGCGCTTTTCCTCAGCCGTGTCGAGCCTTTGTACGTGCTCCGCTCTTTCAATGCTGACGGGCGCCAAAGTGAGGTCGCCGTCAAACCTGCTTATGCTAAGGCTGCCGGAAACGGTCAGCCACATCCCTTTTTCAACGGCTTTTACGGTTTTTTCGGCATTTTCATCCGCCATAAATTTTGAGACATGTATCGTGCCGGTATAATCCGTCAGGCTGAAGCTCAGCACCCATGCTTTGCTCTTTTCAATATATTTGCTTGAAGCCTCGCAAACCTCGCCCCTGACCGTAACCTTGCCAAGCTCCAGGGTTACCTGCTCCATCGGCGTTGCGGCGTCTTTGATCCGCCTTCCCATAATAACGGAGCCTGCGGGAACGCCGGATCGCGTTTTCTTCTTTTCCTTGGCGGCCGAAGCCGTTTGCGCTTTTTTTCCTTCTGCGGGGCTTGCCGCGCGGGAATAAACCGCCGATATAGTTACGGAGTTAAGCCCGTATTCGCGGGCGATAATATCCTCAATTACCCTAAACTCCGAGGGCGGAGTAGGCATTGCCGGCGTAATGGTCAGCGTCATGGACATTTTTTGCCGGTTAACCTCTGCCGATGCGACTTTTGCGCCGCTGAAATCGGCAGTGAGCTTGTCATTGCCCATGCAAAAGGGAAACATTTCATAAAATAGTACCGGGTTTTGCGCGCTCAATTGATATCTTCCTCGCTTTCGATCATTGAAAACAGTTCGTCAATAATCCTGTCCATCGGGACGTTTTTAATGATTTTGCCTTTTTTAAACAATACGCCCACGCCGTCTCCGCCGGCTATGCCGTAGTCGGCGCGGGAAGCTTCGCCGGGACCGTTCACGGCGCAGCCCATAACAGCGACGGCAATATTCCTGTCAAGCTGCCTGAGACGCCCCTCGGCTTGCTCGGCAATGGGGATAAGGTCGATCCCGCATCTGCCGCATGTCGGGCAGGATATTAGCTGATACCCCTTGCGCAAACCCAGCGCCCGCAAAATAGCGGCGCCGGACTCCGCCTCACGCTCCGGAGGCGCCGTCAGCGAAACGCGGATTGTGTCGCCAATGCCGTCTAGCAGCAATGCGCCAATGCCGATGGATGATTTGATAATCCCCATGTGCTCGGTTCCGGCTTCCGTCACGCCGATATGCAGCGGATAATCCGTGCGCTCTGCCAGTATTCTGTATGCCTCTATTGTCAGCGGTACGGAGGAGGTTTTAACAGAAACGCAGATATCGTCAAAATCGAACCTGTTTAGCAGCCGGACGCATTCAATCGCGCCGTCAAACATTGCCTCGGGGTTCACTCCGCCGTGTTTTTCAAGGATTTTCCCGCTGATGCTGCCGCTGTTGACGCCGATGCGTATTGGTATGCCTTTCTTAGCGCAGACGGCGGCCACAGCTCGCACATTATCCGAACTGCCGATATTGCCGGGATTTATCCTGAGCTTGTCCGCCCCGGCCTCGGCGCTGCGGAGCGCCAGCTTATAGTCATAATGTATATCCGCGACAACGGGCACGCCTACATGCTTTTTCAGCTCGCCGATCGCATCCGCCGACGCCAAGTCCGGAACCGCAACGCGGACGATATCGCAGCCCAACTCCGCAAGCCGGTTGATCTGGGCGGCAGTTTCACGGACGTCGGACGTTTTCGTAGTTGTCATTGACTGGACGGAGACCGGCGCGCCGCCGCCGATACGCAGTCTTCCGGCATTAATCTGTTTTACGCTACCCATTGCTGCTATTGACAATATTCATGACGTCGTTAATGAGTATGAACACCATAAGGCCCATCAGCAAAAACAGAGCCGCCGAGTGGATGTACCTTTCATATTTGGGGTCCAGAGTACGCCGTGTTGTCTTTTCGATAACCCACGTTACGAATAAGAGGGTTATCCTGCCGCCGTCCATAGCCGGTATCGGCAAAAGGTTAACAACTGCTATGTTGACCCCGATAAGCGCCAGAAAACGGGCAATATTACCCAAAGCCTCCCCAAACGACGGAGAAGTCTGCCCGATTGTATTCATCATCTCCACCATTCGCACAGGGCCGGCAAGGTCTTGTACGCCGGCGTTTCCGCTTATCAGCAGCGCGACGCTGATGCGGACGAACCGGACAAAATTCATCGTCGCATAGCAGGAGTACTTCAGGTGCTCCCACACGCTTGTTTCAATTAAATTGAAATACAGGCCGTATCGAAGGCGGGTAACCCCGTTGCTTGTGTATTCGCGAAGCTCAAGCGGGAAACGGTTGAGCCTGATCGTCTCGCCGTCGCGGGAAACGACAAGGTCAACATATCCGCCGCCGGAAAGCTGCATAAACAATGAAAAATCCTCGCCGTAATAAAGACGCTCGCCGTTTATCGACACTATCCGATCCCCGGCCATAAGGCCGTCCGCGCCTTCGTTAGGGAAACCTTCGGCAAGATCCGTTATCGTCGTCCCAACGAAACCGCTCATCTGGGAGACGGTAATGACAATGATAATAAAGGCCGCCAGAAAATTTGCAATCCCGCCCGCGGCGAGGATAAAAACACGCCGTATGCGGCTTTTCGCCGTGAATGAGCGGGAGTCCCGCGCCTCCTCGTCTTCTTCCATTGAGCAAAAACCGCCGATTGGCAGTGCGCGCAGGGTATAAAGCGTTTCCTTGCCTTGCTTTTTCAGCAGCTTCGGACCCATGCCGATGGCAAATTCGTTTACCCTGACTCCCATCAGCTTTGCCGCGATAAAGTGCCCAAGCTCGTGTACGGCAATGAGAAGGCTGAAGGCTATGATTGCGATTACAATATACATTGTTTATCTCCTGTGGTCTGGTGTCTGGTGTCTGGCGTCTGGTGTTTAGGAACTGAAATAAGCGGCAACGTAGTTTCTTGCTTCTTCGTCGGCTTTGATGTAGTCTTGCAGCTTTGGGCCGGGGGTGTTTGGCGTGTTTTCCATAGCTGCCCGGACGGATTCGGATATGCCGTAAAAGCTTAAGCTTCCGCGTAAGAAAAGATCCACGGCCGCCTCGTTCGCGCCGTTCAGGGCCGCACAGGCCGTGCCGCCCTCTTTGGCCGCCTTGAGTGCCAGGTCGAGGCAGGGGAATGATTCCAAGTCGGGCTTTTCAAAGGTCAGGCCGGACAGCTTTGTGAGGTCTAATCCCGGGGTCAGGGACGCCTTTCTCTCGGGATATGTAAGCGCGTACTGGATAGGCAGACGCATGTCCGGGACAGAAAGCTGGGCTATTACAGTATTGTCGGCAAATTCTACCATTGAGTGGACGATACTCTGCGGATGCACGACAACTTCGACCATATCGGGCGATACACAGAATAAGTGGATCGCTTCTATTAATTCAAGCCCCTTGTTCATCATCGTCGAGGAGTCTATGGTTATCTTTTTCCCCATACTCCAATTCGGGTGTTTAAGAGCCATTTCCGGGGTTACGCTTTGCAACTGCTTGCTGTTCATGCCGCGAAAGGGCCCGCCGGAGGCGGTCAGGATGATTTTTTTTACGCTGCTTCGGGAGCCGGCAGTCAGGCATTGGAAAACAGCGGAGTGCTCGGAATCGACGGGAATAATCTCCGCCCCATGTGCGCGGGCGCTTTCCATCACAAGCGCGCCGGCGCATACAAGGGTCTCTTTGTTCGCGAGGGCGATACGCCGTCCAAGCTCAATTGCCGCCAGCGTTGGCAGAAGGCCGGCCGTACCGCTTACCGCCGTGACGACGGTTGCGGCGCCGTCCGCGCTGGCAGCCTCTATCAGTCCGCCCGGGCCGGAAAACACGCGGACGTCCATGTCGCGAACTCTTGTTTTGAAATCCCGGGCGGCGCCTTCGTCAAAAACAGCGGCGACTGCGGGACGGAACCTCCGCGTCTGTTCTTCAAGGAGTTTTACATTCCTGCCCGCGCTCAGCGCGCAGACGCCAAGCCCCAGCAGCGAGGCTGTTTCCAACGTCTGGCGTCCGATGGACCCGGTAGAGCCGAGCAGGGATATTGTGGGTTGCATAGTTTCATCCTCTAACGATTAACGCCGGTATTACAGTCGCCAGCAGAAATATTGAGGGGGCTGTAAATATCATGCTGTCGAACCTGTCAAGCATCCCGCCGTGGCCCGGAAAGAGCCGCCCGTAGTCCTTGAGTCCGTACTCGCGTTTGATAAACGAAAACGCCAGGTCGCCAAGCTCGGATGTGAAGGCGCCGATTATGCCGTATAGTATCAGCGCCCAGTATATTACAAAATGATAGGTCGTAAAAGTGAGAATCATCCCATAGATGATCACCGCGGCCGTGCCGCCCACCAGCCCGCCGATAAAACCCTCCACCGTTTTTTTGGGGCTAATGAGCGGGAACGCCTTTTTTTTGCCCATTAAGACGCCGGTGAAATACGCTCCCGCATCGGTTGTGAATGCCGAAATAACGGGGAGAAGTACCAACAGCCGCCCTTCAGGCATGATCCTCAGGCTGACGAGGCTGGATAGCATGTAGGGTATCACCGCTCCCGCGAAAAGCGTTATCAAAATCTGCGCGAATTTAATCTCCCCGCGTTTCCTGAATACGGCTACAGCCTCAATGAACATGAGGCTGATAAGGGCAAGGGCGGCGGCCATAAATACGAGGTCGCCGACTTGAAAATATGCCCCTATGGGGATTAGCGCGGCCGAGAAGGCTGAATATATTCCGACTCTCATGTTCACGTTTTTCCCGATGGCTTGCAGCATTTCGTAAGCCGTGATCGCGCATATGATGGAAGTGAGCGCGGCTAGCATATAAGGCGGAAGGAAAAACATTACTATAAAAAAGGGCGGAATATAGGCAACCGCTACGAGAATACGCTTTTTCATTTTTCTATTATATCCCTCCGTAGCGCCTGTCCCTGCTTTGAAACGACATTATCGCGCGGTCAAGCTCTTTTATATCGAAATCCGGCCACAGAACATCGGTGAAATACATTTCGGAGTACGCTGACTGCCAGAGGAGGAAGTTCGACAGCCGCATTTCCCCGCTGGGCCTGATTATCAGATCCGGATCGGGTATCCCCGCTGAATACATATATCCTGAAAATTCTTCGCTTGACAGGCCCGCGCCCGCTTTCCCGCCGGCGAAGTCGGCGGCATATCTGGCGGCTGCGCGCAGTATCTCGTCGCGCCCCCCGTAGTTCAGGCATATGTTGACCTGCACGCCTTCAAATTTTTGAGACAATTCCGCAGTTTCTTCAATCAGCTTAAGCAGCTTGGGCGGCAACACGGAAATATCCCCGAAAAATTTCATTTTTACTTTGTCGCGCTCCATTTTCAGGAGCGCCTCATGCAAGTATTTTTCAAGAAGCTCCATTATCGTCCCGATCTCCTCGGGGGGGCGTTTCCAGTTCTCGGTAGAAAAGGCGTATACAGTAAGGTATTCAATGCCAATATCCTTGCAATACGTCGCAATGCGCCTGAATGTCTCGGCCCCGGCGGCATGGCCCGCCGAGCGCGGCAAAGCGCGCTTTCCCGCCCAGCGCCCGTTACCGTCCATAATGATTGCAATATGGCGCGGGAGCCTCTCCGGCTCCCAAGTACGCTTGGGTTTTTTAAGAAATTTAAACATTTAAATCTCTTTTATCTCCGCTTCCTTTTTTGAGGCGACCTTGTCTATTTCTGTAATATATTTATCGGTCAGCTTTTGGAGATCTTTTTCGGTGTCTGTCAGGTCGTCCTCTGTTATTTCGCCCTTTTTCTTCTGGGCTTTAAACTTTTCCACCGCGTCGCGCCTGACGTTCCTGATGGCAACCTTGGAGTCCTCGGCATTTTTATAAACCTGCTTTATCAGCTCCTTGCGGCGCTCTTCGGTGGGCTGCGGGAAAACAAGGCGGAGGAAGCGCCCGTCATTGGCAGGGTTGATACCAAGCTCTGACGTCAGGAGGGCTTTTTCAATTACCTTCAGGATAGTCGCGTCCCAGGGCTGTATCATCAGCGTCCTGGGGTCCGGAACAGAGATAGTCGCCACTTGGTTTATCGGCGTCGGGGTTCCGTAATAATCGACTTTTACCTGATCGAGCACCGCGGGGGACGCCCGTCCGGCCCTTATGGCGGAATATTGCCCCAACAGCACCTCCACCGTTTTTTTCATTTTGTTCTCATATTCGTCGTACATAATGGCCTCCTTTAACCTACTCTTGTTCCGATTTTTTCGCCTGTCACTACGCGCACAATATTGTCGGGGTCTTGCAGGGCGAAGAGTATTACCGGGATATCATTGTCCATCGACAGCGACGTAGCCGTTGAGTCCATGACCAAAAGCCGCTGCGCCAGCATATCGCTGTAGGATATGGATTCGAGCTTAATCGCGCTTGGGTCTATTTTTGGATCGGCAGTGTAGACGCCGTCAACGTTTTTCGCGAGCAAAATGACCTCCGCGCCGATCTCCGCAGCCCTGAGCACAGCGGCGGTATCGGTGGAAAAATATGGGTTGCCGGTTCCGCAGCCGAATATGATAGCGCAGCCTTCCCTCAGATGCCGGTCTGCCTTGAGCCTAATATATGGTTCGGCTACCGCTTTTATTTCTAGGGCTGTCTGCACCCTAACGGGAACGTTTATCTGTTCGAGCATATCCGCTATCGCAAGACAGTTCATAACGGTTGCCATCATGCCCATATGATCAGCCCGGGTGCGTTCAATTTTTCCGCCGCCGTCCTTCGCGCCGCGCCAGAAGTTGCCGCCGCCGACGACTACGCCCATCTCGACGCCAAGTTCTACGCATGTTTTTATCGCCTCGCACACTTTGCGTATCACGTCAAAATCAAGCCCCGTCTTTTTCGCGCCGGCAAGTGCCTCGCCGCTGATTTTCAGGAGTACCCGCCTATACACGGGCTTTTTCCAAGACATATGTATCACACCCCCCGTTATCGTTAAAAGTATCCTCGAAAACTCCAAAGCATTGCAACTACAGGCATTGAAGTTTCGTTCAAAAAAATCTCACCTCCGCGTCATGGCGGGCTTGACCCGCCATCCCCTGCGGAATTCGGGGGATTGCGGCTCGGAGGCCGCAACGAAGAACTGAGTTTTCGAGGGGA
>Ga0099364_10005435_pt1 | contig 18890 bp, 15 predicted proteins | sample TergutTh196P3_FD_73070 | JGI IMG/M metagenome (GOLD analysis project Ga0099364, IMG submission 73070) | Microcerotermes parvus P3 segment gut microbial communities from Pointe-Noire, Republic of the Congo - Th196 P3 | ecosystem: Host-associated > Arthropoda: Insects > Digestive system > Gut ...
TTTTTGCAAAAGTAATCCGATTATCGCCTTCTTCGGGTTGTTTGGGTTTTGATTTTGTATCTATTTCTTTATCTGAAATAACCAGTTCTAAATCTTTATTCAAAAGTTTCGGAAAACGGTCTGCTGTAAAAGTATTTGGCTTCACTTTTTTCCATTTTTTGCCGCCGTCAACGCTAAACGACTTGATTATATAATCTGACGGTACTGTGAATGTTTCTGTGATGAGGTTTATCTCGAAATCGCCTGTCGTAATATCGGTGCTTGTGCCAAAAACGATTATTTCTTCTATGTCGTAGTCTATGACCGCCAGAGAGTCATCACCAGTTGGAGGTTCTTTGTCTTTATTACTATAATGTACGATAATTAGTCTATTCCAAATACTCCATTCTTCACCATATTCTGTTGCTCCATCTGGAACTATCGCCCTTGCACCCAATGCAACCCCTATAAAAGTATCTTTATCTACAGCAGTAGGCGGAATTGCAGAAGTGAAATAAATATCATACAAATTGTCGCAACCAGTAAACATCCAATCTCCAATCTCGGTAACGCTGTCTGGTATTGTCACGCTCGTTAGACTTGTGCAACCCCAAAACATAACCCCTCCAATCTCGGTAACGCTGTCTGGTATTATAACGCTTGTAAGACTTGTACAATATTGAAACAGCCCGACACCCAGAGATTCAACTTTGTTGCCAATATTCACGCTTGCCAAATTTGTGCAATCTGCAAACGCAGCAGTATCAATAGAAGTAACGCTATTAGGTATTGTCACACTTGTAAGACTTGTGCAACCTTGAAATGCCCCATGTCCAATCCATTTAACACTATCAGGTATTGTTATGTTTTCAAGACTTATGCAATCAGAAAAAGCATAAGTACCAATAAAAGTAAGGCTATTTGGCATCGTCACATTTGTCAGACTTATGCAACCAGAAAAAGTCCAGTCAAGATAAGTAACACTATCAGGTATTATTATGCTTTCAAGACTTATGCAATCAGAAAAAGCAGCAAATCCAATAATTTCGACACTATTCGGTATTATCACATCTGTTAGACTTGTGCAACCTTGAAACGCTTGCAGTTGAATGGTGGTAACGCTGTCTGGTATATCTATGCTCGTGAGACTTGTGCAATTTCTAAATGCAGTATCTCCAATAAAGGTAACACTGTCTGGTATTGTCACGTTCGTAAGACTTGTACATTCATAAAACGCAAAACCTCCAATGGAGGTTACTCCATTGGATATTGTGACAGTCTCTATATAAGTTACGAACTCTACCCAAGGTCTATCAGAAATTTGCATAAACGATGGCATATCCCCTGCGCCACTAATTTCCAATTCAAATCTATTGAAATCAAATTTCCAGTTTAGGTTATTGGTAGGACCGAATGTTCCGCTATATGTAGTCGCACTAACAGTTAAATTTGCCCCCCCAGTGCAAATGTTCCGATTGTTATTGCGAATACTAAGGCTAAACTAAGTAATTTTTTCATGATATTTTCCCCTTTTCTTTCGTTAAAATTGTTTAATATGTTTTTAAGGATTATATCACAAATAGTATATTTTGTCAAGAGATTTTAATAAAAAAACAGGGCAACCACATAAAAATTTTGTAATTATTGGGCAATTAACCGTAGGGACGACCGCCCTCGGTCGTCCGTAAAAATAAATTCAATATTGCATGATTTTACGGCGTGCCGCGGGCATTGGATTATATATGAATATTCAACTTATACAAAATATCCCCTGTCTGCGCTGTTTACATATTTTATTTTTTTCAGAGTGTCAGTTATACGGTTTAAATGTTCAGCGTTCCATGTGCTTATTATTAAATCTATTATTACGGTGCCGTCTATCCTTACTTTTGATTCGTTTATCGAATGAACCGATACGTTCATTCGCGCAAGCTCGGCAGCAAGAGTGGAAAATAAATTGATATCGTTCATAGCTTCTATTTTCAATAGTGATTTGAAGCGTTTATTGTTTTTATTATTTGCCGTGCCGTTAATTTCTTCTTTCGTTAGACTCCAATAAACGGAAAACAATCTGCCCTCGTTTTCGTGCTGTATCTTTAAATTGACATAGTTAGGGCAATCTTCTTTGTGTACCGACATTCCGTGTCCCTTTGTCATGAATCCCTTTATACTATCGCCCGGCAGGGGATTACAGCATTTTGCAAATTTTATATGGCAATTATTTATTCCATCGACAATTACATCATAATTATATGACCTTTCCTCATGTTCCGTTATCGGAATCTGCGATATTCCAAGAATCAAATCTTGTTCCTGTTCGGGGAACAATCTTTCTATTTCTTCTCTTATACGGGGAATTAGTTTTGCCAAAGCTATCCCGCCGTATCCTATTGCGTTGTAAAAATCATCAATGTTTGCAAACCCGTCCCGTTTGGATATGTTAGTTAAAACTTCGTTTTTTTGCGCTTCGGAAAACGAACGGCGATAACTTCTAATAAATTTGCCGACTTCCTGTTCGCCGTATAAAATATTATCCGCACGTTTTTCTTTTTTGAACCACTGCTTAATTTTATTTTTTGCTTCGCCTGTTTTGACAATCTTTAGCCAGTCTCTGCTTGGTCCGGGCGAATTATTTGACGTTAGGATTTCAACCAACTGATTGTGTTTTAATTCCGTATCAATCGGCGCAATCTCGCCGTTTATCGTCGCGCCCGAGATTTTATTTCCTATCTCGGTGTGTATCAAGTAAGCGAAATCTATTACGGTCGAGCCTTTCGGCATAGCCTTTAAATCGCCTTTCGGCGTGTATATATACACTTCGTCCGCGTATAGATGCGTCCTCAAATATGAAACCAATTCTTCGGGATTGCTCGGGTCGCTTTCCATTTCCATTATTGTGTTAAGCCATTTGAATTGCTGTGCCATTTCCTCGGGTATATCTTCGCCCGTTTTATACTGCCAATGCGAAGCAACACCAAATTCCGCGACGTCGTGCATCTCTTTTGTTCTAATCTGCACTTCAAACGGAATACCTTTGTCGCTGATAACGGTCGTATGAATAGATTTATAGCCGTTTGCCTTGGGATTAGCTATATAATCTTTAAATCTGTCAGGCAGATACGAAAACATACCGTGAATTATTCCCAGCACATAATAAACTTCGCTGAAATCGCTGACAATAAACCGCATCGCATAGAAGTCATAAATAGAATCAAAGGGCTTGCCCGCCGTAAATCTTTTCCGATACATACTGTACATAGTCTTTATTCTGCCGTCGGTCGTGAATTTAATATTATTGGCTAAAAGCACATTTTTAATTTTATCCTGACTGTCATCAAGCAAATCTCTGGATTCGCCGTATCTCTTTTCTATCTCTTCTTTGACTTGCTTATAACCGTAGGGGTCAAGGCATTGCAAACATAAATCCTCAAGTTCTTCTTTTATTTTTTGTATTCCGAGCCTGTGTGCTATAGGCGCGAAAACATACATAGTTTCAAGGGCTATCAATTTTTTCTTTTCTTCGGGCATCGAAGATATTGTACGCATATTATGCAGTCTGTCGCAGAGTTTGATTAGCATAACCCTGTGGTCGTTTGCCATAGCGAAAAACATCTTTCTAAGATTCTGTACTGTTTCTTCATCTTCGGAAGTAAAACGCATATTTTTTAATTTTGTAAGACCATCGACAAGAATAGCAATTTCACCGCCGAATAATTTTCTCAGCTCGTCAAAATCAGTTTTGTCAGGACAGTCTTCAACGACGTCGTGGAGCAGAGCGGCGCACATACTGGAGGTATCGTATCCGAAGTTCGCGCATATCTGTGCGACTGCTATCGGATGGCATATGTAATCCTCACCCGATTTCCTGTATTGCCCCTCATGAAGGCTTGTAGCATATTCAAACGCCTTCGTTATCAAATCTATATCATAATTTTTACCTGAATTTATAAGAAATTGTTTTAGCTGTAAAAACATATTATAATAATTATTATAAAAATCCATTATTTATAACCTCCTTTTCCTGTTTTTTTAGCATTGATATCGGCGAGTCGTCCAGTGTGAGACCCTTACAGCCCGAATCAACATCTTTTGAACAATACCGTCCCCTAAAATAATAATCGTTTCCCAATCGCCTACTTTTTTTCGCATATTATAAATTTTTAATTCTGGCTATCTTTATTTTGCCGAGATGCGTCCTGAAATTCTCTTTTTTCAAAAAGAAAATTAAGACGTTTATATATTTCCGTGTTTTCAAGGTCAATTTTTTCCTGCATTTTGTTTATCTTTATACTTCTTATATTGTTTTCATCAAGGTAATCTATATTCAATATATTTGTCTCGCTGAATATGTCCAATATAATCCTGAACTTAAAATAAGATATTTCGCTCTTGCACGCCGAGCCGAATTTTTTCTTGAATCTATATATATCGCTGTTTATTGTACAAGTTTTTGCCTTTGGAAGCATTTTCAACAAGAAAATATATACCGCTTTAAAATCCTCTCTGTCGGGGATATTACTTTTATCAAGTTCCGTCTTTTCGTCAAGATAAAATTTTTTGTAATTTTCCGCCGATTTTATATAATTTTCAGTATACGCCTTATTATATCTTATGTCGCGAACAATATATTGGACGCTTTCTTTTCCGAGAAAACTGTTTATTCCTATATTGCAGATAATATCTATGCAATCACCCTCGCCGAATTTAAAATTATGCGGCTCTACGTTAAAATTCAACGCTTCAAAAGTAATATCGCTCGATTTTAAAATTAATTTTATATGCCTGTTATCCCCAATCGGAATTACAGACGCAATCTCACAGCCGCATATGCCAAACACGGGAACGGGATTTCCCACCCCAAACGGTTCCAACATAGACAATTCGTTCACACACTTTAGATTTATCGTTTCTATGCCGATTTCGCAATCAATATCATATACTTTGGTCTTTTCTATATTTATATTATTTATATCTACATATTCGTTTAATCTTTTACTCAATTCTTCAATATTTTTATGTTCAACCGTAAGTCCTGCCGCAAGTTCGTGACCGCCGTATTTAATAAGCACATCCGAACACGCTTTCAACGCTTCGGTTATATTTATATTTTTTACGCTTCTGCATGAGCCTTTGCAAATATTATCGCTGTCTTTTGTCAGAAGCACTATCGCCTTATCATATTTATCCGCCAATTTCGACGCGACAATGCCGATAACCCCCTGATTCCACTGCTCGTGATACAAAACCTTGATTTTATTTCCGCAGTCTTTATTCCCGTCCTCACACATTTTTTCAACAGCCTGCGCGAATATATCTTTCTCCGTCTGCTGTCTCTGCCTGTTTAAATTCGACAGCTCGTCAGCCATCATTTCCGCAGCTTCAGCGTTCGCCGACATAAACAGTTCGACGGCTTTGCTCGCCTTGTCCAATCGTCCCGCAGCGTTTATCCTCGGAGCTATACCGTAGCTCACCGTTTCCGCCGGTACAATTTTATTTTTATCTTCTTTTTCACGGTCGCTTTTACTTTTATAACAGCAGTCCAATATAGCTTGTATGCCGTGATTTTTTGAATCCCGCATAGATTTAAGCCCGATATAAGTCAGCACCCTGTTTTCATCAGTAAGCGGCATAATATCCGCAATAGTCCCCATAGCCGCAAATTCAAAATATTCGTCAAACAAAATTCTATCGCTAAAATTATTATTATATCTCTGATTATACGCGCAAATCAGCTTAAAAGCCACTCCCACGCCCGCAAGTTCTTTAAACGGATAGCCGCTGTCAGCACGTTTGGGATTCACAACAGCGCACACATCGGGTAAGACCTGCGGGCAGTCGTGATGGTCCGTAACTATAATATCTATGCCGATAGTTTTTGCATATTCAGCCTCTTCCGCCGCAGTTATTCCCGTATCAACCGTCACGATTAAATTAATTTTATTAGCGCAAGCTTTATCCAAAGCATCTTTGTTAATTCCGTAACCCTCTTCAAATCTGTCAGGAATATAATAGCAGACGTCAAATTCAAGCCGTTTAAGAAAAAAATAAATCGCGCACGTCGCCGAAATGCCGTCAACATCATAATCGCCGTATATCATTATTTTTTCACCGTGTAATTTTGCTCTGTTCAATCTCTCTACAGCCTTATCCATATCAAGCATTAAAAACGGGTCATGCAGAATATCAGACGGCTTTGTGAGAAATTTAGTCATTTTTTCTTTTGTATCATATCCCCTGTTGATTAAAACTCTCGTGGTCATAGAATTTATATTTAATTCTTTGGATAAACTTGAAACAATATTTTCATCTTGCTTTTTGAAATTCCATTCTATATTAGCGTTAGTCCTGCTATCATTAGCTTCGTTAATTTGCGGCATAAAAACTCCTTAATATTGGTTATTTTTCTTGATTAATAAAATAAAAAAGATATGCGGGTTGACTATATATTAGACTTACTCGGAAATAGTCTCTTAATCCTCTTTACGAAAGAGAGCTTTCGGCACAAAATCTTTATGTTGATTTGATTTCCGAGGATGTCTATTAAATCACGGTAAAATTTTCCCTATCGTAAAATCATTTCTGTTTTTCGCGGTTTTGTTTAAAAAATAATATAAAAAAACAATGGAACCGCCAAAACTCGCGCCCGCTATTACATAAGATATTATCTCATTTGATGTCAGTCTCAAAGATATGAAATATGCCGACAGGCTTATAAATATAGGTAATAAAAATGCAACTGCGGCATACCTTAAAATAGAGGAACTGTTTCCCTCAACCTCTACAAAATCGCCTGCTTTTACGCCTATATCATTTTCCATCTTAACCGTAACGGTTATTATCTCATCTTGAAGCGTGAAACATTTTTTTACGCATGAATATTTATTTTGACAGGCACATTCTCTCTTTATCTTCAAAACCACCGTATCGCCGTTGACTTCCTCGACGTATGCTTTTTTTATCATAGGTTCCATAATATAATATCCGCTTCGCTTTTATTAGACCTCCTCGGAGATAGTGTCCCTGCTTCTTTTGTAAAGAGGGCTTAGACTTAAAATTTTCGCGTTGTTTTGTTTTCCGAGGAGATTTATTTCCTTTCATTATATTATTTGCATTATAATTATTTTTACTTAATATACCTCAACATTCACAGTATATTCGCCCACGCAGAATACAAAGTCGTCGGAATTTACCGTAATATCAATCGGCAGCATCCGATTGCCTTTTTCCGTGATTTTGCTCAAATCAATAGTAGCCGTGATTCCTGACTGTCGAAGAATATTTAAATTACTTGTCGGTCCAAGAAATTTTAAGCGTAAATTTTCTTCTCTGATATTATATTCCAGACCATTCGGGGGGATTATAGTTAAATTAGACGTATTAAAAGACAGTGTTCTTGAATCCATATTAATAAATTCTATATCAATAACGGCTGTTGAGATACCGCTCATGTTTCTGCCCTCGGTTAACGGGATATCCATACTTAATTGAGTATTTTCGGGATTTTCTATCTTTTTTTCATCAATAGGTAGCGTTATTTTATCCAAAGTGCTGAGAGAATCAGGAGAACCCCTTACCCTTAGTACGGACGGAGTGACTGTGATTACAGTATTTCTTTCCGTGTAAAATCCATGCCTTAAATTTACTTCAATCGGGATTTCTTTTTCCGCTTCAACAGAAATAAACACTTCTGCGCTCATTTGCTCTCTTCTGATATGAGGATTGTTCAACTCATCTCCGTCTCCGTTAATCAATATAATTCTCTCTGTCACGGTCAACGACCTTTCTATTCTCCCGTATGAACTTAAATTCAAGTTCACTTGGGCGTGTGAAAGAGTTTCAAGCACGCCTCTTGGTCCCGACACTTCAATTATATCAGGCTTGATATTTAAAGGCGTCAAAGTTACTCCCTGCTCCGTCATACTTTGCCTTATATCCGCATTGACCTGTAAATTTATGGTCACTCTTGTATCAATATAACGCATAGTATGCGTCTCGCTTTGTTCTGTGACCGATAAATTATTATCCAGTTCTCTTATTTCAATAGATAAAAGATGCTCTCCCGGGGAAGTTATATTGGCGAAATCAATATATGCGTATATATCCGATTGTCTTAATCCGTTTACGGCTGCCCTTTTACCCGCTACAACCACGTCGATTGCTATATCCCTATCCACTATTATTGACAGACCGTTTCTTTTCATGATTTCCTCGTTCTCATGGTGGACGGGTACAGATGTGAATTTTTTCTCGCTTGTTGAACTGTCAACCCCCATAACGGTAAACCATATTATCACGGCGGTAAAGACTGACAAAATTTTCAGAAAAATATCCCTTTTTCTTTCTTCACTCGTCTGTTTTTTCCTGCCTTTTTTAGTTGTCTTAACTTGTTCTTCTTCGTGATTGTCATAGGGTTCAATTATCTTGTCTTGCATTGTACTTTCTCCTTTTTTATCTGTAGGGTCGAATTTCCATGCTATATGTGTTGATTAACGTAAACCTATCGTTAATTTTGCTATCTGCCTTTGCGTGAAACAGACTTTCTTATTACAAGATTATCCGAAAGCAGTTTTGACAGCTCGTCTTTCAGAGAATGAGCGTTAAAATTTCGGGTGAGTTTGCCGTCTACTGCCATAGATATAGCCCCGCTTTCTTCCGAAACAATGACTACTACCGCGTCGCTGTTCTCGCTTATGCCGAGTCCCGCCCTATGCCTTGTGCCGAGTCCCTCAAGACTTTCCGTGTTTGTGGATAAAGGCAGAAAACACCCCGCCGCCTGAATCAAATTATTGCTTATTATAACCGCCCCGTCATGCAACGGCGATTTGTCAAAAAATATATTTTTAAGTAAGAATATACTTATTTCCGCGTTCAACACAATCCCACTTTTAATAATATCGCCGAGTTTTGTCGTCCTCTCGACGACTATCAACGCCCCCGTCTTTATCATGGAAAAATCCGAAGCGACTTTTACTATTGTATCAATAGTTGCTATTGTCTTTTGGATAGTCTTTTGTTCAACGATTCTATTAATCGGTTGCAACGGCATTCCCCCCACCTTTTCGAGCATACTCCGAAGTTCGGGATGAAAAACTATTATTAATGCGATTATTCCCACCTGAAAAACATTATTTAAAATAAAACTCAACGCATTTATTTGCAGCGCATCGCTTATCAAATAAAAGACGAACAGAAAAATTATGCCGATAAAAAGTTTTGCCGCCCTTTTATCTTTTATAAATTTTATCGCATAATATATAATTACCGAAACTATCGCTATATCAATAAAATCAATAACGGACATTGATAAAAAAGTATTTTTCATGTAGTCAAAAAAATCATAAATACTATCCATAAAACTCCTTTGTATTTATATAGTAAGTGAATTTGCTGTGATAGATAAATCAAAATTTATGTTGTGCTATATTTTATTATTGTTTCAATTATTTCGCTCCAACCATAATCTATATTCAAAATATGTGATTCAACTGAAAGCCTGTCAAGGACATATAAATCTACGCGCTTTCTGTTTTCCCAATATGCGATTTTTTCATCAGTAGGAACTGACTGATTACGGCTTTTACGCGCTTGCCGTAAACATTGACCGACATTATTTGACGACAAGTAAAAAACAAGCGGTTTAAATTGTTGAATAATACATAATAAATTTGTTAAATGATTTGTGATAACATCGTCAGGCGCATTATATTCACGAAGTAAGTCGTTTATTTGGTGGTGAAAAAGCGTTCCGTCCAAAATAAGTATAAAATCTTTTTCTAATTGGTTCTTTACAAAATTCTGCCAACATTGCAGATAAGTTTCAGAAAACAACAACAGTGGCATTGCAGGTGGATATGTGCCCTTGAATGGGTCAAGCGGATTTTCGCAGTCACCTTCCAAACAACAACTCACTTTATATCCCATATCCCTAAGTTTATTACACAGGAGCGTCGTTGTCGTGGTTTTACCTACGCCTGAAACCCCCTCAATAAAAATAATATTATTCATTTGAACACTTCCGATAATATAAATTTTATCAAATTTTCTGTTTTATACCTGCGTCTTTTAATACGCCGTTTGCACTTGTTCTCTTTATAATACTCACGTCAACAATAACATTACGGTTTTGTAATAGGACTGTACCATACATCGTGGTCGCCTTTGCCTCTGCGTACAAAATGACACCCGTTGGCAGATAATATCGTTTTTATTTTCTTTGTATAATCGGCCATTATATCATTACTGCTTTCATTTTTTCTATGCGTTCAACTTCAAAGGATATTTGTAAATCGCCGTTATATCCAATCAATTCAAACATTTCGGGGAGAGCGATGCGTACTCTTTCAATAAGAGCGTCAAATGAATTGTGTTCCAATGTAAAACCAAAACCGAGGTCTTCAGTAGGCTCAGTATGCCATCTTTTCTCTTTTTCTCCCCAAATCATCTTAATTGTGCATTTTTTCATATCTGCCTCCATTAAATATACACACAGCTAAATAACTACTTGTTTATCTATTTTAACATATTTTTATACAATCTCTAAAATTTATACGGTGCGCCGCTTTGTTTCATAACAACATTGGCAGTATGCCGAGATTTTATCTTACCGTCAACAATAATATTAAGGTTTGTTATCGGACTATAGGTCGCCTTTGCCTCTGCGTACAAAATAACACCCGTTTTCCTGTAAAACCTTTTTTTCAACTTTTTCGTATTCAGCCATTACGCAATATTCTCCCAATGAATCGCCTTAAAGCATAATATTATATTGTCTGTCATTTTTCCGTTTAATTCAAGTATTTCATATGCCGCTGTTTTTACTTTTTCTATAAGCGCGTCAAAAGAATTGCTTTCCAATGCAATAGGAATATCATCACATACAGCGCACCATACGCCAGCGTTTTCATCCCAAGTTACATCAATATTATAATTCATATAATAAACCTCCATCAATATAAACTTTACTATTCTGCATCAATACTTATATCTAACACAGCTAAATAAATACTTGTTTATCTATTTTAACATATTTTAAGTAAAATTGAAACACTCTTTTGAATATTTTTTTATTTTTATTCTTCCCAGTTGTCAATTTTGCTCACTAATCTTGCGTGAACAATAGTGTGCGCGTCGTCAAATTCATAGCTGCAAGTGTGTAAAGACAATATATAATCGTCTGCCGACGGGGTATAATCCCTCCAAAATATCGAGATTGATTTTACTCTTTCGATAAACGCAAAAAAATCTTCGTCGGATTGAAATGCCGAGAGTAAAAAATAATCGTCCGCATGGATTACATATACGGAAAAAATTTCCCATTCCATGTCTGAATAAAGATTATTGAAAATTACGGTCTTGTTACTGTTGAAAAAATCTTCCTGCTTGAATTTTTCCAAATCCCCGAACATTCTTCCGTCACTGAAATTATGCCCGTGCAGTATCGTATTTTTAGACAAGAGCGCGCCGTGATTTGTCATATCCATAAATATACTGCCGTATTTGTCGTTCCGTCCGTAAAAATCGCGTTTTAAATAATATTCGTTAGTACCATCGAATACTATGGGATACCATATCCCCGTATTGTCTATTTTTATATCTCCCACAACATTTTTATTTAAACTCAATAAATTATTAAATTTGGGATTTACGGCAAGCACTCTTTCTATAGGTGGCTCTGTAACAGATTCGCTTGTCGTTTCGTTTATTATCTCCGACGGCATATCAGTCGTTTCGGACTCATCTGACAAAGATGACCTCGGTGTATCATCTACAAATTTTACAAAATCGCAAGATGAAGCGGATAACATGGCAAAAATTATCAAGGTTGTTGTGATTATTAAAATTATTATACGTTTAATGTTCATATATATTATCGTCCCCGTTTTATATAATTAATATATAAGTTGTATCGGAATTTTTACTTTATTTTTATAGGGACACGACTTATCATGTCCCTATAATTTTTATTTTTCTATATGTGTATAATTTATATTATAGTATAATATTATGAAGTTTTGGTAAATTAGGTCACTTAAATTTTATAATTTTTTATGATAAATGTGAAAAAAATTTAATTTTTTACTTTTTTATAGTTGAATTTTGTTTTATTTTCATATACAATAAATATAATAATGATGTAGAGACGACCGCCCTCGGTCGTCCGTGAAAATAAATTCAATATGGCATAATTTTACGGTGTGCCGACAATATGGTATAAACTTGCGGCGTGCCGAGGACGTCCACGCCCTACGTCAAAAATACAAAGGAGTTATAACATAACAAAAATAATTGTAAATCATCTTTGAATTAAATATTCCTAAAAAGGTACAGAAAGGAAATATATTATTATGAAATATAAAGTAAAATTGCGTATTTGGTTTGCCATAGTCATACAGATTATATTGTTCAGTTTAATATTATCGTCTTGCGGGCTAATCGAAGGAATCGCCGCAAACAGATATTTCAGGGAGTTGAGCGCGTCATACACATATGATTCCGAAAGTCAGGTATTAAAAAAACTCGCGTCGGAAATTGAAATAGACGAGAAAAACGAGTTTATGATATTCGACGGAAAAAACGCAAAACCTCTGACCTACGAAACGGTAAATGTTCAACTTCGGGAAAACATTTCAATCAATATAACATACACGGTACACAACGGTAAGTTAATTATAGCCGAAGTTCCGATAATCGCGAGTAACCGCTATGAATATTTTATGATTGACGGTTCTACGGATAAATTTATTGCGGAAGACAGAGCAGGCTCGTATCTTGTAAATCTAAGCGATTTATCGGCAATGCCTTTTATGAGTTTAGGAGGATTTCAGCCTGCCGAAGCTGATATAAAATTATTTTCAATCTCGCCTGACGGAAAATATATGCTTTATTATGCAAGACATTCGGAAAGCAGAGGAGCGAACATTAAAGAATTTTATTTATGCGCTTATGATATATCTTCGAATACCCCATATTCACTGATAGGATTTGAAAATACGGCGGATTTATCAGACTGGGAGTTTTTATGCTGGGAAAAAGGTAATTCAGGCAATTTTTTCTACCGTGAAAAATATATTGATATTTATGGAATCGAAAGACATTCGAATATATACAGATATTCTATAGCGTCCCAAACAAGCAATGTTTTTCTTGAAATAGACGCGAAATACTCAAATTATGAAATGGTAGACGACGAGCATATATATGCTCACAGTTATAAATCATCGCATATGAATGGGGTTTTATATATAAAAAATATATATACGCGTGAAGAAAAAGCCGTGGTCCTTCCGAGATATGCCATCACTTGGCAGATGTCGTTGAGCGAGAATAAAGAGTATGCGGCATTGTGTTCGCTGTATATTGACATGAACGGACATCAGGTAACGCGGTTGGTCACTGTTAATCTTGAAACAAACGATATAAGATTCTATTATGAACTTGGCTATGAACCCGGCTTGGAAAGTTATGATATGCACTCGTTTTATTGGTATCCCGACAATATTTTAGCGGTAAATTTTGTGAATATTGTGAATTTATATAACGATATATGCCGTTTTCACAGAGTTAATCATATAAAATCCAATATTCCGAGCGGCAATTTGGAAGAGATAATTTTACAGGACACTATGAGCTACGAAGAAGAGTAAAATATGTTTGCAAAAAATTTATATTTGGGAGATAAAAATTATGGAACAAAACAGTTTGACTTACAGTAAATCTGGGGTCGATATAAGTCACACAGACGCGATAAAAAGCGAAATGAACGATTTGATTAATACGGATAATCCGCGTGTTTTAAATGGTCTTGGTCCGTTTGCTTCTTTATTTGATATTAAGTTTGACAATATTAAAAATCCCGTGCTTGTATTAAAAGCGGAAGAACCGGGAACAAAGCAAAAACTGGCTACGGAGTACGGATATATAGAATCAATATGCCATGATATGATTAACCATTTAGTGAATGATATTATTGTTATGGGAGCAACGCCGTTAGCCGTATTAGATACTATTGTCTGCGGCAGCGCGGACAAAGAGATAGTAAAAGGGCTTGTCAAAGGTATCTCGGAAGCGTGCAAAGCCAATGAGTGTACTCTTGTAGGCGGCGAAACATCGGTACAGCCGAATGTGGTCGATAAAGGAACTTATATTTTAACGTCAAGCATAGCGGGAATTATTGATAAAGACGCTATTATAGACGGCTCGAAAATACAGCAGGACGACGTTATAATCGCTGTGTCGTCAAACGGATTGCATACTAACGGCTATTCGTTGGTAAGACTGCTGATGGACGAAATACCGAAGATAAAAGACGAGAAAATAGGCGGCGAGTCATTTATTGAGGCTATAATGAAACCCCATACCCCATACTATAAAGCCGTCAAGGATTTATTTGCCGAGAAAAAAATAAGCGGCATGGCGCATATCACGGGGGGCGGGATAGAAGGCAATCTAAACAGGATTATTCCTGACGGATTATGCGCTGATATAGACTTATCAAAGATAGAAGTTTTGCCGATTTTTAAATTTATCAAACATAACGGCAATATATCGGACGGGGAAATGCTTAAAACTTTTAATTGCGGAGTAGGATTAATAATTGTCGCCGCAAAAAACGATTCTGAATATATAATAAATCATGTGTCGCAGTATTACAGATGTTATGAATTAGGCAAAATAAATTTTGGCGATGAAAAAATTAAATTTTATAATCAATTAAATTTTAAAGAATAGAACTCTGGGGGCGTCGCCGCAATGACGGGAATGTTCGATTTTATTGTTTATCTATCGTAGGGGACGGCGTCCTCGACGTCCCGCAAGGGACGTAGGTAATAAATTATACGGGGAGATGAAAATACCCGTCACTCGCTACGCTTCGTGCCATCCTCTTTACGAAAGGGGGCTTTGGTTTAAAATCTTTACATTGATTTAATTTTTCAGGGAGGTCTATTATGATAGACGCACATATTCTGCTTATTATTGCGCTGATACTTTTATGTACTAAAGTTCTTTCTATTTTTATGAGGCGAATACATCTGCCGCAAGTGATTGGCGCGCTTGCCGCAGGAGTTTTATTGGGTCCGGCTGTGTTCAATCTGATTGAACCGAGCGAAATAATTTCCGTAATTGCGGGATTTGGAGTAATTTTACTGTTGTTCTCCGCCGGAATGGAAACTGATTTCAAACAGCTCCGCAGTTCGTTCAAGGCTTCTTTGTTGATTTCTGTATTGGGAATTGCCACGTCTCTTGGCGGCGGATTTGCCATTTCGCTCTTATTTGGAAAACCCTCGTTTGAAAGTTTCTTTATCGGCGTTATTATAGCGTCCATGTCTACAAGCATAACCGTAGAAGCACTTCAGGACATGGGAAAGCTCAAAACAAAATCAGGTACCGCGATAATAGGTGCATCGCTGTTCGATGATATTATAGTTATAGTCATGCTTGCCATTATCATGGAAATGAACGGAAGCGGATTCTCATTAGTTTCAATAGCGGTTGTGTTGATGAAAATTATTATTTTCTTCGGATTTGCAGTTATAGCGGGGCTTGGTGTGAATAAATTTTTTAATTTCATGTACGACAGATTCGGAGAAAAAAGGAGGCTCTCTGTCCTCGCTATCGCTTATTGCTTTCTTATGGCGTATCTCGCTGAACAATTCGGGTTAGCCGATATTACGGGGGCATACATAGCGGGCATTGCTTTTTGTAATACGCGCTGCGTTGAATATCTTGAAACCAAAACACATTCGCTTTCATATATGTTTTTTACTCCCGTTTTTTTAGCAAATATAGGCTTTAACACGTCGTTTGTCGGTTTGACCGGCAGTATGATAATTTTCACGGTTGCGCTTGTCGGCATGGCGATATTTGCAAAATTTATAGGCTGCGCCTTGGGGGCGAAAATCTGCAAATACACAAACGGGGAGAGTATGCAGGTAGGCGCGGGAATGATTGCGCGGGGCGAAGTTTCATTTATTGTCGCCAGTAAGGGAATAGTCGCGGGTTATATAAGTTCGCTCTTCTTTCCGAGTATTATTGTCGTTGTGATAATAACGGTGATTATCACGCCGATATTATTAAAAGTGGCATATGGAAAAGATTAGAAAAAATTTGTACTATCTTTAAAAATCGACCAATCAGGGGTGATTTAATTGTCAGACAGCAAAATATACAGAGACGGGGATAAATTAATAAAAGTATATTTATCCGACCCATACGAATATGTCGAGCAAGCATATCTCAGGCAAAAATTTGTTTACGATTTGGGCTTGCCTGTTCCCGCCGTATATGGCATAAAAAAGCTGAACGATACGGAAACGGCGATAGAAATGGAATATATCGAGGGCAAGCCTCTTGTCGCTATGTATGAGGGCAAGGGCGAAGAAATGCGAATAGAAGCTATGCGGATTATGGTTAAACTGCAATGCCAAATGAACGCAGTTGACGCAAGCGGTCTGCCTGATTTGACGGACTTCTATACGAAAGAGATAACTGCAACTCCGTATCTTACGGCGGAAATAAAAAAAATAATATTGGCTTATATGAAAAGCTTGGATAAAGGCAAAACAAATCTGTGCCACGGCGATATGCACTCTCATAATATTATGTACAGCGGCGGAAAGTATTGGATTATTGACTGGGAGGATGCGTCAAGGGGCGACCCTGCGGCAGACGCTTGCATGGCATATTTTTATTCTGTGCGTTGGGCGGCGAAAAGCAATGATAAGAGCGACGAACAGTATCTGCGAATATTCTGTGAAGAATCGGGAATACCGAGAGAAGATGTGTTAGCATGGCTGCCTGTAATCGCGGGGGTTCAAGTTAATATTGACGATGAAAAAGACCGAGCGTTTATTTCAAAATTTATAAAAGACAGAATTTTAATGCTGCAAAATAAATAAAGTCAAAAATCTAAAAAGAAAGGAACGTGTTTAACAGTGAAACCACGAATACTTGTTGTCGGAAGCGCAAATATGGATATGGTTCTTTCAATGCCGCGTATGCCGCAGGAGGGAGAATCTATAGTATCACGCGATTACGCATATATACCGGGAGGCAAAGGAGCAAATGCGGCGGTATCTGCGGCGAGAGTGGGCGCGGACGTTATATTCTGCGCGAGAATAGGCAACGACTCGAACGGCAAAAAATTAATTGAGGATTATGAAAATGAGGGAATTGATACGCGCTACATAAAAACGGATAAATATGCTTCTACGGGACTTGCGGTAGTCTTGCTCGACGAAAGAAGCGGAAAAAACCGTATTGTAGTATATCCGAGCGCAAATCTGAATTTGACGGTAGACGACGTTGAAAATGCTTTTCTTTCATATCCCGACGCAGTTTTGATTCAGTTTGAAACAAGCGCGGAATCAATAATCGCAGCTACGGAATTTGCCGCGCAGCAGGAAATCCCCGTATTTGTCGATGCGGGTCCCGTAAGAAAAGATTTTTCAAAAGAAGTATATGAATCATTGCAGAATGTTGAGATTGTCTCTCCCAACGAAGTTGAAATTGCCCAAATAACGGGAATAACTCCGATAAGCCCCGAAACCTGTCTTCAGGCGTGTATAAAACTCAGTGGCATGATTAATACAAAAAATATAGTCATCAAACTTTCCGACAAGGGCTGTTTTATGTATGACGGCAAGTATCATGAGATGATAGCCGCCAATCATGTTGAAGCAGTCGATACGACCGCCGCGGGCGATGCTTTTACCGCCGCGCTTGCGGTTGAGTATTACAAGACAAAAAAACTTTCACATTCGTGCAAATATGCGAATGTAGCGGGAGCTTTAACAGTCACGAAATTCGGAGCGATGAGTTCTTTGCCGACAAAAAATCAAATCAATAATTTTATAGACGACCGAAATTTGAAGATATAACGTAACAAAATTTATATAATGCGTAGGGAACGGATTGTAGGGCGTGACGACCTCGGCACGCCGTGAAAATTAATCTATGCATCGTCCGTGAAAATTAATCTGCGCGTTGTTTATGAAATCATGCGTCATTGCGTGAAATTTAATAGGGGCGACCAACATAGGGTCGCCCCTACGAAAACGTGAAGATTTTAAACCAAAGCCCTCTTTCGTAAAGAGGGTGGCACGAAGCGCAGCGAGTGACGGGTGTTTTATCTCCCCGAACGGACGTCGGCATAAATTTGCGGCGCGCCGAGGGCGTCGCGCCCTACATTAAAACAAAAAATCTTAGGGCGGGAATAAAATCCCGCCCAATTTTTAATTATTTTTTTGTTATTGCGTTATATTAGTCGTCTTTTCTCTTTCTGAACTTCGCCGCTATACCGCCGAAGAGTGCGAGTACCATCGCGCCGAGTGCGCCGAACAGACCTGCATCAGATGTCTGCGGAGCTACTATATTGCCCAACGGAACGCCGGGGTCGCTGAACTCTACAGTTTCTTCTTCCTCTTCAACCTCATCTTCCGATTCTATATTTGCGAGCGGCACTCCGGGGTCATCGAAATCCACGAAATCATCGTCATCGTCCGATTCAACCGTAGGATTATCAGTTAACGGGACGTTGGGGTCGTCGAAGTCTACAAAATCTTCCGTTTCGGTCGTATCTGTTGTATCAACGGTCGGAGTGTCAGTCAACGGAACGTCAGGGTCTGTGAAATCTACTGTTTCAGTAGTATCGACTGTATCAGTAGTCGCGGCTGTCGTCGTCAAGCTTTCAATATCCGAGAGTACGTCGTCTAAGGTTACATCAGGCGTATCATCTGTCGAAGGGGTTGTTTCGGGTACAGGTGTAATTTCAGGCATAGGTGCGGGTATAAACGGAGGAGGTACTATTGTTATTTCATCTCCGCCAATAATTTCTTCTTCTTCATCGTCATCATCGTCATCATCATCGTCATCATCGTCATCGTCGTCATCATCATCGTCGTCATCATCATCGT
>Ga0099364_10005436_pt1 | contig 18889 bp, 16 predicted proteins | sample TergutTh196P3_FD_73070 | JGI IMG/M metagenome (GOLD analysis project Ga0099364, IMG submission 73070) | Microcerotermes parvus P3 segment gut microbial communities from Pointe-Noire, Republic of the Congo - Th196 P3 | ecosystem: Host-associated > Arthropoda: Insects > Digestive system > Gut ...
TAATTTGACTGATAAGATTAAAATATTCTTCGGGATAGTCAAATAAATCATCATCGGGATTTTTATTATCAAAACAATTATAACCATTGTTTTCAAATTCCTGTAAAAGATTATCACGTTCTTGTTGCAATTCTAAATATAATTCAATATCGCGTACTATTATTGCGGAGTCAATAATACTTGACTTACAAAGAGTTGATTTACAAAGATTTGTGGCTGCATTATTAAAAATGGAATCCACTCCAAAGTAATTAACCGGTGCAAAGCAGGATGGTCTGACGGGTAAAAAACTATGATAATAATTTAAACCAAATGGATTAGTAACATATATGCTGCTTGCAGGATGAAGGCTAAAACAATTATCTACGCCTTCGCTCATTGACCCATGATAGGGATTGATGGTTGCAGAACTATATAGCATAATATCAGTATAACAATCTTCAAATGTATTACATTTCATAAGTAATCCTGTTTTTGTCCTCGAACCCGAATTAATACCATTTACTGCTATTCCAAATTGGACATTGTTAAAAATATTCCTATAAATCAGATTATTAGCTGCACCTGAATTATTTATTGCTATTCCACTTGTAGAATTATTGGGTATTCCTTCAAAATAATTTTCTTCTATTTTGTAACCTGAAGAGTTATCAACCAATAGACCATAAGCATTGAAATTGAGAATATTATTTCGCGTAAACCTCAAACTTGGAGTTGAGTATATCTTTGCGGCTGAATTTACATTAATAAATTGATTTTTATCAATATAAACATTATAAGTATTGCCTGAATTGTTTACTTCAATTGCTAATGCAAAGTTTTCAAAAACCGAAGGAGTTTGATAGTCGGGATGACACTCGCATGTAGTGGCAGAAATTAATGTACAATATTCTGAAACAAAAAAACCCGCATCCTGTGCATAAATAGCTCTATTTAAAGTATAAAAAGGATTATTAATATAATGTGTCATATTTTCAAATCTGCAACCATAAAATTTTATACCACGTACTTTGTTTAGTTTAATATGCTGCGAAAAAAATTTACCATTTGCCTCAAAAAAATTATTTTCATCAATGGTAAATGTACATCTTGAAAAATATCCTAAATTATCAGTAATTGTGTTGTTGGAGTTTCTATTTTCGTAAGGCATGTAATTTATTGCTTGCACATTGTTTCTAAAAACAGAGTTGGATGCCTGAATAATGCCACCTTTCCTAATATATGGCTTAGATGCAGAAGTATTTATTGCAATAACTGCATTTTCAATAGTGGCATTGGTTAAAATTACGCTGCCCTGATTTTGTGGGCTTTGAGGTGTGGACATGGAGCCGTTGACAATGATGCCTTGCCAAAGTTTACCCGAACAATCGGAGGTTAGTGTGCCGCCGTTAATGACTAATTTACCACCGGAATTAATAGTAATTTTTCGATTTTCTTCCATTTTTACAGTAGAGGTTATAGTCAATGTTGCACCAGCTTGAATAACTAAATCAGTACAAAAGGATTTGGGCTGGCTTATTGTAGTATTTGTTGTTATTATTGGATTAACCCAAACGTATGGATAAAGTAATTGTGTTACATTGCCGGAATACACAATGTTTGACAAGCTTGGCATTATTATTGTTGCCTTCGGATGAAAAATAATATTTGCACCATTTTCGACTATAAGTTCTCCTTTTATATCTAAAGTAGCACAATCTTCTATTTCTAAAGTGCATCCTGATTTTATTGTTAAAGTGGCACCTTCTGAAATTGTATATTTTGAACCGCTTTGTAATAAAATTTTGGTTTTTTCTTTTGCAATTACGTAGGAATTCTGTTGTTGCAAAAATACAGAATTATCCTCGCAGGTAAAGATTGTAGGAGGTGCAAAAAAGCCCGAAACAGGATCTCTATCTATTTGATTGGCTGTTAAATTTTGCTCGAATGTAATGGTTTTGCCTGACAATAAATTTAATTTTTCTTTTAAAACAATATCGCCAGCCCAGTTAACATTGTTTTTCACATCGTAATCATCCCAACGAATATCAACTTTGAATACATCTCCAGAACCTGGCAAAGTATAGGCATAATTCATTTTGATACTTAAACCTGTTAAGTATTTTTTTCTGGTGTCGCGAAGGTCATCTACTTTTGTGTATAATTTTGGATTAAGAGAGTCGCCACTATTATAATATTTTGCATAATAAGTAGCAGCATTGATCGGTGTAGGATTAGAACTTATGTCCATTGTGCTGCCCGATACAAAAGCATCATTTTCATCACCAAGCCAATGAAAAAGATAAGAATGTACTCCGTTCTTCAATTTGTTACCGATATAGGTTAAATCAGTTGCATAATTAAGGGTGGAATTGGTTGTTATTATTGCTTCTGTTTGGTCATTGCCACCTGATATAGGATTTGGAGTTGTATATTCAAAAGTATTTCTTTCAACCCAATTTTTACAATCCTTGCTTGCTCCCAAATGTAACATGTTATGATTACCCTCAGCATTTATCATTCTTATATTATCAGATTCGTCCAAAGGAAACACATCATCCTCATTGTAACTTTCAAGAATATCTTTCCCTACTTGAATAAAACTATAAATACCATCAGTTCCTAATGGTGCACAAGAATAGGGATATCCATGGAAATAATTTACTAAACCATCTAATTTATCATTTTTGCTAACTTGATGATTTTCGAGCCAAATATATTGATTAGATGCAGCATCACTATCTTTATAAGGTAATTTTATTCGAATGGCATCTCCGAAAGTTACAAAGTCCCGTAGATAAAAAGTTTTTTCTCCCGTAAATTGATTTGTTATTTCGCTGTTAATACCATTGGCAGCTATTTTTATAGTGTCCGCGCTTGAATGCCGCCAACCCAACCGCCACCGTTCATAAGAATTTGTTGATCTAAAAGCATTTGCATCATTAAATTAACCATAACCATATTGCTTGTAGATAAAGGTTTTTGTAAAAAAATTCCCAAGATGATCACCGCCTGAGGTATGAAATGCATTCCCCCCAAGCAAAGAATGTGCAAACTCGTGTATAAAGATAGCACCATTTCCATTGAGTTGGGTATGTCTAATACCCATTACAGTCCAACATTCTATTGAATATTCTTCATTTGCTATTTTTAATTTTTTAGCCATCCCAAAATTCGTAATCCCTTTAATAGGTGCTATCGAGGTTCCTCCGTGTGTCTCTGTTGGGTTTAAAATGAAAAATGCAACATAATCTAATTTGTTATTGCTTTCATAGCTCACATTTGGATTAATTCCACAAGTTGCATAATCATAATCAAAAATTGAGTTATGACCGTGTATTGCATCCAATCCACCACTACTATTAATATACGATAAAACACTATCTCTTAAAGCGGGATAACAAACGATGAGCTATCTGGTTTTATTCTTGACTGATTTATTTCCACAGATAGGAAATCACTTAATAGAACAAAATCATCAAAAGAACATTCGGAAAAAAAACGTGTAAAAAAACCCTGCCTCGGTAATGTATCATGAGCATCAAAAAGCTCATTAAAATATTGAGTATGTGGATTTACATTTATTCCTTCCTGATTGTTTACATTCCATCCCCAAGAATTTGAAATATTTGGATTTAAATGTGGGGTTAAATCATAAACGATATTAACAAAAATTGATAATATTCGATATGTACCTTTCGGAGGCAACCAATTTCCTTTTTCTGAATTATACAAAGATCGCGCGGAAATTGAATCAATTTCAATTTCAACACAATCATCAAAAAAATCATATTGGTGCGCATAACTGCTTAAATAGAGCAGTAAACTTAGTAATAATAAAATTAGTTTTTTCATATCAAAATATATAAATTTAAAATATAATTATTTTTTTGCTTATAACCCCGCCGTTCTTATTACGGAAATGTAAAATATAAAAACCTTTCAAATATTGACTTACATCAATGGTATGAGTCGGTTCTGATAGTACTTCTTCGCTATACAAAGTTCTGCCTAATAAGTCAAATAGGGTAACTTGTCCTCGAAAATCATTTTCAAAAAATATAGTTAACAAACCATTATTTAAGGTTTCTATAATTTCAAAATAAGTTTTGTTACTCTTTATATTTCCACCCTCGGGAAGACAAGTACTTGATATAGTTAAATGCACTAAATTAAAATCAGACTCATAACATGTAAGAAATGGAATAGAACTACCCGTACAAATATGATTATAATACCAAATATCTAGCATAGGCGAGATATTTGAGCCTATTGTTTCTATAAACCTCAAAGTATCTGTTGGATAAAAACCTTGTGAGTAAATCAAAGGATTGAAAAATGTAGCAGAGGTACTAATATGTTTCAAACCATCCTTGTAATAGACATCCTTTACAATCGCATAAGGAATATTTTCTGTTGTAATTATTATATTGTCCCAATCCCGATAATAATAATTAACATAGTCGAGATATAAACGAACTGAATCTCCAACGTTCCAAGACATATCTGATACTAAAAATTCCGAACTGCTATCAGGTGTTCGCAAATATAGTCGTCCATTAGTGTGCTCTTCACGAAAAAAACCTACGGTGCCATATCCAGGGTCAGTGATATTTGTACTGTGTCCTATATCGATAATACGTTGATATATGGTATCATTTATTTCCTGCGTACAATTTTTGCACACTAAATAGGTTGTTGCTAATCCACAACCAAAAAAATAAGAAACATACCACTTTGTATATTCCTCGCCAAAATAAGATTGGTAGGGTTGGGGATCACTGCCTAAATAAAGCTGTTGGTCAGGATTTTCTATCTTTTGCACGGTCTTGTCTGTCTCTGCAGTTTTTGCCGCCATTGCGTAAGGCACTGTAAGCAACTGCGTTTCAGTTTCTATCGTATAATTATTTCCACCGTTGGGGTCAATCTCTGTTTTTATAAACAATGGACCATCCAACCAGTTTATTTCTTGGAAACTTTCGTTTCCAAGAGTTAGAGTAAGCAAACCATTTTCATTAGTGGTTACGGTTTGCGTTTGGGTGAAAATCATCTCTTCGTGTCTCAGAATCGTTGCCTTTACGGTAACTGTTTGATTCTGTAGGAGTTCGTTTCCGTTACTCCTAACTACTGCCTGATACGAAAATGCATCTGGAACTTGGGCGTGTCCTAATGTTGTTAAGGTCAGCAAGCCCAAAATTCCGAATAAAAATAAATTTTTCATCTGTTGAAAGTTTAAATATTAAAAAATTTCTTTAAAAATTAATCCGCAAAGCAAAACATTATTTTTTTATTTTCCAAAAAAAATTAAAAAAAAAGTGCTTTTTTGGGGGAAATAATTTTTTAAGCATTTCATTATTATTCTGATATTCAATGTTTTGAAAATGTTTTTTTTTTATTTTTCGAAATTTTAATATTTTCATTTTATAGTTGTTAAATAGTTTACTATCAATATGATACAACTCTGTTTTATAATATTTCCAATTCTAAGTAAAATAGAATTCAAACTTAAAACTCTATACTCTAAACTCAAATATCTATTCTTTGTGTTCCTTTGTGTATTTCGGTAAACTCAATAACAATTTCAATAAATTCAATAACCAAGCCCTTTGTGTTCCTTTGTGGTTAGATTTGTTTAACTCAAAGGGGCAAAGTTGAGGACGCAAGGGGCGCAAAGGATATTTTAGCCACTAATTTCACTAATTGACACGAATTTTTGGTTCTGCAAAAAGCATACCCCCCTACATTAGTGCAAACACGCTGGTTTGCCCCTACAACCACATTAGGACGTATGACCATACGTCCCTACTAACAACTAATTTTCCACATATTTTTCCCAAAGCGCGATGCCGTACTCTCTGAATGCTTGTGAGGTATTGTTATCTCTGAATTTTTGGTTGAATGTGTATTCTCCGCCGATAACTTCGCCTGCAAATTTCAACTTGCGTTCGCCTGTCATACGGTATTCAACATTATTTTCATACATGGTGATAAATAATTTATCGGGGCTGAAATCTCCACGACAAGAAGCGATAAATATTACCCAAATTTCAGCAATTCCGTTGTTGTCTAAATCTGTGATTGATAATGCATCTTTTACAAATTCTGCAACGGGATAGTTTATACACTCTCTTTCGCGGTGATTTACGCACCATTCCTCTTTCGATTTGTTATTTATATTCAGGAAACGATAAGCATACAGTGCTTTATGTGACAATATTTCACCATCTTCGTCTTCGGAAGTAGTAACATCAGTTTCGGTTAAAATAAGAATGTTTTCGCCTGTTTTGTCAAAATAGCGATACACTTCTTTAAGTTCTCCCATATAAGCAACCATATCGGGAATATCACTGATACTGATTTTTTGCAGATTACTTATTTCAATCGTTTGATTAATAGTGTTTTGCATTTCAGTTTCAGATTGAGCGTGATTTTTTTGTTGCTTCTGTCCGCACGATATTGAAATAATGAATAGTGCGGATGCTAATTTTAAAAAATTTGATAATTTCATATTAAAAATTTTTATGAGGGTTGTTGCCCTGGGTTAATGTATAAAAAAAATTTGTTTAATTTTATTTTGTCTTTGTGTTCCTTTGTGAAGCCTTTGTGTTCCTTTGTGGTAAAAAAATCTTAACGCAAAGGCGCAAAGTTGAGGACGCAAAGGGCGCAAAGGATGCATTCCTAACGGAATGCTGCTGCGGTGCGATGAAACCTTATTTTTACCTAATTCTAAAAACAAAACAACCTCAGTAGCGGATGGAATACCATACTCGTCATGCTGAACTTGTTTCAGCATCCCCTGATTATTGAGGGGATTGCGGGTCAAGCCCGCAATGACGGGTTGTTTAATGATAATAATCTTTGCTACTGAGGTTGTCATGTTAAAAAAATTAGGTGTAAATTAGGTTTTTTCAATTTGGTTGTGGGTGAGGGTTTCAGGGCGACTTTGAAAGTCGCCCCTACATCCGCATTAGGACGTATGACCATACGTCCCTACTAATCACTAATTTCTAGTTGTGGAATAAGGGCGACCGCAAGGGTCGCCCCTACAAACCACTTTTTTACAAAAAACTAACTTTACGGCATATAATGCTCATTTATCGATTGTATGGCTCCGGATGGGGATTTGGTGATTTTTACTAATACCCCATAATTGTTATCAAACAAATAGAGGTCGAACTTTTCCATATCAACATCGATGTTTTTTACAACAACATCATCAGCATTGGATTCATACATGATAATTCTGTATGTTGTTTCGGGATTCGTTGTAATTTGCTTCCACTCAACTACTTCGTTGTGTAGGATAAAATCTTCGAACACTTCTTCGGGGTCGTAACCATATTTTTTCAAAGTTTTGGCATCGTCTCCCCTAATCCACAACACTTCGTCTATTATTAGTTGAAGTTGCCCGTCTGGTGTTTTCGATTCAAATTTTATGAATCCCATAATAGTATTAACATCAGTATCTACCTCTGTTTCACTATCTTCTGATACAATTTCTGTATCGTTCTCGCTTGCAACACTACTTTGTTGTTGCGAGTTCTTTTGTTTACATCCTGTTATGAGGCTTATAATTACCATAACAGTTAAAAATAATCTTATTTTTTGCATTGTTAAAATTTTTGTGAGGGTTGTTGCCCTCGGTTAATATTATTTATTTCTATTTTTTATTATTTAACGCAAAGGCGCAAAGTTGAGGACGCAAAGGGCGCAAAGGATTTGATGATTGAATGTTTTCTACCGAGCGATGCATTCTTTTCAACAAGCTCAAAGCATCGCCTAACGGAATGCTGCTGCACACCATTTTTGTTTCCGAAAATTTATTTATCATCATCTTGCTCATTTTATTATTTATTTTATCGGACGACCGCAAGGGTCGCCCCTACAAACATTGGTTGTGGGTGAGGGTGAGGGCGACTTTGAAAGTCGCCCCTACATTAGGGCAAACACGCAGGTTTGTCCCTACATCCACATTAGGACGTATGACCATACGTCCCTACAAACCACTAATTTACGGAACATATACTTGTTTAATTTCATAAAGGGTGCCGTATAGTGAAATTGTTATGGTTGAGAGTATTCTACCGTTTCCTATATGTTGCAGGAATTGTTCTCGGTCAACTTCCTTGAAATTCACAACCATATCTGCATTGTCGTCGTAAACAACTACTGTATAAGTAACTCCGGCGTTTGTAACAATTGTTGTCCACTCTTCTTTTTCGTTAATCAAAACATAATCATTTTCGATGATATCAACATCGGGGTCGTAGCCGTATTGCCGCAGTTTTTCGGTTTCGTGGCTCTTAATCATTAATACTTCGTCGAAAAGAAACGACAAGTCTCCACCGCTGTCATCATCATTATATTTCAGGTATCCCATCATTGTAATAATATCGGATGCATTGCCCTCGCCATACTCGCCGTACTCGTCCCACTCGCTGTCATCTTTTTTGTAAGATTTTCCGTCTGAATAATAATTAAATTCGAAATCGTAAACATTATCCGTCAATCCATCTTTGTTTAAAGGATAAACTCCGTCAATAGTAAATTCATCATCTTCCACCATATTAGCGTTTTGGCTCACATTTTGCTGTAAGTCTAAGTCAACAAAACCTGCAATGGTCGTAATTGCAACAAAACCGTTATAAATAGCGACTTCAAATTCGTAATCACCCTGCCTGTGGCGAAAGGTATTATCTGTAAGTTTCGCTGTTCCTTTCATATTAACTTCAATCAAAGAACGCGTGTTTTGCTTAATGTTAATTTGAAAATCAACCTCTTTTGGATTATCAGCGGGCATAATTTTGATACTCCTTATGTCCCATTGATTATTTTGGTATCCGTAGAGGCGTCCGCTTTCAACAACAAGTTTTTCGGGCAAAAATGGAATAACCCGACTTACCGATGCCGTGTTTTGGTTGCAAAGTTCTCTCTCGGGGCATAACCAATTATAAAACACATCTTTGTGTTTTGCAATTTGTTGCTCAACGTCAGTAGTTAGGTTGCGTTGTTTCATCTTCATTGATTTTCTCCCGCCCCACGGGTCAATGGGTAACCATTTTGCATCAAAGGTATTACCTGTAATTTGACCCTGAAATTCAGCATACATGTTTCCATTTTGACTGTCAAAACCAATGCCATTTATATTGCCTTCGCTGTCAATAATACCCGCAAAAGGCACACTTTCCCAATTTCTTGAGTTAGGGTCGAAAAATTCGCCGCGAAAAACGTTTCCGCGTTGCGTCATAATTATTTCTACATTACCATCATCAATCCAATGGTAATTAATGGTTTCTGGCGTTTTACCACCATTGCTGCCACATCCGCAGGCAGCGACTATCAGCAGCATTATTGCCGCCGTCAAAACATTTATTCTTCTCATTTCTATAAAAAAATTAAAAATTTATAAAAAATCTATGTTTACTTTTTCAAACCCTTTACCGTTCCATTTAAAATTGAAAGTAACAGGTTTCATACATTTAGCCAACTCTGCATCGTTATCATAAACATGCTGCACGTCGTCCCAAAATTCCTTAAAGTTCACAAATGTCGAATATCCGTCTTTATGGTAGGTGGTACTAACATACAGGTTGTAGTCCGGATAATAGAACAAAAGTTGCACAATCTCTTTTATCGTCTCTATTTGAGGATGTTTTTGGTCAAAAGCATCAATCAGATAAAAAGGATTTTCGATTTCAATTTCGGTAAATTTGCCCGTTTGGATGTTGTAGTTGAGGTCATAAGCGAGTTTTCCACAAGGGGCACCGCTTGTACAATCCTCGTATTCAACGATAACGGCAACGTTTTGGTTATCGTCTTTCATGTAGGCTGCCATCTCCCACGACCATTGTGCGTAAAAATCACCGCTGTCCCATTCATCTGCTAGTTTACGGCAATTGAAATCATCTTTGTGATTGCCTGTTTGATGCCTTATTTCAGGCTTTTCGTAGGCAAACTCAGGCAAAAAGTTTTCGGGCAAATCAAGGAAAATTTGTTGTACCAACTCTGCAAAATCGTTGAAGTTGGTTGTTGTTTCCTGTTGCGCGTTATCTTTCTGTTTTGAGCCCGAAGGCTGTCCGCAGGATGCCATTAAAATTATTATTACGGCTGCTGCGATTGTTAAAAATTTTATTTTTTGCATTGTTAAAAAATTTTGTGAGGGTTGTTGCCCTCGGTTAATATAAAAAAATATTTATTTATGTCATGTAACCACCGTAGGTTGAAACCTACGGTTAATAAAGGGTCGTCCCTTCAGGACTTTGCTGCATTTATCATCATCTTGTTTGTTTTTTATTCTATCTATACTCTAAACTCTAATAACTAAACTCTATCCTTTGTGTTCCTTTGTGAAGCCTTTGTGTTCCTTTGTGGTTAGATTTTTTTTACCACGAAGTCGCACAAAGGTTTTTCACAAAGTCGCACGAAGGATGCATTCTTAACGGAATGCTGCGGTGCGATTTGTATGACCGTAGGTTGAAACCTACGGTTAATAAAGGGTCGTCCTTGCAGGACTTTGCTGCAATTATCATCATCTTGTTTGTTTTAATTCTATCTAAAACTCTAATAACTAAACTCTAAACTCTATCCTTTGTGTTCCTTTGTGAAGCCTTTGTGTTCCTTTGTGGTTAGATTTTTTTACCACGAAGGCGCACAAAGGTTTTTCACAAAGTCGCACGAAGGTTAATTTTTTACGATTTTAATTGTTTCGTTATTTATTTTTATGAAATATATTCCGTTTGCGAGGTGCGTGATGTCGATTTCGACGGTTGCACGGTGCACGGTGCACGGTTCACGGTGAACGATACGACCGGTTATATCATATATATCCAAAGCCGCGTCATGCTGAACTTGTTTCAGCATCCCCTTGTTTTGGGGGGATTGCGGGTCAAGCCCGCAATGACGAACAAAGAACACGCCACTCGTGGGGTTGGGATATACATCGGGGGACGTACGACCGTACGTATTTATATCAATGCCGACATGTCCGAATGTTACGTGGATTGTGTTGTTTTGCGTAACGTTTTCGAATGTGTGGTAGCCGTTTTCTACTGCAACAGGGTTGTTGGTGCCGTTAATTAACACTTGTTCAATTTGGTAGTTTGCGATTGGTGTGAAGGTGAATGTTTGACTGTCGCCTTCTTCAACAATAATTGCCCCTGATGGGTCAATGCTGCCATTTGCGCCTGCGGTTGCCGTAATTGTGTATGTTACAGGGTTTACTACTATTTCAAATAGTTGCTCATAAGGCGTTCCTATTGCGGTGCCGTTTTCGATGGTTGCTTTTATTTGGGCGGTGCCTGCGGCGGTGGCGGTGAACAGATTGCCTGCAATGGCTGCGCCTGTGGTGCCTGCATTTTCTACACTCCAAACTATTGTTTGATAGTAGGCATTATAAGGAACTACGGTAGCAGTGATGGGCAACGGCACGTTTACGGTTACTCCTGATGGTACGTCTGTTATGTTTGTAACAGGAATAAACATACCATCGCAATCAATATTTTCCCATTTTAACCATGGAAATGTTTTTGCGTTGCATATATCCCAAACAGTGAAATCCCATGCGTTTTCGTGCCAAAAAGAAACTGTTGTGTAAAAAGTTTCTAATTGCATAGTTTCAATAGATGCGTCTGCGCCTGCCATTGAAGCGTGGTCGCTGCTTGATACCGTGCTGCCATTTACGAGCATTGTTTCTAAGGCATAGTTGTTTGATAAATGAGAACCACCATAATAAACTATTCTTCCAAAGTTTGATGCTGCGTTGAGCGAATAATTTGCTGCAACACAGTTTTTAATAGTACCTGAATCTGCATACACCATTCTTCCTGCTATTCCGCCAACGAAGTTATTTCCTGTAACGCTACCCATGGCGAGGCTGTTTTCAATGGTGCCGTCGCTTTGACCAGCCAAGCCGCCAACGTAGCCATAGCCAATAATTTCAATCGAAACATAGCAGTTTTTAATGGTACCCCAATTTACTCCTGTAAAACCGCCTACATAGTCGGCATTTCCTTCAATATTACCTGTAACATAACAATTTTCGATGATACCGTAACTGCTTGTACCTGTTAAAGCGCCAACACGTTCATTTCCAACGATATTACAGTTTTCGATGCCAAGGTTTGAAATTGTTGCTGAAGTCATATATCCAAACAGACCTATATTGATGGCAGTTGGACGATTTATAGTAAACCCCGCTATTTTATGTCCGTTACCGTTCAAACTTCCTGAAAATGCGTTGTGCTCATTTTCACCGATAGGCTCCCAGCCCAAAATAGGATTGTTTTCAGATATAAAATCGGTCAGGTCTAAGTCGTTCATTAAGATATAATGTTTGTCTAACATATATCTAATTGCATCTAAACCTTGAGGCGAACAAATCATAAACGGGTCATCTTCGGTGCCATCGCCACCACAAAACGCTTCGGATACTTCAATATTAAACAATTTGACAAAAGGCGTACCAATTGCAGTGCCATCTTCTATTGACGCTTTAATTTGGACTGTACCTTCGGCAGTAGTGTTCAAAATATTACCGCTTGTGATATATGCGCCCGTTGTACCCGCATTTTCAACTGACCAAATAATTGTTGAATTAGAGGCATTAAAAGGCACAACAGAAGCGGTAAGCGTAAGGGCAATTCCCGACATTGCCGTTTCGGGAACATCAATAATATCATCAACGGGAATAAGTTCTCCTTCGCAATATATTCCTTGCCATCTAAGGAAAGGAAACATATCTTCACCGTCGCAAACGTTCCAAACAGTGAAATCCCACGATTGATTTGCTTCCCAATTTTCGGGTGTTGTGTAAAATGCAACGCTTTGCAATTGAGCAATAGTAGCGTCTGCGCCATCGTTACCGTTTAAATCAGGCGTGATTGTTTGCGGAACGCCATTTTTTATTACAACCATATCGACAGATGCGTAATTGTTTGACGTACTGCTACTTGTGTTTTCACCTGTAATACGGTTAATAACCCCCGCACTATTAGTTGCAGTTATCGATGAATTTGCTGCCACACAGTTTTTTATGGTACTTTCATTGTTACTACCAACTATTCCTCCGATGCCCATATTGTAAGCAGTATTGTACCCGTTTCCTGTTACGCTACCTGTAGCGTAGCAATTTTCGATAGTAGATTGATAAACAGATCCCACAATACCGCCAATCTGTGAGCCTGTTGCTTCTACGTTGCCCGTTGCGTAAGAGTTTTTAATGATTCCACCCCAATAATTTTGACCTGCCAATCCACCGACTTGGTGAATTCCTTCTACGTTGCCTGTGGCATAACAGTTTTCGATAATAGAATAAGCAGTATTTGCGCCAACCAAACAACCTCCATTCTGAGTTCCTGATACGCTAACAGTTGAATAGCAATTTTTTATACTGCTACCATAGGCATTGTGTCCAACTAATCCACCCGACGCTGATGAATTGTTATGCAAAGTACCTGTGGCATAACAATTTACGATGGTGGAATAATAATAATTTAAACCCACCAAACCACCAGCACAGCCATTTCCCGTAACATTACAGTTTACCAAGCCAAGGTTTTCAATAGTTGCCTCGCAGGTAATTTTAAACAAACCTACCATATATTCGGTGGGTCGATTAATAGTAAGGTTGTTTACGGTTTTGCCGTTTCCGTTTAAATTGCCCTGGAATACTGCTGTGGTAATAATTTCTTCAGTTTCGTCATCCCACTCTTCTATTCCAATGGGCGTCCAACCTTCGCCTTCGGCATAACTGCTGAGGTCGATGTCGTTCATTAACTTGTAGTACTTGCCCACTGTTTCGTCGCCGTTACCGGCGTTGATGTAGTCTGCAAGGGCTTTCAAGTGTTGGTGGGATTCAATTTCCCACGGTGCTGTTTCTGTGCCGCTTCCTGCCATGCCGGCGGGGGGCCAGGATTGCGCTGTGAGGGCGGTTGCGCTAATTATTAGCCAAAGGGCTAATGAAAGCACAAAGGACGCTATTTTGGCGCCTTTGCTAAAGCTCAACAAGGACAACAAGGACGGTGAGGACGATGTTGTCGCGGGATGTTGAGACGCACGATTGGCGAGATGAGACGCACGTCCGTGCGTCTGTGCGGTGCTGTGCACCGATGATTGAGACGCACGTCCGTGCGTCTTTACGGTGCTGTGCACCGATGATTGAGACGCACGTCCGTGCGTCTTTACGGTGCTGTTTCTAAAAAAATTTGTAAATTTCATGTTAAAAAAATTTAATTTATTTATTATTATTAAAAAAACGATTAATTTTCTCTTTGTGTTCCTTTGTGAAACCTTTGTGTTCCTTTGTGGTAAAAAAATCTTAACGCAAAGGCGCAAAGTTGAGGACGCAAAGGGCGCACTAATGACCGCAGACTAAAGTCAGCGGTTAATAAAGGGTCGTGCCTGAAGGCACTTTTGGAAACACATTTTTTATTAATCATCATCTTGTTTTTCTTTATCGGACGACCGCAAGGGTCGCCCCTACAAACATTGGTTTTGGTTGTGGGTTTCAGGGCGACTTTGAAAGTCGCCCCTACTAACCACTAATCACTAATCACTAATCACTAATCACTAATCACTAATCACTAATCACTAATCACTAATCACTAATCACTAATCACTAACCGCTAACCACTAACCACTAACCACTAATTAATCTAATCCCTCAAAGGGAGTTGCAAAAGAAATCGCTCTCACTTGTGAATAGATATTTGGGCAATTATTAACAATAAAATATTTGCCTTCACTTGGTTCGCCGGGTTTGTGAGTTTTAATTACCCAAACTACATCTTTACTGCTTGGTTTTCCTTCTGTAAGAATATCAAGGAAAAGCATGTCAGATTGATAGGTTTCTGTGTACTGATAGGGCGTTGCTTTGTTCACTTCGATTTCCACTTTGTATGGTTTATCGGGCTTGTAGCCGTTGTCCCATGTAGCACCTTTGAGGTATGCCGCCATTTGATATGGTCGTGCATATTTTTCATCCTTACCGAACAGTTCGTCGAGCCTGCTTGTTGCTGATGAAATGTTGTTCGTGGTATTGTTAAGTTTGATGCACTCTAAGCCGATTTCTTTATTTCGGCGGTACATTTCGTACGCCATAATTTGCAATGCCACGGCACCGTGCGGCTCTTTGCCAATTTTGTCGCGTACTTCTTTAAATTCTCTTACCGAAACGGGAAATCTGTTAAAAGAGACCTCGCCCTTTTCAGTTTTGCCATAAATAGTATGACTAATTGAACCTGAAATGGTTACGGTAAGTTTTTCCAAATTTGGATTGTTCTCTGCCTTAGGATCGTTGTCATCCTTAGGATTGTTGTCGTCCTTAGGATTGATGTCATCCTTAGGATTGTTGTCATTGTTGGTTTGTGTACCAACGTTTTTACTACTCTTGTTTTCGCAAGAATAAAATGCTGTTGCCAAAAAAGCAACTAAGCATAAAGTTCTGATAAAACAGAACCACATTGAAAAATTACGTTTTAAAATCATTTTATTATAAATTTAAAAATGTTAAAAAAATTATTTATTTTTTCCTGCAAAGTGCTTAAATTACTTTGAGGACTTAAGTTTCGCATAAAAATCGAGTGCAAAGATATAGTGAAAAAATATAAAAAACACCAGTAATTATACGGGTTTTTTTCTTTGTGAAGCCTTTGTGTTCCTTTGTGGTAAAAAAATCTTAACGCAAAGGCGCAAAGTTGAGGACGCAAGGGGCGCACGAAGGTTTTACCACGAAGTCGCACAAAGGTTTTTTCACAAAGTCGCACGAAGGGTGCATTCTTTTCGACAAGCTCAAAGCATCGCCTAACGGAATGCGGGTGTGGTGATTGATTATTTTCTACCGAGCGATGCATTCTTTTCGACAAGCTCAAAGCATCGCCTAACAGAATGCGGGTGCATTGCGATAAAACCTTATTTTTACCTAATTCTAAAAACAAAACAACATCAGTAGCGGATGGAATACCATACGCATCATGCTGAACTTGTTTCAGCATCCCCTGATTATTGAAGGGATTGCGGGTCAAGCCCGCAATGACGGGTTGTTTAATGATAATATTTTTTGCTACTGAGGTTGTCATGTTAAAATAAATTAGGTGTAAATTAGGTTTTTTCAATTGGGTTGTGGGTGAGGGTTTCAGGGCGACTTTGAAAGTCGCCCCTACTAACCACTAACCACTAATCACTAATCACTAATCACTATCCACTAACCACCATTCGAGTTTGTAATTGATTATCGCAAATGTGAAAATCGACGGGTTTTTTGTCGAAAACAAAATTTGAGATATGCGCTGCATACTCTTTAAACACTTCTACCATTTCGGGGTCATCTTCAATACCAACTTTAACAACCATACGGAAGAGGTATTTATTACCATCTTTGTCTAACTGTATGGTATTTTCGTTTTCTTCTTTAGCAAAATTAGATTCAACGAGAAATTCTGCTAATTTTTCTGCCTCATTAACAGTAACATTCGAGGTGTATAAAAGTTGAGTTCCGAGCACTTGCATATCACCTCCTTGACTTCCGCCTCCGCCGCCGCATTCTGCGAAAAACGTAACAAACAAAGGAAATGATGCTGATTTAAAAAAACATTTTGTCTTTTTCATCTAAATTTAATTTTAATTGATAAATACTACTTATTTAATACAGAATTAATTGCTTTGTCGGCTTTTACAAGCCATTGGGTACGGTCTCCGTAGATTTTGTACCTTTCTTCGGTAGAAAGATTTTTCGGATCATTTTCGTCAATCTCTTCAACCGCTTTTCCCGTAAATGCAGACTTAATTTGTTGTACTCCTTTTTTGAGGTCTGCAACGGAATTTTTCCACATATTTGAAATAGAGTAATCTTTTTTCAGACCGAAGCAGTCGTCAAAAAATTTCGCTGCTTCATAAACGTCTGACTCTCGCATCACTCTGATTTTAAATCGGTCAGCGCCTTCTGTGTCCCAAAACCTCAAATCGATATATTCGGTTCTTGTTTGGTCCACATTTCCTCTACTATTTTGAATTTCGTAATAATATTCATATTTGTAGAGGTCTCCCAATCTGAAAACGATATGAAAATTAACTCCTCCCCAAAAAAGAAATCCGCCTCTTTTAGAGGTAAGTGCAACAAGACCAATATCTTTTGCTACTTCAATGTTTCCGCCGCCAAAACTTTTCAGTTTTATTGCTTTATCAGCAGGCTTCTTACGCGGAATAAACAAGTTTTCATATAAAACCTTACCTGTTTCAATCTGTTTTAAATGTTCCTGAAACTGCTTATAAGTTCTTTTGTCTGCAGGCTCAAATAACGGATGCGTAAGGTTTGTACAATTGCGGCATAAATAATTGCCGTCTTTCAATTTAATTTGCTGAAACATCCCAACGGTTGTTTTACAGCATTCACAAGTTTTTTTTGCCATCTTTTTATAAATTTATTATTTATTAAATATTCTGTTTTAATGCAAAGGTTTTAAAGTTGAGTATGGGAATGTCGCAAGGTTAAAAAAAAAAGACCAAAAAGTAAGCCTTCACCTAATATGGCTCTAATAATTATTTTTTCAAAATTTATTTTCATATAATTTAAGTTTCTGCTTACTTTCGGTCTTTCCACATTAATCGACAAATTTAGTTACTTGTTTTTAAAAACAAACATAACGATTGGCATTGCTAATGTGGCAATAATTGCCGTCCAAAAACCGATACCAAGAACGCTCATTCCCATTTCGGCAACGTTAGCCATATTTAAAAACAAAAACAAAAGGGCAATGGCAGCACAAATTATAATGCCAATCATCGAGCCTTTTTTCACATTGTCCGCCGGTTTACCAAGTAGCGTAAGCGCTATGGAAACCCCATACATTACTAACAGGAACTTACTTAATGCGCCAGCGCCTTTCATGGCGTTAACGGAAGTTCCTAACACTTTTACAAACGGCAAAAATAAGGAAAGAATTCCCAAAGCAGCCGTTGCAATCACTAACAATTTTTGTTTACTCATTATTAAAAAATTTAATTATTATTATTAAAAAAAAGAACTATTAATTTTTATTTTTGTCTTTGTGTTTAGATTTTTTCTACCACGAAGGCGCACAAAGGTTTTTTCACAAAGGCACACAAAGGATGCATTCCTAACGGAATGCGGGTGTCGTGAATGATTATTTTCTACCGAGCGATGCATTCTTTTCGGCAAGCTCAAAGCATCGCCTAACGGAATGCTGCTGCGCACCATTTTTGTGTCCGAAAATTTATTAATCATCATCTTGTTTGTTGTTTTTTAATTTGGGCAAGGCATGCCTTGTCCCTACCGATGCGCTGTTTTGTAAAGACGCATGTCGGTGCGTCTTTGCGGGATGAGACGCACGTCCGTGCGTCTCTACTGCGCTGTTTCTGAAAAAATTTGAAAATGTCATGTTAAAAAAATTTAATTTATTATTATTTTGCCTTTGTGTTCCTTTGTGAAACCTTTGTGTTCCTTTGTGGTAAAAAGATTCTACCACGAAGGATTTTTAAAATCGGGGGCAAAGGTAATATAGGAAAAAATATTTGTCAATAGGCATTTATGCCTATATTGTGGTTATTGTGTTGATATATAGTTTGTTGTGGGCATATAGGCATTTATACCTATATGAATGTAATGTGTTGAATGATAGAAGGATGGATTGATATGGGCATTAATGCCTATATGAATTTTGATGTTTATGACGAATCTTGTAAACGCAATAAAAAAGTAAAAAAAATTTGTTTATGAAAAAAATGTTATCTTTGCGCCATAAAAAGAAAAAAGATATGGCTAAAAAAGTAAATTTAAAAAAACCTGAAAAGTCTTTGACAGAGAATGATTTGGGAGTATATATCAACTTACTTACCGATTTTGGTTTTAAGCGCATTTTCGGAATAAAGGAAGTTTTGCTCAAATTTCTAAATACAG
>Ga0099364_10005437_pt1 | contig 18888 bp, 17 predicted proteins | sample TergutTh196P3_FD_73070 | JGI IMG/M metagenome (GOLD analysis project Ga0099364, IMG submission 73070) | Microcerotermes parvus P3 segment gut microbial communities from Pointe-Noire, Republic of the Congo - Th196 P3 | ecosystem: Host-associated > Arthropoda: Insects > Digestive system > Gut ...
CTCACTGGATCACGCTTGCAGAGGCAGTATATGATGAAATCAGCAAAGGCGCCGACGGGATTATTATCACAAACGGAACCGACACAATGACTTATGCGGCAGCCGCTTTAGCTTACATGATTGAAACACCGGTTCCGATTGTTTTTACAGGAGCCCAGCGAAGTCCCGACAGACCCGGCAGTGACAATCACATGAATTTGCTGTGTGCAGCACGTACAGCCGTCAGTGATATTGCCGAAGTTTTGCTTGTCATGCACGGGTCGATGTCTGATACATTCTGCTTCGTTCACCGTGCCGTTAAGACTCGAAAAATGCACACGTCCCGCCGCGACACATTCAAATCCGTCAACATGCAGCCGCTTGCATCCGTGGATTACAAATCCGGCGAATTTGCATTCACATCCGAATATGTGCCTTACACAAAGCGCGGCGAAAAGAAGCTTTCATTAAAACCGAAATTGGACTCTCGATGTGCCATTGTCAAATTCGTCCCCGGATCCGACCCTGCCATTTTGGATTATTATCTTGAAAAAGGCTGTAAGGGAATTGTCATCGAAGGCGTTGGCCTTGGTCACGTTTCAGAGGATTGGATTTCTGCCATTCAAAAATGGACAGATCAAAAAATTCCGGTGATTGTCACCTCTCAATGTATTTACGGGGCAACCGCACTGAATACATATGAAACAGGATTTAAAATGGAAAAAGCCGGCGTTGTTGAAGCTTTGGATCAATTGACCGAATCTGTTTATGTCAAACTGATGTGGCTCCTCGGACAAGGGTTTGATTACGAAAAAGTAAAGGAATTGATTGTCACCGAAATGAAAGGCGATATGTCATTGATGATTATTGATTGATTTTTTTCAATCAATTTTCTTCTTTTGATTCAATTGTTCCCGAATCCAATAAAATAATCGGCATGAAATCATCATCGGAAAAATAGAAATATTTTTTAAAAACGGCGTGAACCTTTTTAGAGATGACCCAATATTGGTGAAATGCGTAGGGATATTCTTTTTCAGCACCGACATATTCTATGCTTCTGTTAAAATCAAGAGCGTTGTCCATAACTTCTCGATCATAGTAAATGTTTTTTTGAGGGAGAATAGATGTGCTTATTGTACCTTTGAATGTTAATTTCGTTTCTTTTGACATCGGAGCTAAGGTGTTTGATGCCATCAGCTGATAATATACACTTTTTACATACTCCGTATCTTCTTTTATCCCTCTTTCCAGATATTTCATTGTCATCGGTTTTTTGTAATAACCTGTCAATTTATTTTCTTCAAATACTTGGAGAGCGTATTCGTTGACAGCAAATTCGCCATACATTGTGAACATGATATCATTTTCCATTCCTTTCATAACTTGCATTGTGAGTTCATCAATTTGAGTTCCTATAAGCGCTTCACCCTTTTTTCTTTTATTGAATGTATATTTTGTTCCTTGACTCTTTCCCCCCATATGTTTTCCTTCGGGCATAAAAACATAATATTCATAATCCTCCTTCATTTTTTGTCTCTCTTCTATCTCTTTTTTACTTGGTATGATCATAATTTTTGTTAAAATGACCATAAGGGGAGAAACAATTACAGCACCGGAAATGAAGTCGCCCAGATCTCCAAATGTTCGCATGAAAAATTCAAAAATTTCCGGAGTTAATACTCTTATCAGCATCATGAAAAATGCCGAGAAAAAAAAACCGACAAATGCACAAAAAGGTGCTAAATAAAAAAGACGCAAAAAATAATTGTTCATCTTTTCGTTTTTTATTTGAAACATGTTTTTGTACATGGCAGCATATAATGCCGGAATTGATAATATGAAAATGAAGAGGAGGACGCTCATTCTTCCATCCCTTCTTTATTTTCTGTTGGCGTACAGGCGGCTTCCATAAACACTTTTATAAAAATCATATAGAGGAGGGAAGAAACAACGACTGTTGCATATACCCAAAGGTCAAAAGGAAACGCATATGTCCCAGAAAGTGGAAAATTTATGTTTTCTGTTATGATTCCTATAAAATTTAAAATGATGTTCCAACCGTATAAAAGAAATCCAAATATGAATGCGATTGGATAAAAGAGGTGTGCAACATAGAAGCACAAATATTGGAATGATTTCGGAGTAAACGATTCATATTTGCTGCCGCTTTTTGATTTGATTTCTATTGGATTGTAGGATGCGCTATAGCTTAATAAAGTAAATCCTGCATAAATAATAGACCAAGCACCGATGTATGGGCTATCAAATAAATACCCTAATGATGAAAGCACACCTGAAGTAATTAAAATCGAAATATAAGTTGACCAAAATTTATTTTCAGATATTATTCTCCGATATTTTTTATAATCCAATTTCATGGTCTCCTATATTTTATTCGCTTATTATTTTTTATCTCTTTTTCGCTTTTCTTCTTCATTAACTTATTCTTTGGATTATGATTAAAAAAAAAATAAGATCCTTCAAAATTGTGATTGTTGTGAAACGCCATGTTTATTAAGTGCTCCCACCACACCTTTTTTTCTTTTTTATTATGAATGTCGTCATCTTTATATAATGTCAGAGTGTATCATGCTAAGTTTTAACATGCTATTAAATGTCATGGCAAATCCGTCATCGGATTTGGAAAAATGGATTTAATCGTGTGACAGCTTTATGATGAAATTAAAAGAATAAACATAAAAAAAATGATGAATCAAAATTTTGGAATGATTTTAAATGTACCTCGGAATTGCCGACCCTCTTGTGTGTGCTGCTTACCTCTTGTGTATCCTCAGCTCGATTTGGTGCCTGATTTACGGACTTCGCCATTGGAACGATACCGATTGAATGTGTAAAAAATATAATGGAAATGGTAGATGATTTTATGGCTTCAAGTTTCAATATGCCTGTTTTTATCTTATTGGTTTTAATATACCTCGGGGCAACATTTGCTTTGGCTTGGTACGGGTACAAGAAAACAAAAAACGCATCAGACTATATGGTTGCAGGACGAAAAACAAATTCTTTAGTCATGGCTCTTTCTTACGGCGCCACGTTTATCAGTACGTCGGCAATTATCGGATTTGGCGGTGTTGCGGCGACTTATGGTATGGGTCTCTTATGGCTGGCTTTTTTGAACATTCTCGTCGGCATCATTATAGCCTTCTTGGTTTTTGGTCCGAAAATGCGTAAAATGGGAAAGCAGCTCCATGCAAGCACTTTTCCTGAATTTATCGGCAAACGCTTTGAATCCCGAAAACTCCAATCTTGGATCGGGCTTATGATTACACTGACAATGCCGATTTATGCTGCAAGTGTTTTGATCGGATCTGCCAGATTCATTGAAACAACGGTCGGTATCCCATACACGACATCATTATTGATATTTACAGTCGTTGTTGCCGTTTACGTGATTATCGGCGGCATGATTTCTGTGATGTACACGGATGCATTCCAAGGCTGCATTATGTTTCTTGGTATGGCTTTGCTGTTGATTTTAACATATTATATACTCGGCGGCGTTATAGAGGCGCATACTGCATTAACAGAACTTGCTCCTATGGTTCAGGAATCCTTAAAAGCGAGAGGGCATATGGGGTGGACTTCGATGCCTGCTTTTGCATCTCCATTATGGTGGACGGTTATTTCATCATTAATTTTAGGCGTCGGTATCGGCATTATTGCACAGCCGCAGCTTGCAGTTCGCTTTATGACCGTCAAAGACAACAGAACCCTCAAGCGCGCGGTCTTGGCAGGCGGTCCGTTCATTTTCATGATGGCAGGTGTTGCCTATATTGTCGGTCCGTTGTCCAATGTTTATTTCTTTAGAGAGGTGGGACAACTTGCTTTAGACGTTGCCGGCGGAAATGCTGATTCGATCATGCCGGCATACATTAACAGTGCCATGCCGGAACTTTTCATTATGGTTTTTATGCTGAGTTTGCTTGCAGCAGCCATGTCAACCGCAGCCTCACAGTTCCACACGATGGGAACAGCTGTCGGATACGATATGGCTGACAATGGTTTATCAGAAGGTCGGGAGAAAAAATCCACACGCACGATTATGTTTACACGTGCCGGTATTGTGGTTGCTATTATCATGGCATTGATTTGGGCATTCATCCTGCCGGACAATATCATTGCACGCGCGACCAGTATTTTCATGGGTCTGTGTACATCTGCCCTTCTTCCGATGTATGCCGGCGGTTTATTCTGGAAAAAGATGACAAAAGCAGGAGCATATGCAAGTTTCGGAGTCGGATTTTTCGTCTCCATTTTCTGGTACGTCTTTATTCACGCCTCTGAAGCTGTTCCAATCGGCATTTGCAATTTCCTTTTCGGACAAGCAACATTGCTGTCAGGAACATGGACGGTTGTCAATCCGATCTTGATTGCAACACCACTTGCAATCATCACGGCGATTGTTGTTAGTTTAAAGACACAGCCTCCGTCTCAAAAATTAGTGGAGTCCCTCTTTTCAGAATCAGAAAGTAATGTTTAAGCTTTCTGATTTTCTTTTTTAATTTTTCTTTTTTTTAATTTTTCTTTTTTAATTTTGGGTCATGAAGGAATAAAAGAAACATTTTACCATTCAATTCCATGCCGGATTATCTTTTTACCGTCTTGATCCAAAACTCCGGTTTCAATCAATATTTTTTTTGATTCTTCCGGTGTTTCTTTTTTGACAACATTTTCAAGGTAATCTCTTAAAACTTTTTTGTGCTCTTCGATCGTTGCAGTTTCCATAAAATATCCTTCCGATAATGATTAATTTTCATTCTTGATATATAAAGAGTGCCGTTTTGCTCAAAACAAATAGTTTATATCCGGGTTTTCCTTGACTCATAACGAAATGTAATGGCTTCAATGCTTTCAGCAATATTCCCGCCATGATTTTTATCCTAAGAACGTACCCCGTCTTTTAATTACCTTAAAAAATGAGGATTCATTTAACAATAAATGATTCAAACAAAAATTTAAAAAACTGTAAAAATATGACCAGCCGCCTTCAAATAATATAAAACAAACGGCGGCTTTTATATGAGGGGAACCTTATTGTTTAATATTGTTTATAGAACTGGAATAAATGAATCTTTTATCAAGCGGCATTAATATGTAATTCGGTCCATTGTGTCCTGTTTTTTGTTCCAATGCTTTCGCTTTCTCTAACAGTTCTTCAGAAATTTTTAATAAATTAACATTTTCGGATGATCTGAACACTTCAGCCTCGACACGTTTTACAATTGACTCACTCATTAAAAAAACCTCCTTGTATGTATGAATATAAAACTGTCATTCTTTCTTATAAAATCTTCTAAAGAATAATAATAGTCACAAATTAATTGTGTTAAATCTTCATCGCCGGAATAATCATTAATTTGGATTCCCATTTCTTCTAATTTATTTATATGAATGGGTCTGCCATGCGAATACCAAGCATTACTGCCGAGTTTCTCTGCAATTTCTTCTGCTTTCTCTTTTTTATATTCGGGAGTAACGGGGATATTTAAATCGGTCCTCATGTTCCATGATTTAAATTTATATTCAAGCAAATGATTTATTAAAACTTCTTTTGAATATTTCGCAGCTTTTTCAAATTCTTTTAACTCTGCTAAATCGAACTCTTTTAGTATTGCAAATTCGACAGACGTTATTGTATTGTTTTCAGATTTTTTAATAAGTTCTTCTATTTTATCTAAATATGAAAGTGCTGAAACCCAGCGCCCGTCTTTGTTTTGAACTTGAGGGTCAATCGGTCCTAAAACACTATAAAAATTCATATAAATTTCATCACCACTCATGCAAAGAAGTGTTCCGGCACTGTAAGCATAGTCGGGAATAATAAATATCACTTTTTTGTAAAATTGCCGCAGTATTTGTACAATTCTTTCAACTGCAAGAATTGATCCGCCGCTTGTGGTTAATATAAATACTAAATTTTCATGTTTCTTTTCTGCTGCCAATTCGGAAATGATTTTAGAAAGAATAAACGGTGTATCAACAGCAATTTGACCATTGTAAGAAATGCAATCGGAATCAAATTTTTTTTCTATTTTTTCAAGTCTTTCTGTGAGCGTTTGATTTGCCATGTGGTATGATGCGTTTAAAACCATAAGATCACCTCAAAAACGAAGAAGAAAAAGAATGAAAAAAACAAGTGGTTACGACGCCCTTTTTGTGATGTTTGATTTTACACCGGTTTTTCTGATGTGTTCAAAACGAACCGTTTTTGACATTTTAGTTTGCTTCAGCGAATTTAAAATTTTGTCTTTCATACACATTTATTTGATTTAGAATGACTCCAAGCATGGTGAAAGTACTCATTAAAACCCCCCAAAAATTAAGAAAAATTAAAATCAGCTGACTCCGATTTCATAGTTGAATGAAAAACGAGTATCTCTTTTTATTATAATTGATAAAGCCTGTCCGTCATCATCGCCTTTTTCTTTGAACCACCGCCGCTTTTTTTGTCTGCACTGCCGTCGCTTTTCCTGTCTGCACCGCCGCCGCTTTTTCTGTCTGCACTGCCGCTTCCCTCACTCCTATCGTTTTTTGTCACTGTGGCTTCTGTCATTCAATGAAGGGCAGAATTTATAATTTTGATACCAAATTTCTTTCTTGTTGTTTTATTGTAAACCCTTAAAAACACCCTATTTATACTTCAAATAAGTGTGTCACCTCTTTATTGTAAACTTTCATTTTTGAACGGCAGAGTTTATATATGTTTTCATAATTTTCACTATGTTCATAATTTATCATGATATAATGTCTGATTCGAAACGGGTCTGCCTTTTCGATCAGGTTTTTAAACCATGTTTTACCATATTCGGCTTGGCTTCTATTGATTATTTGTTTTCAAAAAGCCGGCTGTTTGACTTTTATTTCTAAATTAATAGAGGGAATTTCATGACGGAAATCAGTTCATCTGAAATTGATAAAAACTTCTTAAACGAGATCAAAAAAGAAAAAGGACTGGAGAAGCTTCTTTTGTGCTTCAACTGTAATGGCTGCTCCACGGGATGTCCGATGAAGGACATTGAAAGCCGATTCGATATTAAAAAATTTATTCGGATGGCCGGTCTTGGTATGAAAAATCAAATCATAAACGATCAGTATCTTTGGTATTGCACAACCTGCTACAAATGCCAGGAACGATGTCCAGAGGGTGTTTTAAATGTCGATACACTTTTAAAACTCCGCACAATAGCAGTTTCTGAAGGCATAATGCTTGCACCGCACCGCGATGTTGCAGACTTTGTGATCAAAACAGGTCACGCCGTTCCGATTAATGATGCAAACAAAGCCAAAAGAATTGAGCTTGGTCTTTCCGAAGTGCCGCCGACAACGCATATGTATCCCGAAGCCTATGAATCCGTTCTTAAAATTCTAAAGGCCTGCGAATTCGATAAACTGACGGAGAAGAAGTAATTCGCCGCTTGAAATTTATCAGGAGTAATATTTATGTCTACAAGTTCTGCTACAGAGAAAAAATCCCAAAACTTATCCCTCTTTTTAGGCTGCGTCGCACCAAACCGATACCCGGGTATTGAGCTTGCCAGCCGAAAAGTTATGGAAAAACTGGGTGTTGGCCTTCACGAATTAAAAGGCGCTTCCTGCTGCCCTGCACCGGGCGTCTTTAAGTCTTTTGACAAAACCACATGGCTTTCCCTTGCCAGCCGCAACATCGCCCTTTCCGAAAATATGGGTATGGACCTTTTAACCATCTGCAATGGCTGCTACGGATCGCTGGGCGAAGCCAACCACGCCTTAAAACACAATCCCGAATACAAGCAAAAAGTGAATGAGAAAATAGCCGAAACCGGACTCGAATACAAAGGAAACGTCAATGTCCGCCATATTATGGAATTTCTTGCAAAAGAAGTCGGTCCCGAAAAAATTAAAGAAAATGTCGTGCTTCCGCTTGACGGCATTAAAGTTGCCGTTCACTACGGCTGCCATTTAATTCGCCCGTCCAAAGAAAAAGAAGGACTCGGCAGCCCCGAAAATCCGCGTTTCTTTGATGACCTTGTCAATGCTACAGGTGCCAAAAGCGTTGATTATGAAGACAAATTATTATGCTGCGGTGCCGGAGGCGGTGCACGCTCTGCGTTTTTAGAAGCCACCCTTAAGATGACTGAAAAGAAGCTTGAAATTCTTCAAAAAGAAGGATTTGACTGCATTGTTGACGCCTGTCCGTTTTGTCACCTCCAGTTCGACTCCGGCCAAAAAGAACTCAACAAAGGCGGCAAAAATTATAACATTCCCGTTTTGCATTATGCACAGCTGGCAGGCTTGGCTTTTGGCTACACACCAAAGGAACTTGGCATTCAGATGAATATCACAACCAGTCCGGCTTTTGAAGAAAAAATTGCCGCACTTTCTCAAAAGAAGGAGGCTTAAAACCATGGCAAAAAATAATCCGGTCGGCGCCGTTGCAGTTATCGGCGGCGGTATTGCCGGCGTCCAGTCTGCACTCGATTTGGCAAACAGCGGCTATAAAGTTTATTTGATCGAATCAAAACCCTCAATCGGCGGCGTTATGGCACAGCTTGACAAAACTTTCCCGACGCTTGACTGTTCCGCCTGTATCCTTTCTCCAAAACTCGTGGAAGCCAGCCGCCATCCCGATATTGAGCTGATGACATATTCCGAAGTGACTGCCCTTTCAGGCGACGTCGGAAAATTCAAATTAACAGTCAAGAAAAAAACCCGCTACATCGAAGTTGACAAATGTGTCGGCTGCGGCGATTGTCTGCCCAAATGTCCGAAAAAAGTGGATGATGAATTTGAAGAAGGCTTGTCCAAAAGAAAAGCGGTTTATTTCCAGTTCCCGCAAGCGATTCCAAAGGTCGTGACAATCGACCCCGACAACTGCATCATGCTCAAAACCGGCAAATGCGGCAACTGTTCCAAAGTCTGTGACCGAAAAGCAGTCAACTACGATTTAAAAGACGAGTTCGTTGACATTGATGTCGGTGCTGTTGTCATAGCCACCGGTTTTCAGGCGTTCAATCCGAAAATCCTGGAAGCTTATCGCTTTGACCATCCCGATGTCGTTACAGCCCTTCAGTTTGAAAGATACACAAACGCATCCGGACCTTTTGACGGGCACATCCAAACCTCCAAAGGCAAACTCCCAAACAAGATTGCTTTTATTCAATGTATCGGTTCCAGAAACCCCGAAATCAACAAAGCTTACTGCTCCTCCGTATGCTGCACATACGCAGTCAAACAGTCTCGCTTAATTAAAGACCATCACCCCGAAGTCGATGTTGCCATCTTTAACATTGATATGAGAACATTTGGCAAAGGCTACGAAGAATTTGCACTGCGCGCTCAAAACGACGGCGTCCGATTCATCAACTCCCGCCCGTCTGGCGTGGATGTCAAAGATGACGGCACACTCTCTCTTCGTTATGAAGGGCCGGAAAGCCAAGTTCTCAAAGAAGAATTTGATCTTGTGGTTCTGTCGGTCGGTTTAGAAGCGCCGGCATCCACAAAGGCGCTTGCAAAAATCATGGGTGTTGAACTCGATTCGTATGGTTTTGTCAAAACGGATGCAAACTCCCCGACAGAAACTTCCAAAGCCGGCATCTTTACAGCCGGCGCCGCCCAAGGACCCAAAGACATTCCCGAATGTGTTGCCCAAGCCAGCGGCGCTGCCGCCAAAGCCGGCGCTCTTTTAAACGTGGTTCGAAAAAGTCTTGAAACAAAAGTTGAAATTCCGCCGGAAATGCCGCTTTCAAAAGAGCCGCGCATCGGTGTTATTATCTGCCGCTGCGGCACCAACATCGGAAATGTTGTTGATGTTCCGGCAGTTGTTGAATATGCAGCAACACTTCCAAATGTGATCGTTGCAAAGGAAGAAATGTATTCCTGTGCGGATGACACGCAAGACCGTATTTCCGAGATGATTCGCGACTACAAGCTCAACCGCTTTGTTGTGGCGGCATGTACCCCAAGAACACATGAACCGCTTTTCCAGCAAACCTGTCAAAGTGCAGGCTTAAATCCATGGCTGTTTGAATTTTCAAATATCCGTGAACACTGCTCATGGATTCATCACGATGAACCGGAACGGGCAACCGCCAAAGCCAAAGATTTGGTCCGCCAATCCGTCAGCAAAGTAAGGCACTACACCCCGCTTTACAGCCAATCTTTACCCCTTGTTCACAACGCTGTCGTTCTCGGCGGCGGTGCTGCCGGTTTAACAGCAGCCATCGAGTTGGCTGAAAACGGCTACGAAGTCGATGTGATTGAAAAGACGGATAAACTGGGCGGCAACCTGCGTCCGCTTCTCAGCTATGCGCCGCAGTTGGATGCCATCATTGAAAAAGTATCCAAAAACAGCAAGATTCACATCCATTACAACTCCGAGATGGAAAATGTCGGCGGCTCTGTCGGTAATTTCAAAGGACAAATCATCACAGACGGCAAGCCTGCCAAAGAATTAGACTTTGGCATTATCATCATCGCAACCGGCGCCCACGAGCTTAAACAAAAAGGTTTGTTCGGCTACGGCGACAACAAAATCGTTAAGACACAGCTTGAATTTAAGGAAATGATTGACAAAAATGAAGGCAATTTCAAAAATCTTGTCTTTATCCAATGTGCCGGAAGCCGCAATGATGAACGCCCCTACTGTTCCAGAATCTGCTGTACCAACTCTGTGAAAAATGCGATTCAATATAAAAAACAGAATCCGGACGCTGAGATTTACATATTGTACCGTGACATCCGCACTTACGGCATGTACGAAGAATTGTACACAGAAGCCCGAAAAGCCGGCATTCATTTCATGATGTATGATGCCGACAATCCACCGGCGGTTTCCAAAAATAGTGTTTCTGTCCATGATTTATCCACAGGGTTTGACTTCAAATTGGATGCGGATTGTGTGATTCTCAGCGCTGCGGTCGTTGCCGAAGAAGGTAACCGCATCGTAGGCCCGATGATGAAAGTTCCGCTTGACCAAAACGGTTTCTTCCTTGAAGTTCATCCGAAATTAAGACCGGTTGACTTTGGAACGGACGGTGTTTTTGTTTGCGGTTTGGCGCAGTCTCCCAAATTCTTTGAGGAAAGCGTCTTCCAAGCTCAAGCCGCTGCTTCCAGAGCTTGTACCATCTTATCCAGAGACGCACTGCTTTCTCCTGCGGAATTGTCCGTTGTGAACCAAGAAATTTGTGTCGGCTGCGGTGCTTGTAAAGACGTTTGTCCGTACCATGCCATTACACTTGAAGAAAAAACAGTTACGGTGAAAGGACTGACATTTAAGGCATTGAGATCAATGATTAATCCGGCCGCTTGTAAAGGATGCGGCTGCTGTGCCATGGCTTGTCCGACGGCGGCAATTGAACAATCTCACTTTGACAATAAACAATTGCTGTCTCAAGTCAAGAGTGTATTTTTCTTTGAAGAGGAGGTGAACTGATGTCTGATACAAAAGAATGTTCGGGATGCAAGAGCAGTGAATCCGGTGAATTTGAGCCAAAAATTGTTATGTTTTGCTGTAACTGGTGTTCTTATGCCGGTGCAGACGGCGCCGGTATTGCCAGACTCCAGCAGCCGACAAATGTTCGTGTCGTTCGTGTGATGTGTTCCAGCCGCATCGATCCGATTCACATTTATACTGCCTTTTTAGAAGGGGCAGACGGTGTTTTATTAACCGGATGCCACATCGGCGACTGCCATTATGTCAATGGCAATGATAAAACCCTTGTGAAATACAAATTCGTCAAAGCAGCGTTAAACGAACTCGGCATCGAAGATGAACGTTTGATGCTTCGATGGATTTCTGCATCGGAAGGTTCTCAATTTGCAGAATTTGTCCGAGAAATGGTGGCAAAAGTCAAAGAACTGGGTCCAAGCCCGCTTCGAAAGGAAGGAGTGATTTAAATGACAGCTCCAAATGAAAAAATTGAAAATGCGGCATCTGCTCCGTCAGGAAAGCCGCCCGAAGGCAAACCGCCTGAAGGTAAACCGCCTGAAGGTAAACCGCCTGAAGGTAAACCTCCCGAAAACAAACCGCCGGCATCTTCTGTTGTCGGTGATGTTTTAAAAGGCTCCGATATCCAAGTCGGCGGCAAATACATCGGCTGGTCTGTCAATGAAGATGTCCAAAAGAATGGCGGCTCCGGCGGTTTAGTGACGGCCGTTTTAGCCGGCGCTCTTGAAAAAGGGCTTGTTGATAATGTTGTTGTTCTGAAAAAATCCAATCAATTTGAAGCCGTTCCGGTGCTGACTTCCGATGTGAAGGATGTTTATGCTTCTGCCGGTTCCATGCACATGCTCATTTCAAATCCGACCAAATATTTGCTCCAGTTTGAAAACAATTCCAAAATTGCTGTTGCTGTCAAACCTTGCGATGCACGCGGTATTCGTGAGCAAAGCAAACGAAATATGATTGACCTTGACAAGCTTTTCACAATCGGCCTAAATTGCGGTGGCACAATGTCGTCTTATAAGATTCGCCGTGTTGTGGAATCTGTCTATAAGCTCAATCCTGACGATGTTTACGCTGAAGAAATTGAAAAAGGACAGCTGATCTTAGAAACCACTGACGGTGCTCACCACTCTCAATCCATTGATGAGTTGGAACTTGAGGATAACGGCCGCCGCGAAAACTGCCGCTACTGTATTGTCAAAATTGCAACAAATACGGATTTGGCCTGCGGCAATTGGGGCGTTTTGGGAGACTTCGTAGGTAAAGGAACATTTGTTCAGGTGATGACTGAAAAAGGCGCTGCATTCTTAAGAAACGCCGTTGACAATGGTTATGCTCAAGTCAAAGCGGCAAGTGATTCGGCTTCCGGCGCCCGTGATAAGGTCAATGGCATCATGCTTAAAATGTCTGCAAAGACCAAAGAAACCGTCTTTGCGCCGATTGTCGGAGACAAGCTTGCGGCTTTTAAGAAAGAACTTGAGAATTGTATCCACTGCGGTGCCTGTCGATCCGTCTGCCCGCCGTGTGCTTGCAAATCTGACGCCAAATGTCTTGCTTTTAACGATCCGATTGACAGCTATGACATTTCGATGTTTCATATGGTGCGTTTCACACACTTAATGGATTCATGTGTCTCTTGCGGTCAGTGTTCCGATGTTTGTCCGGCGGATATTCCATTGGCGCGCCTGTTTAGAAGATTTGCCAACCCGATTCAGGATGAATTGAATTATGTGACCGGAATGGATGATCGCACCCCGCCATTCTTTGCTTTGAAACTGGAGGAGGTGTAATTATGTCAGATGCGCCTGAATTTAAAGAAAGTGTTTATTCAACCGTTTGTCCGGGATGCAATTTCGGCTGCGGTGTTTACATGCGCGCGTTAACCGCCAAGTCCGTTGATGCCATTTTATCAATCGATTTTAAAAAGCCGTCTCCGGTCAATGAAGGAAAACTCTGCCGCTTTGGTGTGAATTTGGCATCCTTTTACACACCGGCGATTTCAAAAGCCAACGGAAAAACTGCCGGTAAAGCAGCTGACAATAAAGCTGCCATTGAAAAAGCCGCCGAAGTTTTAAAGAAAACAGATGCTTCAAAAGTGTGTTTCCTCTCAGTCGGCAATACCACAAATGAAGAACATTTGGCTTTCATGAATGCCGCAAAAGCGCTTGATCTTCCGGTCAACACCGGAATGACAGGTCTTTTTAAGGACATCGGCAAGCTTCATGCTTATACCGGACGCGGAACAACTTATGATGACGTTGAAAACGCCAAAAAGATTTACATTTTTGTAGATCCGTATGTCCAATATCCGCTAATGGTCAGGCGTTTGGTTCACGCCAAAAGCAAGGGCGCAGAAATCCTCACATTCGGCGTTAAAGAATTTCCGATTTCGACGAAACACGTTTTCTTAAAACCGACCGAAAGCCTTTATGATGTCAAAGAATTTGCACCGGATGCGGACTCGGTTGTGATTTCCGATTTAACGCCTTACACACAAGCCAAACGCTTGGCTGAAATGATTGAAATCGCAGGCGAAAATGTCAAAATGCTTTTCTTAAAGCCGTTTGCCAATTCAACCGGTGCGGGATATCTTTCAAAGCATACCAAACAAAAATCATTTGACGACATTCTTGACGGCATTGAAAGCGGTGACATTAAAGTCTTGGTTTGTTTGGATTCGGATTTGATTGACATTTGTTTGGATGAAAACATTGCCGAAACTTTGAAAAATTTGGATTGTTTGATCGTTTTCGCATCTCGCCAAACGTCTGTTTGTGAAGCCGCCGATATTGTGATTGCAACCGAACCGTTTTACAAAAAGAAAGGCTCGGTCATGAATGCAGAAGGCCGTCTCCTTCAAACAACAGCTGCCGCCGGCGATTTGCCGTTGACAGGCTTTAACGCATTATCCGATCTGGCTGCTGCCCTTGGTGGCTCTTCACTTGATTTTGATGCCGTTCATACCGAAGCTGTAACAGAGCTTGGCGCAACAGAAGATGAATTCAAGATCTTGCCTCCGGTTTTGAAGAAAGAAAAGCCTCCGATTGAAAAAATTTCAGACACTTTGCCAATGTTTGATTTAGAAGACCATACAGCCGCACCGGAGGAGTCTGCTGCTGACCTTTCCGAAGAAGAAAAAGAAAAGGCTCTGCATGTTTATGTGACAAATCCCTTCCTTTGGAACAACGTGGTTGATGACGATGATTTCATTGAAATTTGCCGCTGTACTGTCACGTCTTCTAAATTAATAAAAGGATATACGGCAGGTGTCACATGTCACTGCGGCGAAGCGACAAAAACCACCCGCTTTAAAGTGTCCCCAATGATGTGCCGCTGTCTTTTGTCAACAAGAAAACAACCGTTTTCAAAAGCAATTGTCACAGAAGTGACGGTTAAGCGAACACCCACAAAGCCAAACGAACCTGAAATTGTAAAAGAATGTTCCTTGAATTGAGAAAACATTTTTTTATTTTTTCTCTTTCTTTTATTTTTTCTTTCAATTTTTTTATTTTTTCTCTTTCTTTTATTTTTTCTTTCAATTTTTTTATTTTTCCTTTATTTTTTCTTTATTTTTCTTTATTTTCCTTTCATTTTTTCGTCTTTCTGTTATCTTTTTCATTTTTTTTCACCTTTTTTTATTTTTTTACTATTGTCATTTAATATATTATCTTCTCTATGTCTATTATGTCTTCTGAAATCTTTTTATAATACTATCGCATAAGTTTACTTCTGTGTGTTATTAAATTTTTAAAATTGGTTGGAATAGGATATGGTTGTCCACTCTTCAAAGGAAAAAGATTCTCATTTTCATACATCTGAAGAGGTGACTCTTCAAGCTTCTCCCAAACCCCATTGTATTTTGTCCGCTGAGGAAATCAGTCAAAACAGAGCTGCTTTTTTACATGATATTTTAAACACTGCCGGCGGACTTGCGGGTTTTTTAGAAATGATTGTTGAATATGACGATCCGGTCAAAATGAAAAAGTATGCTGTTAATTCTCTAGAGCTGTGCCAGTCTCTGATTGAGGAAATTCAATATAATCGACAGTTATTGTTGGCAGAAAATAATATATTGAATTTGATGATCTCTGAAACGCCGACAAAGGATATCCTTCAATTAACCATTCTCAAACTTAAAAGGCATTCCGTTTCCAGAGGCCGGACTATTGAAATTGAAGAAGATGCCGGAATCACAATTCGAACGGATAAAGTTTTGATTTCCCGTATTTTGGTAAATATGGTTAAAAATGCCGTCGAAGCAACAATAGAAGGCGGAAATGTTCAAATCGGTTCCAATTTGATCGAAGACAAAATTCGCTTTTGGGTTCACAATGATTCCTTTATTCCCGAAGAAATTCAAGAACGGATGTTTCAAAAAAGCTTTTCTACAAAAGCACAAAACCGCGGCGTCGGCATTTTAAGCATCCTGCTTCTTGCGGATAATCTAAACGCTGAGGTTCAATTTGAAAGCACAAAGGAAAAAGGAACACTCTTTTTTATTGATTTGCCTTTGAATGAGGTTAAATGATAAACAGCATGTGCATTTGTTCCATTGCTTTAATTTTTTGGGGGTAGTGCTATAATCAGCATAAGTAAGCAAAGCCGTCTTGCTTTGATTGAATGCTTTATTTTATCATCGCCGATGCTGTTATTGGCATGTTGGCCAATGTTTGCAATCGCCATAATTTTTTCAAATGCCAGTTTTTCTGATATCAATTTTTCTGATATCAATTTTTCTGATATCAATTTTTCCAACATTGATTTTTCTTTCATAAATTCTCCCGCTATGCTTTTGTTTTTGCCTTTGATATTCATTATTTTGATTCCGGCGGTTAATATTATTTTTTATTCGGTTTTTAAGAAAAAATATGGCTTAAAAATAGATGTTTTCCTATATGGTGTCGGGTTCATCCAAGTTCCTATGGCATTATTGTTCGTATTCCATTTTACTTCTGTGGCATTTGGTGAATCTGTCGGCATTGCTCCAATCATGTGGACATTTTTTATTATTCCGCTTGCTTCGTTTTTTTATTCATTTTCCCTCTTTAAAAATAATGGAAAAAGCGTTGGAAAGATTGTTTTGTGTTTGCTGGCGGCAAACATCGTTTTTTTTGCCCTTGTGATCATAAAAAATGTGAATCTACTTTTTCCCTTCTATTTATTAGGAATGTGTTTGCCGATTCTTGGCGGATTATATGCGGGCTACTATGCTGCTTATAGAACAGTTCGACCAAGCCTTCGCAATTTAGCATGGACTCCGATGTTGGTATTATTGTCAGCAATCTTCATTTTATTCATTCCCGGAGGAGTTATAGCATTGTTTCTCGGCATTTCATCCGCAATTATAGATTGGATTGAATCGATAACGGCCATAAGCACAGTTATGAGCATAATTTTGCTTATTCTTTTTTTTATCACAGCATTCATCTCTATTTTTATCATTCCGTTTTTCGTTGCCTTTTTAATAGGAACTGTTCACAAACATTTCATAAAAAAGAAAGGTCATGCAGAACCCCCAAATACTTTGGATTCTAACCATGAAGATACCGATTTAATAAAAAACGAGGGTCATGATGAGACTCCAAATACTTTGGATTCCACTCATGACGATACTGATTTAATAAAAAGTGAGAGCCATGATGAGACTCCAAATACTTTGGATTCCAATCATGACGGCATCACTGAAAAATAAATTGTTTTTAGTTTTTTTGCTTATGTTGTATAATCCGCATTGATTTTCACATAATCATATGTCAGATCACAGCCCCATGCTGTTGCTTTTTCGTCTCCGGCTCCCAAATCCGTGTGAATGTAAATAGTTTTGGAAGACATGATTTTTTTCAACTCTTCTAAGGCGGCAGGGCTGTTGTCCACGATTTTGCCGGTTTTGACGAGTGTGACAGAGTTTGTGCCGTCTGTCAGCGTCAGTGAGATTTTGGTTTGATCAAAATCAGCACCGGAATAGCCGGCTGCGGCGACGATTCGACCCCAATTCGGGTCATTGCCGAAAATGGCGCTTTTGACAAGAGGGGAGCGGACAATGGATTTTGAAGCCAATTTTGCATCATTTTGAGTTTTTGCACTGGTTACGGTGCTTTCGATGAGTTTTGTTGCACCTTCGCCATCTTTGGCTATTTTTTTTGCCAAGTCGATTAAAACATAGTTGAGGGCTTCTTGAAATTCATTTTGAATCAGAGATGCGTCAATACCGGTTTTGCCGGTTGCGGTTAAGAGGCACATATCATTGGTGCTGGTGTCGCCGTCAACGACAATCATGTTGAAACTTTTGTTTGCGGCTTCTGTTAGGCATTTTTGAATCATGCTTGAACTGACAACGGCGTCTGTATAAACAAATCCAAGCATTGTTCCCATGTTGGGCTCGATCATGCCGGATCCTTTGGCAATGCCGCCGATTCTAAATGTTCCGGCTTTTGTTTCCACTTCAACGGCACATCCTTTTGGAACCAAATCTGTTGTCATGATGGCGTTCATGGCGGTTTCGTTTCCGGCGTCGCTGCTTGATAATTCGGGAATCACGCGATCCATTTGTTCTTTGATGATGTCAATGTGGAGTTTTCGTCCGATGACGCCGGTTGATGCGACCGCAATCAGATTTGAATCAATATTGAGTTTTGAGGCAAGCGTGTCTGCCATGTCGTTGGCATCTTTTAAGCCTGCCTCGCCCGTAAAGGCATTGGCGTTTCCGCTGTTGATGACGGCAGCAGCGAGTCGGTTGCCGTTTGCCGCCAACTTTTCTTTTGTCACAATCAGGGGAGCGGCAATAATCTTATTTTTGGTAAAGACGCCGGCTGCGGGTCCTTCTGCAACAATAATCGCCAGTCCTTTTTTTCGGTCTTTTAAACCATAGGCTTTGACGCCGTCAACGGCACAGATGCCGCCTTGAATTTCACGAATCATTCTCTCATCCCTTTCTTTTTTACATATCTTCAATCAATCTTTTTTACATTCATCTTCAATCTCAATCTTTTTTTTGTTTAACAATCCTTTTTTTATTTTGGTTAAACCAATCCTGTTTTTTTTTAAATCAATCCGGGCGCCCAAAGACCTTCGGTTTCTTTGAATCCGCAAATGAGGTTCATGTTTTGGATGGCTTGTCCCGAGGCGCCTTTAACGAGGTTGTCAATGGCAGAAAGCACAACGATGCGGTTGTTTCGGGCGTCTGCTTCAATGCCGATGTGACAGAAGTTGGAGCCGCGAACATTTGCCAGAGAAGGCACCGTTTCGGCAAATTGAATAAACGGCCGACCGGCATAGAAGTCTTCATAAATCTTCTTCACGTCAGCGGTTGTTAATTTTTCAACTGTTTCGATGTGTGCGGTTGTCATAATGCCGCGCGACGTTGGAATGACGTGCGGCGTGAATGACACATTTTCAAATCCCGGCTGGAGGCGGGAAATTTCTTGAATCATTTCAGAAAGGTGCCGATAGGCTGTTAATTTGTA
>Ga0099364_10005438_pt1 | contig 18885 bp, 11 predicted proteins | sample TergutTh196P3_FD_73070 | JGI IMG/M metagenome (GOLD analysis project Ga0099364, IMG submission 73070) | Microcerotermes parvus P3 segment gut microbial communities from Pointe-Noire, Republic of the Congo - Th196 P3 | ecosystem: Host-associated > Arthropoda: Insects > Digestive system > Gut ...
CTGGACACGACGGGCATGTGCAATGGCGCGGGCTCGATCCCCTTGGCGGCGAATTCAGCCGTGTAGGCAAATACGTAGTAGCCATAGGCAGGATCCAGCGCAACAGAACCGATGTGCATGCCCCAGAGATGGACTTCAACCGCCAGAACATGTTTGTAGGGTCTGGTTTTCTTTGTCACGGCCACAGGGGGTTCCTTTATCGGGTTAGTCCATACTGCGGATGCGGCTTCTGCGAGAAGCTCGCTGTCGGGGCTGGGCTTCGCGGGTCAGTGACAGCGGATTGATGGTAGCCACAGGGGCAATGGAGTTTAGCCACTCCTCTCGGCCTAGCGCACGAATGACACGAACCAGCGTGGCGATGGTTGATCCCTGTCCAGATTCCAGGCTGCGCAACGCGCGGACACTGACACCGGCGCGTTCGGCTAGCGTTGTCTGGTCGATGTTCCGAGACAGGCGAAGAGCCTTGAGCTTTTCTCCCAGCACAGACTCCATTTCATCCGGCGTCAAATTGATCTTTGCCACGGTACCCTCATTTTACTACTGTAATAAATGCCCTTTTTCCGCCTTTATGTACGAAAAACCCGAACTAGCGCTCTGGTTCTGCCTATTATAGCAAAATCAATTTGTTATGGGACATGCGGCAGAAAATTGCCTGTAGTTGTGAAAAATTATAATTACAGGCTGAAATCCGCCTCTTATGGAGATCATATGTATGAACTACCCTCACCAGGCGTTTCACGCCATGGGAAGGGTTTTACGGGATCTTGCGACCCCCTGGCCAGTTCCTGAATTTCCGCGCGCAGCGGTAAATGCTAAAGTCATCGCGAACAGAGAAGATCCGAGATCTCGCAATCAAATACCTCCATCAGTCCTTCAAGGACTTCCTGGTTCCAATAATTTGCATGGCCATCAATGAGACGCCCCAGTTGAGCGTTGGAGATGGACACACCCACTTTCTCCAGGCGGCGAACCAGCTCTGAAACGGATCGCACCGCGTGCTCGGCCATCATGACCCGAACACGCCAAACGACCTTTCTCTTGGGTTTTGAAGGGGATTGCCGCATGGCGCGATTTTAAGGGAGCAGCGCCTTTAACACAACAATTTTTCATCAGATGAAAAATATTTGCAAAAAACACTTGACGCTGTGTCATCATGTTGGCAGTCTACGCTTCATTCAATGAGGCGAGATGGCGCAGTTGGCAGCGCGTCGGGTTCATACCCCGGAGGCCGGAGGTTCAAATCCTCCTCTCGCAACCACAAGCTCGATGGACAGGAAAATGATGATTCAGCGACACACCATAGCGCAGCACACGACAGGCCGATTCGGCTCGTCGTGTTGCTTTGCGTCTGTGCAGTGTGCGCAGAAACCCATGAATTTGCTCATCGCTTCCTATTGCATGTCAAGCCTCCCGTTAGGGTTTCGGCTGGAGAACGATAGCAGGCAATCCGGGAGGATGATTATGTAATCATCCTGCGTAATCGAAAAGATTACGGTTCCAGACAAGGGAGCCCGGATTTGCGAAAGCAACTCCGGGCTCCTTGCTTTTGGAGCCTTGCAGTTGAGAACACCTGGGGTGGTATTCCGCTAAGGACGCGGAGCGGTCTGTAAAACCGATGCCTCGCGGCTGACCAGGATCGTTACCTGGACGCCCCACCAGATGGAAACCAACCCAACGGGGTTGGCGGTAGGCTTAAAACGCCTGCCCATCGCTCTTTAACAATTCGGGAATGTGGTCTTCCGGCGGCGGGCAGCCGTCGCCGGAGTTGCGGACATAGTTCAGTTGGCAGAACGATACCTTGCCAAGGTATAGGTCGCCGGTTCGAATCCGGCTGTCCGCTCCATGACAAAGCTACCTTCATACAGCCCTGCTGGTGCGTGCCAGCCGTGCGTCAAGCGGAAGTGGCTTTGTCATGGAAGTGGACCGTTCGACTTCTGGTGAGGTCACTGCTCTTTCAAGGCAGTCAGGTTGGGTTCGAATCCCACACGGTCTACCACCACGCGGAGTTGGCATATAGGTTGTGCTCCAGCCTTCCAAGCTGGCGAAGCGAGTTCGAGTCTCGCACTCCGCTCCAAATCGATTCCAGGGCGCGCAGCCAAACGGATTTTGGGGGCAGCAGCGGGCTGCGGAGATCCCTTGCAAGGATCTTGTCTACGAGGGTTCAACTCCCTGGGCCTCCACCAGAACACTCTCGCGTTGGGCTAATTGGCAAGTCACCTGGTTTGGGGCCAGGAGGATCGCAGTTCGAGTCTGCGGCGCGAGACCAGATCACGGAAGATGACCCCGACCGGCGTCGGGCGCCGCCTTGAAAGCGGTTGGATCGGGCAACCGATTGCGGATCGACACCAGCCGTCTTCCTCCAGCGTTTGCGGTAACGAAAGCTGGCTCGCCAGGCCAACCCCACCGCGCAGGGGAGTACAACGCGCTGTCGGTATCCGGGTGGCTCCCGAATGAAAGACAGCGGCCATGCACGGGCAAGCATTTTTCGGAGAGGTGCCCGAGAGGTCAAAGGGCGTCAGGTTTTCCCTTAACACAGATGGGCGGCAACGCCACGGGGGTTTGAATCCCTCTCCTTCCGCCAAATTTTTTCTCGCTCAAGCTCAATTGGAAGAGCACCGGCCTACGAAGCCGGGGGGTGCGGGTTCGAATCCTGCGGGCGAGGCCAGTTATTCGGCTTCGTTAACTCAGCGGCCAGAGTGCCCGCCTGTCTAGCGGGAAGTCAGGGGTTCAAATCCCCTACGAAGCGCCAAAAAATCCGGTTAGCTCAGCGGCCAGAGCGGCTGCCTTACAAGCAGCGGGGCGACGGTTCGATCCCGTCACCGGATACCACGCCCAGATGACGGAACAGGCATACGTGCATGTCTGAGAGGCATGATCCTGCGGGTTCGAATCCCGCTCTGGGTACCACGCCGATCTGAAGGAAATTGGCAAACCTCCTTGCCTTAGAAGCAAGGGCTTCCCGGTTCGACTCCGGGGATCGGCACCAGAGACCACGCCTTCCTGGCGCAACGGGTAGACGCGCTGGCTTCAGAGACCAGATGTTCCGAGTTCGAATCTCGGGGAAGGCACCAAAAATGCGAAGCTGACGGGAACTGGCATACCTGCTGTACTCAAAATTCAGCGTCTCCCGGTTCGACTCCGGGGTTTCGCACCAGAACCGGACGGTGGCGCAAATGGCAAACGCCCTCGGCTTAAACCCGATGAGCCCGAGCAAGGGATGCGAGTTCGAATCTCGCCCGTCCGACGATTCATGCCCACGAGGCCGAGCGGAAAGGCATCCGGCTTCTACCCGGAGGGCTGGCAGGTTCGATTCCTGCCGTGGGCGCCCGAGACGTAGTTCAGCGGCCAGAACACCTGCTTCATACGCAGGATGCCGGTGGTTCGACTCCCCCCGTCTCGACCACTTCTCTTTCCTGCGGCAGCTCTCGGTAGAGCAGGGCGCCTTATAAACGCTTCGGGTAGATAACCCCCAGGTCGTGGTTCGACTCCACGCCGCAGGATCTCAGCCGGGTTGGCTCAGCGGCGACAGCACCTGCCTTGTAAGCAGGCGGAGCTTTTCCCCCGTGGGTTCGAGTCCCACACCCGGCTCCATATATGTATTTCGTGCGGCGGCAGAGTATGGATGCGCCGGCTTGCAAAACCGGATCACGCGGGTGAAATTCCCGCCCGCACGTCCAAATTGCAACAGGGGTGTAGCTCAACGGTAGAGCAGCGGATTTTGATTCCGCAGGTTGTTGGTTCGAGTCCAACTGCCCTTGTCAGAACGTGTGGTGGCCGTAGCTCAGTGGGCAGAGCGCGCGGTTGTGGCCCGCGAGGTCGCCGGTTCAAACCCGGTCGGTCACCCCAGCGATTTCCTGCCTGTAGCTCAGATGGAAGAGCATCGGTTTCCGAAGCCGAAGGCCGTAGGTTCGATTCCTGCCAGGCAGGCCAACCATTTCCGAATTGCCGGAGCAGAGGATTATTTCGTAATCCTGTCGTAGTGTTGCGTACCGTCAATAATCGGATACCCTGTCAATTTTGTACCGATGAATTGATCCATGTTCCGATTCAGACGCACCGTCTATTGCGACAACAACGCAACCACCCAGGTCAGTAAAAAAGCGCAAAAGGCCGTGGCCGGCCTGCTTGGCCGCTGCTACGCCAACCCCTCGTCGCCATACAGAATGGCGCATGAGGCAGCGGGCATCCTGGCGGATGCGCGGGCGTGTCTGGCAAAGGCGGTCAATGCCCCGCCGGAGTCCATCATTTTTACCTCCTGCGCCACCGAATCCAACAACAGCCTGCGCGCCATCGCCCCGCTCCTGCCGCCGGACAAGCGGGCCATCATCCATAGCCCCCTGGAGCATCCGGCCATGCTCGAGACCCTGTTTCACCTCGAACGGCAGGGATTTTCGCTCATTGCCTTGAAGCCGGATCGTCATGGCCGCATCGGGCCGGAAGAGTTGGAACGCGCCTGGCGGGAAGACGTGGGTCTTGCCGTCTGCATGGCGGCCAACAATGAAACCGGCACCCTGTATGACGTGAAAGCCATGACGGCCATCGCGCATGCGCGCGGCGCGCTTTTTTTCAGTGACATGGTGCAAGCATTGGGCAAAATCCCCGTCGACCTGCTCGATTCGGGAGTGGATTACGCCTCGTTTTCCGCGCACAAGATTCACGGCCCCAAAGGCGTGGGCGCGCTGTACGTGCGGGAGGGCGCGCCCTTTGCGCCCTTCATGCTGGGGGGACACCAGGAGGAGGGCAGGCGCGCGGGCACGGAAGGGCTGCACAACATCGCCGGATTTGCGGCGGCGGCCAAGGACGTGCCCTTGCTGCTCGCCGGGGCAGGGGATCTGTGCCGCCGCCGCGACGCCCTGATCGCCGCCTTGCGCAAACTGGCTCCAGATTGCGTCGTCAATTCGCCTCCTGCCCCCGAATGCCAGCCCGGAACCCTCAGCGTCACCTTTCCCGGCAAGGCCAACGCCGTGCTCATGGGGCAGCTCGATTATTACGGCATTTCCGTGGCCGCAGGCTCCGCCTGCAACACCGGGGAAGATACGCCTTCCCATGTGTTGACCGCGATGGGTCTTTCGCCGGAAGAAGCCCGCAGCACCTTGCGCATCTCGCTTGCGCACGATTTTTCGGACAAGGATCTGCGCTACGTGATTGCAATATTCAGCGACGTTCTTTCCGGCGCGGGCGACACCGTTACGGCGGTGCAGCCTTCGCGCCTGACGCCGGAGATGCTTTTCGCGCCGGATGTCTTCATCATCGATCTACGCCGCTCACTCAAAACCGACTATGCCTTGAAGCCGTTGCCCAACAGCCGGAGTTTTCCTTTTTTCAGCATCGGCAAGCACCTGGACGAAATCCCCAGGGACAAGCACATTCTCGTCACCTGCGAAGTGGGCTACGATGCGCCTATCATCGCCTATTACTTGCGGCGCAAGGGCTACAGGCGGCTCAGTTTTCTCACGTGGGGTCTTCTGGGCTGGAAACTGGTTCGCCCGGAACTGTATGCCCGTTTTGCGGGGGGCGACGGTCACGCGCAGGGCGATGGATGATATCGATGACGGGGATGAAAGCGAAAGGAGCACGAGAATGCATGAACTGAGCGCGAAAGAGGGGAATACGCGCGAGATACGCTTCGGGGGGACGACCCTGGGCAGCACCCGGGCCTGGTGCCCCGACTGCCGCACGGTGGAGCACGCCCTCTACACAGCCGATGCCGATGGCGTGTTCATGGATCGCATCTGTCCGATAGGGGGTTCGCGCCGCAGCCCCGTCAGTCTGAGCACGGACTGGTTCATGGAGCGTACCCGTCAGGCGCGGCCCATGCGGCAAAACAAAACCCTGATGCCCGTGCGCCGAGGCTGCCCCTTCGATTGCGGCCCTTGCGGCCACCATGCCAACTCGCTGCGTCTACCCATCTTTTCCATCACCAACAACTGCAATCTGGCCTGTCCCATCTGCTTCACCCACAACCGCCCAGACAGGATCTACAACAAATCCCTGGACGAACTTGAACGCATCCTCGACCACATCGAGGCGCAGAGCGCGAATCTGGACGTGCTCGACCTCACGGGTGGGGAGCCGAGCCTGCATCCGCAGCTTTTTGAAATACTGGATCGCTGTACCCGACGTTCGTTCCGCCGGGTCGGCGTGAACTCCAACGGAATGGTGTTGGGCAAAAACAGGGCGTTCGCCGAAAAAATCAAGGCGGCAAACGTACAGATCATCCTTTCGCTGGATACCCTGGACGCGGAGAAAAGCCTGCGCATCCACGGCAAGGATCTCGTTCGCAGCAAGCTCGATGCCCTGAGTATGCTGGAGGCGCTGGATATCTCCACCGTCCTGCTGATGGTCTGGATACCCGGTCTCAACGACGACGAAATTCCGCACCTCATCCGCGACTACCTGCCCAAAAAGTTCGTTTGCGGCGTCACCATCCAGAACATGGCCTACACCGGGTATCACGGCAGCCGTTTTTCACCGCGCAGACACAGCACGCTGGAAGAGGTCGAACGCGGTCTCGCCGAACGGGGAGGTTTTGCCGCCGACGATTTCTTTGCTCACGGCTCCTACCACCCGCTTTGCTATTCCTCCGGCTACTTCATCATGGACGGCGAGCGCCGTGTGCCCTTTACCCGTCTGGCGGACAAGGCGTTGCTCACGGCGGCCACGGAAGAGAGTTTTCTCATGCGCCAGACCCCGGAACTGGAAGGGCGTTTCCGTGAAAGCATCGACGCCCTCTGGGCCGCAGGGGCGGCCAGGGAGGATCTGGCCCTGCTCAAAAAGTTCATTGCCCGCTATGAAAAAGAAGACGCGCGCCAGCCGGGTTTTTTCCATGAGATGGTCAAGATCGTGACCATTCACGCGCATATGGACGAAGACAATTTCGATCTGGCAAGGGTGGCGCTTTGCGGCGATCTGGTGCCCGACGAGAGCGGGGCCATGATTCCTGCCTGCTCCTATAACCTGTTGTACCGTCAAAAAGACCCGCGTTTTTGGGTGGAGGCCGAATGAACGAGCGTCTGTATTCCTACACCACAGGTTTTTGCGAACGGTGCCGATCCCTGGTCAGCGCCCGTGTCCTGCAAAGGGATGGGGCCGTGTGGCTCGAGACTCTCTGTCCCGAGCATGGAGACGCCCAGGCCCTCATCTCCTCCGATCCGGACTGGTTCGAAGCGAGCCGCCACTACGTCAAATCGGGGCAGATCCCCTTTGCCCTGGGGAATCAGGATTTCGGGGGGTGTCCGGATTCCTGCGGTCTCTGCCCGGAGCACCGTCAGCACACCTGTTTGCCGGTGGTGGAGATTACCAGTGCCTGCAATTTGCGCTGTCCGGTCTGCCTCAAGCCTCAAGACGGCGATTTCGGCATGAGCGCGGGGCAATTCCGCCATGCGCTTACCCGGCTCATGGCCTATGAGGGAAGTGTGCCGTTGCTCAACCTCTCCGGAGGCGAGCCGACCCTGCATCCCGAATTCCCGGAATTTCTGCGTATTTGTCATGAGATGGATGTCATGCAGGTCTCCGTCTCCACCAACGGTCTTGCCCTGCATGCGAATGCAGAACTGCGGCGGCTGTTTCGAGAGACGGGCACGGTGGTCTCGCTCCAGTTCGACGGGTTCAGGCCCGACACCTGGCTCAGGCTGCGTGGCCGGGATCTTTCCGGCATGAAGCGGGAACTCATCGAGATGCTGGAAGCAGAGGGCGTGCGCTATTCCCTGGTTGCCACTGTTGCGCGCGGGGTCAACGAGGATGAGATCGCAGCCATCGCGGATTTTTTCTTTGCCTCGAAAGCGTTGAGTCTCATGTTTCAGCCCGTGGCGATCATCGGCGCGGCGCATGGCAATTTCGACGGCGGGCAACGTCTGGCCATCGACGATGTGGTGCGTGAACTGCAAAAGTGTCGCCACATCAAGGAAGGGGACTTCAATCCTCTGCCGTGTTCGCACCCCGGTTGTTTTGCGTTGTCCTACTATTTTCAGATCGACGAGGACAGGTTTTATTCCCTCAAAGATTTTCTGGGCAAGGAAACCTTCCTGGAAGTCATTGCCAACCGTACCTTGCCCGGCCTGGACAGAGAAGGGCACGAGGCCATACGCGAGCGTATTTATTCGTTCTGGTCAGCCGCCGATTCCGTGGCGGACAACAAGCAGGTGCTTGCCCGCATCAAGTCCATCCTGTGCGAACTGGAAGGAAGCTGCTTTTCCCCCAAAGCCGCTTTCGACGTAGGCAGCACGGTTTTGCGCAGCGTGTTCATCCACGGGTTCATGGATGCCGCCACGTTCGACCTTGGGCGCGTCATGAAATGCTGCAACCATTACGTGCAGCCGGATGGGCGGCTTTTTCCCATATGCAGCCATAACGTTACGGGCTGCGTGTCCGTGCTGAAGAAGGAAGTATCTGCACAACCCGATTCAACGCCTGCTGCGTGAACGCTGGCAGATCCGCGTCCGAACGGATGCGGCCTATTTGCACCACAGCGATGAGTTTGCGCTGATCCAGGACAAAAGTGGTCAAGGTGGCAATGGGGAAATCCAGGGGGCCCGCCTTGCCTTCAATGACGGCGTGCCCTGAGGCCAGCATGGAGCGCACCGTGTCCCTCTTTTCCACAAAGCCCTGCTGCTTCATGCTCACGATGGTCAGGTTTCTGCCAATGGCATGACGAAAGACGTCTTCCAGCTTTCTTTTGAAGCCGTCCGTGGTGTATTCGTAGCCGATACCCATATCCAGCAGGGCTGTCGTCGTGATAAAGCCAGCCCGGTTCAGTGGGAGCCTGGAAAACTTTTCGTCGTATGTGAGATGAATGTACCAGTCGGGCAATGCCTCCGGGTCTGTTTTGCGCGCCGAAAGATAGGCGGTGGGCACGTATTTGGCAAAAACCACGGTGCGCATGCCGAATTCCTTATCGAGTTCTTCGAGTTGTACCGGGAAAAGCGCGTCCACCCTGCTGAAACCCCGTGGTGTCTCATAGGTGATACGGGCCGTGCCAATGGTCAAGGTTTCCGCACTGGTCGATGCAGCGAGAGACAACAGAAGAAAAAAACATGCTTTGTTCACTCAGAATATCCCCGGAATGAAACGATGCCGAACCCGCTGCATGTAGTCCGCGTAAGCCGGCTCCTGTTCCATCCAGAAACGCTCTTCCAGTATGGCGCGGACGATGTAGCAGGCGGACGAGGCGACAAACAGGATGCCCACGAGCAGGGTCGGATGACTGAGAAAATAGCCCAGGCGCATGACGATGTCCGAAAGATACATCGGGTGACGTATCCATCCGTAGAGTCCCGTGGTGCGCAATTCCCTGACCGCGATCAAGACCCCGAAGCTCTTGCCGAGTTGCAGCAGCGAGAAAATGCCGATGACCATGCCGACCAGGAGAATCCACCACGAAAGGCTCAACAGCTTCGGGTCGGTCGTGGCTCCGGCCCCCACGATCAACATGCCGGAATAAAAGGCGCAAACCGCAACGGCCTGATGGCTGAGGGTCGCCCCAATGGCCCGTGCCGGGAGGCGCAACGCGAAACACAGACAGAAGATGACATTGTGGACGATGAACACTCCCTCGATGAAATCCAGTCGACCTTCCGCTACCACTTTCCAGGTCTGCCAGGCGAAAAACCCGGCAACGTTCAGGAAAATGTAGATGTCCAGCCAACGCTGCCAGCGCACGGGCAGGACGAGGCTGCTTCCTTGCAGGAAACGTTGCAGCATGACGACGCTTACGCCGCCCTGACCAGCGGCACGGATTTGATCATGCGGTAATAGGCTCGCAGATTGGCGACTTTCTGCTTGCCGTAGAGCAAAGCCTCGATGCTGCCCCGACAGCTTGTCCAGCACGCCTGGCAGTCCTGGGACTCGAACTGGGCGCGCAGCCCATCGACGATTTTTTCCAGCGGATCGGTGAGGATGTTGCCCACCGGGTTGTCGAGCCGGTCGATGCAGCGGGTGACGTTGCCCTGACAGTCGATGTTGTAGAGATTCTTCCCGGCGTAGCAGGGGCCGACGCCGCGCCCCGTCTCACCCGCTTCGGCGAAACGGCTCAGATATTCCGGCAGGGAAACGAATTCCGGGTAACGATCCCGGATGTCGAGCAGACGGCGGGCTATTTCCGCTGGCTGGATGCGCGCCTCCTTGCGGCCCCTCGAACTGCTGTAAAACGACAGCAAAAAGGTGATGCCCATTTCCTTGCACATCCTGACCAGGGGTTCGATTTCGTCGATGTTGTCTTCCATGATCACGGAGATCATGTGTACTCGCTGGTCGGGATGCACGCGGTTTTCGTGGAGCATGACGAGGGCTTTCAACGCCCTGTCGAAAGCGCCCGGCTTATTGCGATGGGTGTCGTGTTTGTCTGCGCTGGCGTAATCGACCGAAACGCTGGCCTCGTACAGTCCGGCCTCGAAGAGCATTCGAGCCTTTTCGGGCGTCATATACCAGCCGTTGCTGATCATGATCGGAAAATTGTCTTTGGCCAACACGCGGATGATGTCGAAAAGCTCCTTGTGCATCAGCGGTTCCCCGCCGCCCAGCGAGATGAACTGCGGCCCCAGGGGACGGAGCTTTTCCGCGATGATGCGTACCTGCTCGAGGTCGAGCTTGGGCATGTCGGTAAAGGGCGGTTTCCAGAAATCGCAGATGTCGCAACGGAAATTGCACTGGTAGAGAATCTGCATGTTCAGGTGGATCAGTTGCTTGCGCAGGCTCGAATAGAGCAGGTGCGCTCTTTTTTTGAACTCATGGGCGGTCATCATTTTCCTTCTTTTCGGCATAAAGCCTTGCGCTCGTGACACACGGCAGGGACGCCGACGGCGATATTTCCTGCATGCACAGGAAGCATTGTGCAACTAATGGGTCGATCCTGAACAATAGCAGGTGTAGCCCGAGCGTACCCACTCTGAGGCGGAGATGGTCACGAGGGGCTTGATGGCCACTCGTAGGGGCGCGATTTATCGCGTCCCTACGTCATTCTCACCTCAACCTACACATGTTCCATTCATTCAGCGACACTTTGCGTCGGAAATTTTGGACCTCCGGATGGCGCTTCGCTTGTCCATATGTTTGTTGCGGGTGCTGCGTATGGATTTTCAGTTGCCCCCCTGTGATGTTTAACGTTGGGATTCACGAACTCATACGTGCTCTGTCCCTTTTCCAATTCTTTTAGACGTTTAGGTAACACAAGCAGCCCAACCAGAAATGAAGAAATAGCCCCCAGCAGGAAAATATAAATAGCTCCCAAATAAAAACCTCTTTCGCTAAAGAGTTCACCGTAATCATTTTGCGTAAAAATCTTATAAGCAATCGCAAATCCGGTTGCGCCGAGCCCTCCCATTAAAGAGACAAATAAAATCGACTTCAATGATTTATAAAGACGCAAATAAGAATAAAGCCATGCTAAAATTATTGCCGGTATACAACAGATAAATTGCCCGACAATCGCAAAAAGAAACACCACTTTTAGCGTTGAAAATAGATCTGAAATTATAGGTTTAATTGCATCAATCTGACCAGAAAAGAGAGGAGAAACCACAACAAAAAAGAAAACAATAATTCCTCCTATTGCCGGACAAAAAGAAAATAAAACAAAAACTTTTATGCGTGGATATGGCGCTTCCTGTTTCATGGGGTACATCCGTCAGCCGCCGAGTAGCCAAGCAGTAAACGTAGCCTGGATAAGCGAAGCGCCATCCGGGGATGCTTTCATCCGATGCGAAGCATCGCCAATTTTCATGACATGCCTGCTCAAATATCTTCTGACCGTAGGCAAGAATCTTTGTTGATTCCCTTGGGTGCGTGTAGATTGGGGTGAGCCTTGCGAACCCCAACACAGCAGCGTTTTTGGATGGGGAAGTTGTACGACATGCGAGTACACATATCATAATGTCATTTTTGCCACAATCGTTGGGGTTCGTTTCGCTCACCCCAACCTAGACGTACTTGTTCATGACAACCCCGCATCAAAATGTGTAGCTGGATGCGTGTGGCATGTGGTTTGGGGTTCGCAAGGCACACCCCAACCCACGCGCGCAACGCTTGCTAGAAAGCGTAGCGCATGCCGAACATCACCTGATGTATTATCAGATCTTTGGCTTTGATGTAGTCGTGGTCGGTGTAGTCGGTGCCGCCGTAGCTGTAGCTGTAGTAGTCTTTCTTTGTTTCGCCCTTGCCGATCCACGCTAAGCGATAACCCAGGTCAAGGCCGATCTGTTGCGTGATGGCATAGTGCACGCCGCCGCTCAGGTTCCAGGCGAAATTGGTAGTGGATTTTTCCCGCCAGGAATAGGAATTGCTGTAGCCAAAATTATCCTTCACCCGCTCATTGGCTTTCATGTCCACGAAGGACAGTCCTAGTCCCAGGCCAGCATACGGCGTAAAGGCGGAACGGTTGTGAAAGTCGTAATAGCCGTTCACAAAAAGGGTTTGGACGCCGAGGGTGATACGCTGACGCACATCATCCCATCCACCGTATTCATAATGTCTTTTATCGCGCTTGCCCTTCGCATCGCCAAACACGGTGTATTCCAGTTCCGCGCGTACAGGGGCACCCAGGCGCTTGAAGTCATAGCCGACGGCAATGCCTCCGGCAAAGACGGGGTCGCTGCTCATGCGGACTTTGTCACCAGTGCCTGTACGCTTATCTTCATCATCCCAATAAACATTTCTCGCATCATAATCCTGGAGCCAGCCGAAGCCCAGCTTGGGCGCGACGTAAAGCCCTATCCCTTCAGCCTGGGCGAGACAAGGCGCGCTGAGTAATGCAGCAAGGGTCAGTGGGCCGATAATCCGTTTCATGTCATTTCTCCTGAGGGTGTGAGTGGCGGCAAGGCCGCCTGAAACACTGCGATGAAACTGAGGCAGTGGGAACGTAAAAAACGACCCCGCCCCCATGCGGAACAGGGTCGTCAGAAAAAAGGAAAATCCGTGCAACGCAGGAGATGCGAGTGCGGTGACAGACAGTGTCGATGCGCATAGCAGTTCATGCTTGGATTATATCCAAAAGCTATCTCATCATTGTGCATGATCCGCCAAACAATCTGAATAATCTGTCTGACTGTTGTTTCTTGGTCATACCTGTGCCAACGGTTCTCCGCCCTCGGTCGTTCGTGCCGCCCGCGCGAACCTGGCTGGGGGTAACGCGATTGCCTTCGGTGTGGGCGGTCACGGCTCCCTTCCCCCTACTTACAAATCCCACGGTTCTCCTTCACCGTCCCGCATTCCTTATGACCCAGTTGGACATAGTCTTTGTCTTTCATGCATTGCCGGAATTTGTCCCTGCGAGCCATATATTGTTCGGTTGTTTCCCCTGGGCGTGCACCAAAACCAATTCCACCAATAGGAGATTCGAAATTATACTTTCTGTGAACCCCACATTCGATCATGTCCTCCTTGCGTTGATCGGGATCGGTGCGTCCGAACTGCCCCCGTTTCTGCCATCTCATTACCTCCGGGGGCAGGTCTACGCCGGGGCCACCCACCACACGCGGGACGAGCGTCACGTCGGGGCCGCACGCCGACAGAAGCGCCACAAGCAGCGCGCCCGTCCAAACGGTTCTGTTCATAGCTCATTTTCCCCCCGTTTTGAACAGAATCTGCATCAGCTCCGACGAGACCAGGTCGGACAACGCGAAGGGCGCAGCAGGGAATACCGCTATGACCGCCCAAGTGTCTATTGCCTTTTCGGTCAAATTGCTGCGCCCGCGCGAGGTGTTGCCTTGCTCGTCGTACAACCCAGTGATTTGTCCGCCGATAAAGTCGTGCGTCCCCGCGAAGCTCTCTACCAGAAGGTCAAAGAAATCTCCAGGGTCGTACGCGCCCCAGGTTCGGGAGAACATGTAGCCAGGGATTGCTTGGGAGCCGCCCGTTGCACCGTACATTTTGGCGGTATCTTCGTTCAAGGTACTGAAGAGTTCTGTCAGCGTCGGGTAATTTTCGTCGCCATCGAACTGAACATGCCCATACTTGTCCAATTCCAGCTTGGGAAGCCCGTCTGGGCCGATCACGAAGTCACCAAATTCGTCCTTTTCCCTCCGACACCTCTCATTCGCCTTCCCGCAAATCGTATCCAGCGTAATCCGCACCCCACCCAGCGCGATCCCGTCGAACCAGCCGCTCAGCATGGAGAGGTTCGAGAACACCTTTCCGTCGGGGTCTTTGGCATCCACCACCCCCTTGAACAGGGCCGAGTTCTTGAACGACTCCTCGCGCATCTTGATCGCGGCTTGTTGTAGTAGCCCCTGGGTGACGAACACGTCGGGCGGGGCGCCCGAAATCAGGGCCACCAACGTTTGCAGGAAGGCGCGCTGATAGGCCGTGCCGTAGAGTGCTTCCGCCGCCGCTATCCTCTGCTCGGGGGTGCTTTCCCTGTCGTTCAGGACTGCGTGCAATTTCTCGCGCAGTTCGGCCTGTTTCGCGTCGTAGTAAGCTCCGATCGCCGCGTTGGCGTTGCGCTGGAACTCGCGGGTCACGTCCACTTGCAACTCGATTTCCCGGAACACTTCGTCCTTGTCGAACTTGTTCTGCAACGCGCCGCTATGCGCGTGGGCATCGTCTGTCGTGATGTCGGTGTGAATCGCCGCGATACTCTCATCGACGCTCTGCCCGGTAAGCCGTTGCTGGCCCGCTTCGTCGGTGATGGCGATGTTGGCGGTGTTGATGCCGCTAGGGGTGACGCTCGTCTCCTTGTGGCTGTCGTGCCCGTAGCCGATGCTGCTCTCCCAACTCTTGTTGTCCTTGTTGTTTTTGCCGGCGCTCATCCCGATGCCGTAGGCCGTGCCTTTGTACTGGCTGAGGTTGTGGAGATCGACGGCCGTGAGCGTGCCGGTCGTGAAGCGGTTCAGCCCCTCGTCTTCGGCTTGCTGCGTGCTGGTGATGAGCCCGCCTGCGAGGTGCGTGTTGCCCTGCACGTTGATCCGGTAGCCGCCGTCTCCGGCCAGGATCCCGGAGGGTTCGATCACGCTTGCGTAGTCGGCCTTGACATCACTCTGCCCATAGCCGCCCGAGGCCGAGAAGCCGTAGCCGATGGTGACCTGAGCGTAGGCGTTTTCGTGATGGCCCTGGAAGGTGGAGGTGTCCTGCAGGCTTTCGATGTGCAGGCCGCCGACATCCAGGTCGACGCTGTGCCCCAATACCTGCGCGCCGCGCAGGGTGGTCAGCCCGCCGCTTTGGAGCACGGTCGGACTGTCGGCATGCCCGACGTGGGTGTTGCGCCAGACGATTTCTTCGCCGTCGCCATAGCCGTAGCCGTAGTTGCCCCCGGCCGTGATGCCGAGACTGATGCCATTGTCGAAAGACAAAGCCACCCCGATATTGCCGCCCGCAGAGCGGCTATCGCTCTCGTCGAGCCGGGCCGTGCCGGCCGCCAACAGGTCGATCCGGTTCTCCGCTGCGAGCCAGGTGCCGAGCAGGCCCGACACGTCCGAGCCGATGATGGCGATGTTGGAATGCTCCCCCGCGCCCCAGGCGCTCAGACTGAGCGTGCCGCCCGCCCGAACCTGGCTGGGGGAGACGCGATTGCCTTCGCTGTGGGCGGTGTCTTTGGCGTCCTGGTAGGTGTAAGTGATCGAGACGTTGAACAGGTTGCCGTTGCCGTCTTTGCCGCCGTTGCTCCAGAGCTGGTAGGCCTGATAGGCGTCCCAGGCAGTGTTGGCGACCGCCAGGGTGTTGATGCGGTCGTCGTTGCTTTGCCCGACGCGGCTGGCGGAGCGGCGCGCTTTGTCGTGCGCGTCCGCGATCGGAACGTTCAGCGCCACGCGGATGCCGCTGTGGCGGTAGCGGTGCTCTTCGTCCCATTGGTAGGGGGGCTCGGCGGCGGCGATCAGGATGGATTGCGCCCCGATCGCAATGTCGCCCGCCGCGCTCAGTTCGCTGCCGCGCTGCACGTAGTCGCCCTGGGCCTCGATCAACACATCGCCTCCGCTGCCGATCTGGCTCGCCAGACTCGTCGCTTTGGCGCTGTCGAGCAGATCATTCCAACTCTTGTAACCGATGAATACACGCGCCGCCCCCTCGGTTTGCATGCCGTGCTGGCTCAGGGTGCGTTGGGCGGTTTCGTCGAGGCTGCCACGGGCATCGAGAATGGAGACATTCTGCCCGCCAAGCAGCACGCCCGTTTCGCCGAATAGCGTGCTGCCCTCGATGTTGAGATCCTGCTCCGCCTGAACGAGCAGGTTGCCTGCGGCCAGCAGCCCGCTGCCGGTGGTGCGGGTCAACAGAACCTCCTGGCTGTCCTTGCCTTTGGTGTAGAGCGCGTCGATTGCGACCACAGGTTCGATCGCTGCCCAAAAGGCGCGCTGGTTGCCCTGGTCGAAGGCCAGCAGCCGGTCGACGAAACTGCCGCCGCTGAACGCTTTGTCGATGCCCCGGTAGGTTTCGCGCAGTTGTTTCAATTCGATGGGCACGAGGTCGATGTTGATCTGGATGCCCCGGTTCCGGCTTTTGGCCTCGAACCCGTCGCGCTCCAACGTCTGGATGCTGCCGATCCGGATGTCCTGCCCCTGCAAAATGAGATCATTTGCGCTGGAGAGAAACGCGCCGCTGGTGTGGATGTCGCCCTGCGCCAGAACAAAAAGATCGCCCCCCAGTGAGCCGATCTGAGCCGTGCTCAGTCCCTGCGCCTGGTTTTGCTGCGCCAGAGAACCTGTGTAGCGATCGTAGCTGAGCGCTGCGATGCCTTCGCGCAGGTCGAACGAGAACGAGAAGCCCGAACGGGTCTTCTTGACGTATTGGGATCTGTCATAATAGTCGAGAGCGGCTTCGATGGCGATATCTCCCCCAGCGCGCAGCACGGCTTGTTCGTCGGCAATGACACTGCTGCCAGTGATCGAGAGGTTTTGACCGGCATTGAGCAGGATGTTCTGCGCGCCGATGTTCGAGCCGACACTCACATCACTCATCTCGTCGAACCGCTTGGTGGTAGTGCTGCTGCCCAACAGACCGCTATGGCGGGTCTTGACGTAGAGCCGCTCCTCGGTGGTGGCGCGGCCCGCCTCGAGGGTGATGTCACGGCCCGCACCCAACAAGACGTTGCCTGCGGCGCTGTCGATGTCCGCCGCCCTGAGCGCGAGGTTGCCTGCGGCCTCGAGCACGATGTCGCCTTGGGCCTGAATCAGCGTGCCGACTTCGGTGTGGCGTTCGCTCAGGATTTGGTTCTCTTCGTCCGTGTAGGTGTGATCCTTGCGGTGCGTCTGCACGGTCGCCAGTTCAATGTTCCTGCTGGCGTGCAGGGAGATGTCGCCCGCGCTCGCAATGAGACTGCCCGCCAGTTCGATGTCGTTACCCGCTTGCAGGAAGAGTTGCCCGTTCGGGCCGGTGACGAGGATGCTCGCCACCTGGTCGATGTTCTCGGCCGTAAAATGGCTCAGGTTGACGCGGTTCTCTGAATAGTGGGTGGTGCTCGTGCTGGTGAGGTTGTTGCCCGCCTCGAGCAACATGGCTTCCTGGGCGACGATTTGTCCGCCCGTGTTGGTGAGATCGTTTTCGGCCTGGGCGATAACGACGTTGCCCTGGATCAGCCCGCCCGTGTTGTGCAGGTTCTGACCGTTGAGCAGCACATGGTTGTGCCCGATGAGCGCGGCATTGTTGGTGAGCGTCTCGACGTTCAACTGGATGGCGTTTGCGGCGATCTGGCTCTGGGTGCCCTCGGGGGCGTTGGCTTGGGTGACGAGATAGACCTGTGGCACGAGCGCCTGGGTATGGGTGCCGTCGGGCAGGGTGATGCGCTGCTCGACCATCCAGACGATGTCGTGGGTGAGCTGGGCCAGTTGGGCGGGGCTCGGGGCCACGCCTGGGATGAGGTTCAGGTTTTGGGCTTCGATCAGGGCGTTGGCCATGAGGGCGAGAAACTGGGTTTCGTTGTTCGCAGCGCCGTCCAGTTTCGCCTTGCCGATGAGCCGGGCGATCTGCTCGGCGACGAGGCGCTGTTCGTAATAACCGTCGCCGAGCCGCTTGAGCATGGCCGCCGGGTCCAGGCCGAGTGCGGCCAGTAAAATGTCGCTGCTGGCCCAGGGACGGTTCTGGGTGTAGGCCGGGTCGGTTTCGATGAGCGGACGGTTCTCGTTGGTGAGGTTGACCGTGAACCAGGCAGATTCGGGCAGTTGCAGAGAAGGGGGAGTGGAGCGCACTTCTCCGGCCTCGGTCTCGATGCGGGTGATGCTCGGGGCCAGCCCCGGCGCGCCGCTGGCAGAGCCTTCTTCAAAGCGGACGATGTCCAGCGAAGTGAGCGTGACCTCGGGGGCAGGCTGGTAGTCTTTTTTGCTTTTCCATTTGCTGTACTCTTTGCGCTTGACCCCACCCCGCCATTCCACCCAGTGGTACTGTGAGGTGCCGTCCTTGATGACGGTGTGCGCGCCTTTGGCGTCGATGTTATTGACGCTGCCCACGTCACCCGTGATGGCCCCGGCCAGGATCTGGCTCTTGTCGTTGGTGAGTTTGTCGCCGTCCAGCGTCAGCAGTCCGCCCGCGATGATTTGACCGGGGGCGCTTTCCACGACGACGGTCTGCGTTTCATAGATGTCGTAGACGAAGCGAGTGTATCGCTTGTGCTCATGCACCTTGCCGTCGGCGTGCAGGATCTTGATCCGATCCTTCTTGGCGTAGCCGACGACCTGATCGCCACTGTAGCGGGTGCTGTCCCCGTCGATCAGAAATTCGGTGATCTTCCGGCGCGTGCCAGGGATTTCCCGCTCTTCGGTCCTGAAATGCAGGTTCGTGTTGGTGAGCGTGTCGTACCCTAAATACATGTCACCGCCCGAGCGGATTTCGCCGCTGGCGTTGTCGACCGTGTGTGCGCGACCCGTGGCGCTCAAGTGCTCGTCGAGCGCGCCGCCGATGCCCAGGAAGTCTTCGCTGGAAAGGATCGCCCCTTCCCGGTTCTGAACGTGCTCTGCGCCGATGTCCAGCCGC
>Ga0099364_10005439_pt1 | contig 18879 bp, 15 predicted proteins | sample TergutTh196P3_FD_73070 | JGI IMG/M metagenome (GOLD analysis project Ga0099364, IMG submission 73070) | Microcerotermes parvus P3 segment gut microbial communities from Pointe-Noire, Republic of the Congo - Th196 P3 | ecosystem: Host-associated > Arthropoda: Insects > Digestive system > Gut ...
CGCAGAAAGGACTGGAGTTTGATTTACGTTATTTAGCCGTTTAGAAACAGTAAAAATTTAAAATACTGGAGGAAAAAAACAAAGCATGAGCAAAAAAAAATTAATAATAATAATAATCATAATCGCGGCGGCGGTGGCTCTTGTGGTTGCGGGGGCGGTTTTCGGACTGCGGATATTCAGAAGGCTGACGCATGAACCGGTCGACACATCGCTTAATGCCACAATTATAGAGTTTAACGTTGGCCGTACCGTAAATGAAGCGGATTTATCAAACGCTGAAAATATTATCAGGGACATAGCCGGCGACAGATTCAGGTCGCTTGAAAAAACCGAAGGTCATGCGCCGATGCTTAAATTGGAGCACCACGGGTATGAGGAGGAAGAGCTGGCGGAGATGCCGGAAGAAGAATGTGAGGCTTTACGGAAAAGTTTAATCGGGGACAGATTGATTATAACCTGTCTGCTTTTAACCAAAGACGAATCGATGGATTTATTCACGGCGCTGGCTCTGCATTTTGAGTTTGACTTTGAAAATTACAACTATACCGGAGAAGCTCTGCATAATCATAAAGTAAACCATATATTCAAAGCGGGGCTTGAATGAAAAAAGAAATTTCAAAAGATAAAATTTTATGCTCAACGGGCACATTTATCGGCAGGCTCAATGATTTTGATTACAGGCTGATCGGTGAGCTGGCAAAAAAAATAGACTGCGGCGGGTTTGAGATGATGATCGAACCGTTTTGGAACAGCGCCGAACAGCTGAACGGAATGGCGGAGTATATATCACGCTTGAATTTAAATTTTGTTACGCTGCACGCGGACAAAAGTATCGGCGAGTTGTTCAGCAGCAGCAAGGACGGCGATTCGGCCGAGGCTCTGCGCCGGTTTGATTTGAACTGCATGACAGCATCCGCTGTAGGAGCGCGTCTGATTGTGCTGCATCTGTGGGGCGGGCTTGATTCGGACAAACATATCGGGTCAAACATAAAAATGCTGCCTGAACTGCTTGAAATTGCCGGGCGGCATGATGTGACCCTGACGCTTGAAAACATTGTGTGCAGCAGCCGCAACGCGCTTGAGCATTTATGCGAAATTTACAGGCTTTATAAAAACGATGCGTTTTTTACAATCGATGTGCGCCATGCCGAATTTCACAAAAATTTAAAACAGACCTGCCAAACGGAATATCTTTGGGAGAATGTGCTGCATACGCATATTGCCGATTATAAAGGGGACTTAATGGATTGGACGAAGCTGCGCCCGGTGCTCCGTCCGGGAACCGGGGATGTTGATTTTGCGTATTTTTTCGGGTTTTTAAAAAAAATAAAATACAACGGTTCGTTTACACTTGAAGCGGGAGCGAGAACAGACGACGGCACGGCGGTTGATTTTGATAAAATCAACGAAAGCCTTAGGTTTATTTGCGAAAATTTTATGGGAGCGCTTTAAAAAATGCTGATCAAACCTGGTTATAAAAACGGCTCGCTCGCAGCCCCGCCCTCCAAAAGTTTTGCTCACCGCGCGCTCATATGCGCGGGATTATGCGAAGACGACAGCAGCGAGATCTTAAATACAGAACTTTCACAGGATATAAAAGCGACGGTTTCCGCTTTAAAAGTCTTAAAAAACGGCGGAGGGGTCATAAACTGCGGCAGCTCGGCTTCAACGCTCAGATTTTTGACTCCCGTTGCGGCGGCGCTGGGGGTTGAAGCGGTCTTTACCGGTGAAAACAGGCTTTTTGAGCGCCCCGATATATATCCGGAAATATTAAAAAACAAAAAACTTTGTCCGGGCAGATTTTTTATACCCGGAAATATCTCATCACAGTTTATCACGGGGCTGATGTTCGCGCTGCCGCTGCTCGGCGGGGATTCGGAAATAATTCTGACCTCACCGCTTGAGAGCGAAGCGTATGCGGATATGACAATTGAGGTTTTGAGCGTGTTCGGCGTGAATATCGGTAAAGGCGATATGAGTTATACCATAAAAGGCGGTCAAAAATATAAAAGCGCGGTGTTCAAGGTCGAGGGCGATTATTCACAGGCGGCGTATTTCGCGTGTATGGCGGTGGTAAACGGGGATATTAAAATTTACGGGCTGAATCCTGCCTCAATGCAGGGAGATTATAAAATCATTGAACTGCTCAGGGAATTCGGCGCGGAAGCGGGGTTTTGCGGGGATGCCCTTCATGTTAAAAATTGCGGGGTGCTGCGCGGGATTGAAATCGATGCTTCACAGAACCCGGATATTATACCGGCGCTGGCTGCCGCTGCGGCTTATGCGGAAGGTAAAAGCATAATTTATAACGCAGAACGGCTTAGGTTTAAAGAGAGCGACCGGCTGCACGCGATGTGCGGACTGCTGACCTCTGCCGGGGCGGAAGTGAGCGGGAGTTCCGGCGGTTTGACTATAAACGGAAATGGGGGCAAAAGACTGTGCGGAGGCGCGGTCAAAACATATAACGACCACAGGATAGCGATGAGCGCGGCGGTTGCGGCAATCGGCACGGAAGCCGGCATAACGGTCGATGATGCGGATTGTGTGAATAAATCTTATCCCGGGTTTTGGCGGGATTTTATGAGGTTATAATTTTTTATGGGTTCGGTTTGGGGTAACAGATTAAAACTTTCGGTTTTCGGGGAATCGCACGGGGAGGGCGCCGGGGTCGTTATCGACGGATTCCCGGCGGGGTTCGCGGTTGATTTTGAGTATATAGAAAAATATTTAAAACGGCGCGCTCCGGGCGGCGGGCTCGTTTCCTCACGGAACGAACCCGACAGCGCGCGGGTGCTGTCCGGGCTGAAAAACAACACCACAACAGGGGCGCCGATCTGCGCATTTATAGAAAACAGGGACGCCGCCCCGTCGGATTACGGGGACGAATTGATCAGCCCGCGCCCGAATCACGCGGATTATACCGCTTACATAAAATATAAAACCTTTGCGGATCACCGAGGGGGCGGACATTTTTCCGCAAGGCTGACCGCTCCGCTGGTTTTTGCGGGAGCGCTGTGCGCGGATTATTTGGCGAGGGAACACAATATAAAAATCGGGGCGCGTATAAAAAGAGCGGGGACTCTGGAAGATGATGAGTTGAGTTATGCGGATTTTTCCTCGGATTTCACCGAAAAATTAAAGAATATGGAGATTCCGATGATAAGTGAAAAAAAAGCCGAAGCCCTGCGCAGTCTTATAATACAGTCCAAAAAAAACGGGGATTCGATAGGAGCGGTTGTCGAATGTTTTATACTGAACGTTCCGGCGGGATTTGGGGAGCATATCTTTGCTTCGGCGGAATCTGTGATCGCTTCGGCGGTTTTCGGCATACCGGGGGTTAAAGGCGTTGAATTCGGGCGGGGATTCGGGTTCGGCGGAATGAGCGGGAGCGAAGCCGCGGACGGGTTTTATTATGACAGCGGCGGGGAATTGAAAATAAAAAACAACAATAACGGCGGGATTTTAGGCGGGATCACCTCGGGAGCGCCGTTGGTTTTCTCGGTTGCTTTCAAGCCGGCTCCTTCGGTTTTTACTGAGCAGGACAGCGTCGACCTGCGGAATAAAACAAATGTAAAACTTAAAACTATAACCGGCAGGCACGATCCTTGTATCGGACTGCGGGGTGTGCCGGTTGTTGAAGCGGCGGCTGCGGCGGCGGTTACGGAGTTGATTTTTTATGGATAGGCCGCAGTCAATACGGCGGATGCTCGCGCCGTTTTTTATAGCGAACGGACTGATTTACGGGCTCAATTCGCTGTATTATTCGTTTATGCCGAAATATTTAAAAGATATGGCGGGTCTTTCGGAGGGTGAGATCGGCGGGCTTCTTTCGGTCGGTCCGCTTGTTGGGATCGTTTCGATGATAATTTTCGGGATCGCCGCGGATAAAGCCAAAGTCAAAAATAATGTTTTGATATTTGTTATTATTGTTTCGGCGGTTGTTTTCTGCTCGCTGAACATAAACAGCTCATATGTTTACCTGCTGCTCATTTTTGCGGTGCTGATGTTTTTTATGTCGCCTTTCGGCGGGCTGCTCGATGCGATAAGCCTCGAGTTCACAACGGCGGCAGGTTTTAAATACGGACCGATGCGGATAATGGGTTCGGCGGCTTTCGGCGCGATTTCGCTTATTATAGGCGTTATTTTAAGCGTTTTTACAGCTGATGTGCGTATAATTTTTCCCGCGTATGTTATTTTGGGTGCCGGCGCGGTTATATCGGTCAAAATGATGCCCGGGGTGGCGGGTCACGCCCGCGGCAAAGACAAGGTTTTATACAGGGATTTCTTTAAAGACAAAGCCTGCCTGACGCTGCTGCTGTTTATGTTTGTCGGGCATCTGTCGTTCGGCGCGTATATTAATTTTATGCAGAATTTTTTGGAAGCGCAGAACAATCCCTCATGGATATGGGGACTAAACGTGTTTTTAACCATTTCTTTCGAGATATTTTTCTTTTGGAAATTCGAGTATTTTTTCAAAAAATTCACAATCAAACAAATCGTGATATTCTGCGCCTTCACACAGGTGTTAAGATATTTAAGTTTTGCACTTCTGCCAATCGGCGGTATGATCCTGATCACAAGCCTGCTCACCGGTTCATTTGCCACAATCATACATTACGCCGCGGCGTATTATATCAACATGACGGTAAAAAAAGAGATGCGGGCATTGAGCCAGACGCTTATGTGTTCGCTGAGTTTTTTGTTCCCTCGGTTCCTTTCGGGTGTGCTCGGCGGGCTGGTTGTTCAGAACTATGGTTTTATAACGCTTATGCAGATCTGCGCGGTTATAAATATTTTGTTAATTTTATCGTCGAAATTTTTAACTTTTCGCGAACCTGTTGACAAAAATTGATGTAATTGTTATAATTGGTTTATTATAATAAAAAAATTGGAGTTTTATATGGTATTTTCCAGCTTGGAGTTTTTGTTTCTGTTTTATCCCGTGAGCATACTCGCGTATTTTCTGGTGCCGAAAAAACATTTAAAATGGCGCAACTTGGTTCTGCTCGTTGTGAGCCTGCTGTTTTACAGCTGGGGCGAGCCGATCTATGTTTTCCTTATGATTTTTTCGATAAGTTTCGATTATGTCTACGGCTATAACGTGGCAAAATACAAACTGCTGGGAAACGACAAAGTTGCGCGGCGTTTTGTCGCCGCCTCGATGATAACGAATATATGTGTGCTTGGATTTTTCAAATATGCCGATTTTTTTATCGAAAACCTCAGCCTTATCCCGGTGTTCTCGGGGCTTGAACCGCTGGGGCTGACGCTGCCTATAGGCATATCTTTTTATACATTTCAGACAATGTCATACACAATCGACGTATACAGGGGGGATGCCGGCGTACAAAAAAACATCGTGTCATTCGGCGCATTTGTGGCGATGTTCCCGCAGCTTGTCGCGGGACCGATTGTACGGTACCGGCATATAGACGATCAGCTGCGCGAGCGCGATGAGAGTATTGCGCTGTTTGCCTCCGGCACAAGGACGTTTTTGGCGGGATTGGGCAAGAAGATTTTTTTTGCCAATGTCGCCGGCGAGATGTGGGAGATGCTCAGAGATGTGCCTGTTGACGAGCGCACCGTCGCGGGCGCTTGGATCGGGCTTATCTTTTATGCGTTCCAGATATATTTCGATTTTTCGGGATATTCCGATATGGCGATCGGCACGGGGAAAATGTTCGGGTTCAAGTTCCTTGAAAACTTCAATTACCCGTATATTTCAAAAAGTATCACGGAATTTTGGCGCAGATGGCATATCTCGCTCTCGATTTGGTTCAGGGACTATGTATATTTCCCCCTGGGCGGCAGCCGCTGCTCCAAACTTAAAAATTTCAGGAACCTGCTTTTTGTTTGGTTTCTTACGGGCTTTTGGCACGGCGCGAGTTGGAACTATATTTTATGGGGGCTGTATTATTTTGTGCTGCTTGTGCTGGAAAAAGCATTCCTGCTTAAATTTATCGAAAAAACCCCGCGCTTCATCCAGCATTTTTATACGCTGCTGTTTGTGCTGTTCGGCTGGCTGCTGTTTGTGTTTGAGGATTTGGGGGCGGGAGCGGTGCATCTCGGCAATATGTTCGGGGTGGGCACGGCAGGGTTTATCTCACAGACAAATATTTACGATATAACGCGCAATCTGCTGTTTTTTGCCGTTTTGATAACCGCGGCGACCCCGCTGCCCAAAAGATTGTTCCACCGGTTTTATGAAAACTATAAAGCGGCAAAAATCATCGCCTTCGCCGGCGGTGCGGCGGTGCTGCTGTTTGCTGTTGCGTATCTTGTGGATTCCGCGTTTAACCCGTTTTTGTATTTCAGATTTTAAATAATTGAGGTAAAAAAAATATGGATAACAGCCAAAAAAAATTAACCGACCAGGAAAAACAGGACGAGCTGCTCGAAAGGCATCTTAAAAACGCTCCTAAAACGCGCGTTTTTGATATTGCGCTGATCTCTGCGTTTTTGCTTGTAATATTCGGGCTGGGTGTTTTTATATTTATACTCCCCGACAACGAGTTTTCAGAGCAGGAAAACCGTATGTTAGCGCAGTTCCCGGAAATATCCGATGCCTCCGGCGGCCGGCTGGGCAGACTTTTTGACGGCAGTTTCACGCGGGATATCGCGGAGTATTACGCCGACCAGATGCCGCTGCGCGACGTTTTTACGGGGTTCAAAGGCATCGCTGAAATTGGACTGCTTAAACGCGAAAACAACGGCGTTATTCTCGCAAAAAACAATTTCCTTGTAAACAGGGATACCCCGCCCGATTACGCTCAGCTTAAAACAAACATCGGATTCATAGAAATTTTTGCCGAAGCCATGGGGGAACTCGGGGTGCCGGTGAGCCTTGCGGCCGCTCCGCGCACTATGGATATTTTAGCGGAAGCGGGCGGGTATCTGCCGCGGTCTTACCCGACAAAATATTCCGGGGAATTATGGGCGTTTTATGAAGAGAATATAAATACCGCAGAAAATATTGTAAATATAGATTTATTCGATACATTTAAAACAGGGCTTGCTTTTAAAACCGCCGAAGAGTTGTATTATAAAACAGACCATCACTGGACGACCGAAGGGGCATACTTTGCATACCTTGAAATAATGCAGGCTTTAAACGGTCCGGTGCTGCCGCTCTCGGAAATAACGGCAGAAACCGCTTCCGATGAATTTTTCGGCACAACATGGTCGGCGGCGGGCATGAAATGGGTGCCGCCCGACACGCTGGAATATTACAGGTATCCGGGCGATGAGAACTATCTTACATCAATAGCTGACAGCGGCGCGGGTTTTGACGGGTTTTACGACAGGGATTTCCTTGAAACAAAAGACAAATACGGCTCGTTTATCAGCGGTGTGAACACCTGGACCGAGATTACAAAAAAAGAGCTTGAACCGGGCGAACCCCGCCCGAAACTGCTGCTGCTCAAAGACAGTTTCGCCCATGCCGCCGTTCCGTTTCTGGCGTATAATTATGACTTGATTATTTTAGACCTGCGGGCTTTTCCCGTCACCGGGTCGATCGCGGAAATAATCAAGCGGGAAAATGTTGTTCAGGTGCTGTTTTTATACAATATAGCGAATTTTTCCGAAGCGCGGGAATTTGCGGTACTGCTCAACGGGCTTGATATTGAAATTGAAACCGAATTTGAAGAACCTGATGTACAAACAGAAGAGCCTGAACTTGAAGAAGGAATTTCTTCCCGTGAGCTTATTGACAGCGTTATGGCTTTGTTCGGCGAAGGGGAGCTGCCTGAGGGCGGCGTTGAGTATTATTTCAGCGGTGTTGAGTCTGACAGCGAACATTATTTAAGCGGCAGAAATCTCGGTATTATACTCACCGGATTATTCGATATGCCGCCGGAATTTGAATATATTTATGATTATGCGTTTATTATCCCAAACGGGTACCACGCTTTTGAAATCGGTATTTTCAGGGTGAGCGAAAACCACTCCGACAAGCTTGAGACTGTGCGGGCGCTGTTTGACGAACGGCGGAAAAATATAATTGCGAAAAACATACCGCACTATGTCCCGGCGGAAGCCTGGATTGTGGACGCGTACAGGATTATAACGGTTGATAATTACGCGGTGCTGCTCCAGACAACGGACAACGACAGAGCCGAAGCCGTAATAAGAGCGGTGCTGAGCGGGGAAGAACCGGCTGTTTCTTCTGCTCCTCCGCCGCCGGTTTCCCCGCCGGAAATTACCGAGCCGCCCGCCGTTCCCGATCCGGCAGAGCCGCCCGCCGTTACTGTTCCGGCAGAGCCGGTTACTGTGCCCGCCGCGACCGAACCGCCTGCCGCTCCTTCCGTTCCCGACGCAAATGTGACCCAAGATCCGGTATTGACGGTGAGAAAATATTCGCATAACACAAGCTATATTTTGGGCGGAATATGCGAGACCGGCGCGTGGATCGAGGTGACAGGGGGGCTTCACACGATTTTAACGCAGTCAAATCACGGTGATTTTCTTGTTGAGATACCGTTTGACGGCAGCCGGCGCAACACAACGCTGACCTTAAGAACGTTTGTCGAGGGAAAAGAACCGAGCCCTTCGCTCGATATCCTTGTGCGTCCCCAGACGGGGATCACCATGTTTGAAGATTCGGGCAGATTCGGCGTTGTTGTGGGGTATAATTATTTTACTATATTTTCCGATTCAATCCCTGATTTTATAGGCTCTAATTTGATTTCTGACCGCAGGATATCGGAGCTTAAGGAACGCACCGAAACCCGGATACAGGAGCTCAGATCAAGGGGCAGCGATGCGGAGGTTATATATCTGCTTGTGCCCAACCCCTCAAGGATATATCCCGAAAATATGCCGATCCGGTACACGGAATTTAAAGACGACACGCTTAAGCGGCAGTGGGTGCAGGGTATCACCGAAGGGGGAGCGACGGTTATCGACCTGCTTGACACGATGACAAGGCATAAAAACGATGAGTTTAAAATATTCCATTTCACCGATTCGCACTGGACGGAATACGGAGCCATGCTCGCTTATACCGATCTTATGAACTATATAGCGCAGCGCTTCCCCGACGCCGCGCCGCGCCCCGCCTCGGATTTCCGCGTTTATAACAGGCGCGCATATTTCGGCGATATTTACAAAACGCTTGATCTGCCCAAGACCGCGCTGCGCGAATACAGCGCTTTTGTCGATTTCAATTTCACCTCGCCGTGCGGCAAAATTAATTTATATGACGATGTGGACAGCGTATGCCTTGTCCACGAGAGAATAAGCCGCGCGCAGACCACAATGACAAACCTTCAGGGGAATTTCCCCAAGGCCTATATATTCAGGGACTCGTTCGCAGGACCCATACACGCTTTTTTAACGGACAGGTTTTCCGAAGCGAACTGGCTGGCCATGTGGGATTACCGGTTCCGCGCAAGCGACATCGCCGAGTTTGACCCGGATTATGTAATATATATAATCAGCGAGCGCAACATACCCGAAATGATGAATTAGAGTATTTATTAACCGTCAAAAGATTAACGTGAGGAACATCATGCAAAATAAACAGGATATGCCGCGGGAAAAACTGAATAAAAAAGGCGCGGAAGCCCTGACGGATACAGAACTGCTTCAAGCGGTAATAGGCAGCGGCGGCAAAAATAATGATTATAAACAAATTGCTAAAAATCTCGGTATTCTCATCGATAAAACCGGTGCTGAAAACCTTACAATCAATGATGTAAAGGCAATCAAAGGCATTGGCGATGCAAAAGCTACGATAGTCTTTGCCGCGCTGGAATTTTGGCGGCGGAAATTTGTAAAGCAGACACGTCCGCTGATTGATACTCCTGAAAAAGCAGCCGAGCAGCTTGCTTTTATTAAAGATAAAAAACAGGAATATTTCGTTATGCTGACACTTGACGGAGCAAGACGGCTTATAAAAACGCATACAATTTCTATCGGCACACTGACGGCTTCGCTTGTTCATCCCAGAGAAGTTTTTTCACCGGCGATGGAAGACAGGGCGAACTCAATAATCATTGCGCATAACCACCCGAGCGGTTCATTGAGTATAGGGAGCAAAGACAAAGAAGTCACCAAACGGATCAAAGAAGCAGGAGAGCTGCTCGGCATCACGCTTGATGACCACATTATTGTTACCGGCGATAGTTTTGTCAGCGCGTTATAAAGGAATAATTTAGGGGGGCAAACAACATGAAAAATTATTTAAAAGCGGCGGTTCTTGCTGTAACTGCCTTTATAACGCTTACAGCCTGCGCTGACAGCGGCGCTGGCGGCGCGGTAAATAACACGGACGGAGTCACGCCGGAATCGAGTGAAAATGTGCGCGAAACTATTGCGGACGAAATTGTCCCGAGGGAAGAAACTCCCGATTCACTGCCCGGCGGCTTAAATTTTAACAATGGCGAAATACGCATACTGCACAGAGACAGCACCGGCGGGTTTCTTGACTGGCAGTATGAGATAGCGGTTGACGAGGAAATCGGCGAGATTGTAAACGATGCGGTATATCACAGGAACAGAGCAGTCGAGGAACGGCTTAATGTGAATATAATGTCAATTTCTATCCCCGGCGACTGGGGCAATATGAACGGATTCCTCAGAACTGTGCGGAACTCTGTTGGCGCGGGGAGCGATGACTATGATTTAATCGCCGGATACGCGTATTATATACCGGTGCTCGCCCCGGAAGGGCTGCTTTATAATTTAAAAAGCGTACCGTATCTGAATCCGGAAGCGGAATGGTGGAGCGCTGACTGCGCCGAACAGATGACTATAGACGGCAAACTGTATTATATAACGGGAGATTTGGCGCTTTCGCTGCTGCGGAGCATGAATGTAATATTTTTTAATAAATTGGTCGCGCAGGATTTAAGTATAGAAAATCTGTATCAAACGGTATTGTCGGGTGACTTTACGCTTGATAAAATGACGGAGCTGATAAAGGATATATACAGGGACTTAAACGGCGACGGCGGCAGGGATAAAGACGATATGTACGGGTATGCCACCGGGACGGGAAATAAAATGAATACATTCAACGCCGTGTTTGACCAGCCGATAGTAAGAAAAGACGGCGCCGGAATACCGCAGTTTGTTATAAACACGCCGAAAATGATTGATATAGTAAATAAAATGCACGATTTTCTCTATGAAAATGAAAACGTACACGCTGCAAGCGAAGCGCTTGAATCCGAAGCGATGACGATGTTCCAGGAAAACAGGACGCTGTTTATGGCGGGGTATTTATATGAAAGCGATAATCTGCGCGCTATGGAAAGCGATTACGGCATACTCCCGATGCCCAAATGGAACAAAGAACAGCCGGCGCATTATACCGTTTCGGCGGACGTGTATTCGCTGTTTTGCATACCCGTGACCTGCAGCCGGCTCGAAGCCGTGGGAGCGGTGATGGAAGCGTTGTGCGCGGAGAGCTACAGGACGGTCACTCCCGCATATTATGAGATCGCCTTAAAGCTTAAATATTCGCGCGACGACGAAACATCGCAGATGCTTGATTTAATCAGGGCGGGAATAAGATTTGATTTCGGAACGGTCAACGCGATAAATTTAAATGATGCGGGCTCGCTGTTCAGGCGGCTCATGGAGAGCAGAAGCACAGATTTTGCATCGCGCTATGAAGCGTCGGAAAACATTTATCAGTCTGCCCTTGATAATTTAGCCGAAGCCTATCAGAATTTGCCGTAAGTATAAATAAAAAAAGAGTTAATATTCATGAAAAAATGCGAAGATTTAAAAATCAGTACTGATAAAAGGTTTATAATAAAGTCCGACGGCACTCCGTTTTTCTGGCTCGCCGATACCGCGTGGGAATTGTTTCATAAGCTGGACAAAGACGAGGCTTTGGAATATCTGGCAACAAGGGCCGCGCAGCAATACACAGTTATACAAGCTGTGGCGCTGGCGGAGTTTGACGGGCTGAGTGTGCCTAACGCCTACGGCAGAGTGCCGCTGCAAAAAAATAACGGCGGGGACTTTGACCCCGCGCTGCCTGATGTTGGCGGCGGGTATGATTATTGGAGTCATGTTGATTATATAACAGACACGGCGTGCAGTCTTGGTTTATATATCGGGCTGCTTCCGGCGTGGGGCGATAAATTTAACTTGCTGGGCGGGGCAGGACCTGTGATATTTACGCCTGAAAACGCATATATTTACGGCAAATGGATTGGCGGGCGTTATAAAGACAGGGATAACATAATCTGGATTTTGGGCGGCGACAGGCAGGCTGAAGATGACGTGCAAATGCAGATAGTAAAAAACATGGCGGCGGGCATAAAAGAAAGCACCGGCGGCAGGCACCTGATGACATATCACCCGCGCGGAGCCCATTCGTCGTCCGAGCAGTTCCACGGCGAATCATGGCTTGATTTTAATATGTTCCAGTCAGGACACGGGGGAGCTTATATTAAAAATTATGAATACGCGCAAAAAGACTACGGGCATTCCCCAGCAAAACCTGTGCTTGACGGAGAGCCGAGGTATGAGGACCATTCTATCAACTTCAACCCGGAGAACGGGTATTTTGACGAGCATGAAGTGAGAACCGCGGCGTATCATTCGATATTATCAGGCTCATGCGGACACACATACGGGCATCATTCGATATGGTCGTTTTACACCGAAAAAAATAATTATAATAAATATTTTCCAAACAGCGCGTATTTTATAATGAACTGGCGCGAGGCGCTGCGGCGGCCCGGCGGGGTGCAGATGAAATACCTGCGGGAACTGTTTATGTCGCGTGATTTCCTTGAGCTAAAACCGTGCGGGGAGTTATTGGGCAGAAACTACGGCGGCGCGAATTATATATCTGCGGCGCGGGGAAAAGATTACGCGTTTATATACACGCCGAATGGTCTTGATATAAATGTGAACACGGGTATACTAAAATGGAGCGTTACCAAAGCGGGCTGGTTTGACCCGCGCACGGGAGAATATATTTACGCGGGCAGCGTTAAAAACGAAGGCACTGTGAATTTTCAGCCGCCGTCAAGCGGCAGAAACTGCGACTGGGTTTTGATACTGGATGCTGTATAAAATTCTATAATATCAATCAAGATTTGATATTCTTTCGTGCATATCATCAAGATAGCTTTGAATTGCCGGTTCTATGCGCTCCATGCTTGATACAAATCTGCTGCCCCGCCGCTCATTTACATTACTGGGAAATATCAAATGATTGTGATGGGCGCCCCTGTTAAAAGCATATGATAAATCATATATAAGACCCCCGTAAAGTATGTCCAGCATTTCTCCGGATTCTTCATCGCGGGCGTATTTGCCTTTAAGCGCAATTTCATAATATGCCGGTTTTAGGTTTACCATAGTTTCATAAGACAGCGCGTCAACTATAACGCCGATTTTATCAAGTTCATCGTCATAAATATTGCTGGGTATGCATAAAACCCCGCCCCACGCATCGACATAAGTGCGGTACCTCTCTTGGTTTTCATCATACAGCGGATACGGTAAAATGCCGAAATCTATTTCCGCTCCGCGCAGTTTTATAATTTCGCTTATCTTGTCCGCCTGAAGAAACATTCGGTTTTCTTCCATAGCCTTGAAAATATTTATTTCAGTGTTGCCATAGATATACGATCGGTTATCTTCGTAATATAAGCCGGTTATTTTGTTTATAAGATTGTTTGTTTTTTCGTTGATAAATGCGATGTAGGGAACGCCTTCGTCGTCCGTTTTAAAAAGCACAATCTCCGAAGCGTACATAAAGCCCAGTAAAACGCCGGTATTTGAACCGCTGTAACCAAATAAGTCCTCCGGGTCAACTGTCCCGTTGCCGTTTAAATCTTGATATATATCCTTAGTCATTTCCAATATTTTATCTACAGTCCATTTTTTTTCCCGGACTAAATCATACGGATTTTCAAGGTTATATTCCTGAAGAAAATCTTTGTTAAAGAACATCGCGTAGGTGTTGCCGTAGTTGCCGAAGTTAAACTCGCTTACGGCGAAAAAATTCCTTTTAGCCATTGAAAACGAATCCATAGCTGCTTTATTCCACCAAGGCTGAGTAAAATCGACGCTTGCGATATGGTTCCAGTCCGCAAGCAATCCTTCCGCCGCCATAGCGTCAACATTTTGTATTATGTGCGGAATCGCAATATCAAACGACCTGTCTCCGGCTTTAACGTCCCTTGCGACCGCGTGATAAGTTTCAATGATACTGCCCGGAGCATGCACAAAAACATTTATAACTATATTCAGCGCGGACTCAATTTTCTTGTTCCTGTTGAATATGGCGTCATTTACAACCTCGCCGATCAATTCCTCGGAAGCATAAATAGCCGGACCCGAATCAGACATATGCGCTTCACCCTCGGGTACCATGACCTTGAACTCATATCCGTTAAAATCATATTCAGAAGATAAAAGCTCAATATAATCGGGGTCTTCTCCGGTTACATCATTCTGCTCCGGAGCGGCTTCATTTGAAGCGTTTGAATCATTTAAATCATTCTGTACAGGCGCTTCATTGCTTTGACAGCTTGCTGTAAATAAAACAGACAATATCAGCATCGCGATCAACACGCCAATGCTAAAAATCCGCAGTATTTTCATAAAATTCATAACCTCTTTCTGTTTTTTATCATATAAAATTTTAAAATTTTAATTTTTTAACTTTGGATAAACTATAATTTTTATGCATTTGTCCAAATGGTTGCGGGTCATATCAAGCGCCCATTCAAGCTCATCGAGACAAACTTTATGCGTAATAACTTTGTGCATGGGAATTTTCCCCGCCGCCACTTGGTCGTATGCGTATTGGAAATCCTCTTCCCGCGATCCGCGTTCCAAAAAGTGCCTGTATTTTATATTTTTGCGGTTCATGTGGAACGGATTTAACCGGTGGTTATGATGGTCTAACTTCACTTCAACGTTAAGACCGGAAATTCTGCCGTCGTGCCGTGTCGCTTCGACGGCTAAATGAAAAGCGTCAAGCTCTTTGCTTCTGTCGAGCGCGATGCACATGAATGTCACGTCAATTTCGACCGCGTCTTTTTTCATAGCCGCCAAGATATCATCCACAGACATTTCGCTTCTGTTATAAACGCGCGAGGCTCCCATTTCCAGCGCGGCATCAAGCCGGTTCCGGTAAAAATCGACCGCGATAATTTTTTTTGTATACAGCGACGCCGCGCCTATCGCAGCGAGCCCTAACGGTCCCGCGCCGATTATTTGCACGGTATCATTTTCCGTCAGTTCCGCGGGAGCAACCATGCTTGTATATGCGCCGTCGAACATCTCGCAGGAGCATGCCACTTCCGGCGGCATATTATCTTTTATAAGCGCACTGTATGAGCCGGTTGCTTTTACATATTCTGCAAACGCTCCGTTAGGCGTATATAAAGCGACTCTGTCCCCTATATGCCGATTTTTGACGTTTTTACCCGTCTCAACCACCGTTCCGCATACTTCGTGCCCCAGTATCTGCGGGTAATGGTCGTGAGAACCGTCAAAAATACCTTCGACTATATGATTGTCGGTAGCGTTGCATATTGAAGCGGCTTCAACTTTTATCAAGTATGAATTATCGTCGATTTCCGGTTTCGGAACGTCTTTTACAACCAGTTTTCCGGGTTTTTCTACTACTGCTGCCAGCATATTAATCAAATCCCCTTTCATAAATTTAATATTAGGTAATTGCGAAACCGTGATGTATTCGGTTTTATCGGCAAATTTTGTTTGTGAAAAATTTTGTTTATCTCCGTTTTTTGAACCATTCTGTAGGGTCGGGCTTCCATGCCCGACCGCTAAATAAAGAAAACGCTGATTTTATCGGCGGTACGGCATGGAAGCCGTACCCTACATTACAAATCGTTTCGCAATCGGCTAAAATTTAATATATTATATATATATTTGCTTTCACACGCATAATAAGCTTCGACGAGTTCGGGTTTTACATGAGGTTCAAGAGAACATAATCCGTCATAAGACCGGTCTTCCGCTATTTTCAGCAATATTCCGGCGATATGCACCGCTCCTTCAGGTATCGGAACATAACTAAACCCGTCCGGATGCCTGCGGGCGTTTTTAAGATGCACATAGCCTATATAATCTTTTAATGTCTCGTAAGCATCGGGGAAACCGTCGCAGTGCGCTTCATAGTAATTTGTCGCATCTAAATTTGTCTTAAAACATTTACTGTTAAAATGCCGTATTATTTTTAACATTCTGTCGGGGGTGCGCGTTGCGTCATGCGCTTCATTTTCAAGAGCTAAAATTATACCGTGTTTCTCCGCCAATTTCAAAGGTTCACTCCAGAATTTTTCCATCCGGTCAAAATCCGCTTCATCTTTGCTTATATGTCCGCAGTAATGATTTATTCTGAGTGCGCCGAGTTCTGCCGCCGTTTCCACAGCATTGCAGAACAACTTTACATAAGCGCCGCTGTCATTTGTACCGCTGGCGAATGTGACACATTCTATTATAACGCCTTTATCCGCGGCAACCCGTTTTAGTTTTTTTATATCTCTTCCAAGATACCCTTCTCCGCTGCCTTCCGCATTATTCGGCCATATTTCGCAGGTTGTCATATTATATTTTTTTGCTGTGTCGCATATGCCGCCAAACGGCATCACATCGCCCAAAGCCTGACCGGAAAATCCAATTTTCATAAAACATCCTCCTTGTTATTTTTTTGTAACATTTATAAAATTTATAATACCTTATATTATTACGGTGTAAAAATTATTTTTATATAATTTTCCGGATTTTTCAGCATCGCATAAAATACCTCTTTTACCTGATCAAATTTATATCTGTGCGTTACAAGCGGCTCAAGTTTAATAATATTGTCCCTGATGCCCTGCATGACGAGTTTTCCGCGTTTTCTTATATTATCCAAATTATTTTCCGGAGCAATCATCGTTATATTTTTCCCCTGAAATATATGCGGTTTAAACACGCGCCTTTTTTCCGGATGACCATAAGATACGATAATTCCGTAATTTTTCATAACGGTTATCAAATAATTAAAAGTATTTTCTCCATCAAGCAGATCATCATCCATCATATCCAGTGCAATATCGGATTCCGTTTGCTTCATTACAGCGCCGGCAAACTCAGCCGACGACGGATCGGCAGTTGAATCAATGCCCAGTTTTAATGCGAGTTCCCTGCGCATACCGTACAAATCCCAGCCGTATACTGTTTTAAATCCAAGATATTTCGCGAGCTGCAGCGCGATTAACCCGCTTGGACCTAAGCCCAGTATGGTAATGGTTTTATTTGAATATTCCTGTTTTAATTTATTATCCTTTGTCATAAACGGCATTAGTGCGCGCGACGCCGCTATAACCAACTCCATTATTGCCGAATAACTGTCGTCTATATTTTCAGGGATGATAAACATCGCCACCTGAGTGACATCGACAAGCATATATTCTGCAAATGTTCCTAAAGTACACCACCAGCTTACACGATCGCCGATTTTAAAATTTTTAACATTCTTCCCTTTTTTTTCGATAATTCCGCTTGATTCATGACCGAATATCATAGGAAAATCATATTCCGCATTTCCGTTAATTATCCCGGGGTCCGACCCGTTGCAGATACAAAACGAAATGTTTCTAACCAATACCTGGTTATCCGTTAACACAGCCGGTATTTTTGTATCTATTAATTCAATTTCATTCGCTGCCGGTACATACCACGATTTCATTAATTTCATTGAACAACACCGCCTCAAATTTTAATTTAAATACAATATGTCAGCATACCGCTCCAAGTGCCGCTGAACAGATTATAGCTTTATAAAAAATATATTTCAATAGAAAAAACTTTTTTGTTATAGCACAATCCTTTTTTTTGTTAAAATAAGCAGCAATAATTTCAGGGGATGCGCTTTTGCGCATCCCCTGAAATTATTGCTTTTAAAAAAAATTGCTATTTTCTGTAATCCAAAGGCGAAAAGCCTGTATTTTTTTTGAACAGCCGGGAAAAATAATTTGAATCTGTGTAGCCGCACGATTCCGCAATAATTTTTATCGGCATATCGGTGCTTATAAGTAACTTTTTGGCAATTGACAGCCGTTTTAAAGACAGGTCTTTCATGGGGCTTATTTTAAATATTTGTTTATAAAGCGCGGAAAAATAATCAGAGCTTATATAAACCTCTTTTGCCAAAGCGTCTATTGTATATTGTTCTGCATAATTTTCGAGCATATTGTCTCTGAGTTTAATCATATCATTTATCCGTTTGTCGATAATGAAATTATTATGCATTTTATGAATTTTAGTTTGCCTTGATAAACCGATTATCATTTTATTTACAAGAAGCGCCATCATATCATCAAAATAATATTTTTCGCTGTTAAAATAATTCAATTCGTTCTCTATTTCTATTAAATTATTTTTAAATATACCATCATCGGCCGCATGGTATATTTTATCGGGGAATAGATCGTAATTTGCCAAAAATCCGCTTAAATCACCGCCGGTTTCGAAATGACACCAGGAATTTACAAAACCGGTTTTAGCGTTCTCTGTATTGGTATGCCAAAATTGATTATATGGTCTGTTTATAATAAAATCTCCCGTGTTTCCGTTTAAAATACCATACGGAGAATCAATAACAAAAGGGGTGGAAAAACACATGAACACCCATGATTTACTTCCTAATCTTTTGGGTGATATATAATTTAATTCGTGCGGCGTATTTATCCCGCATATAAAATTCTTGATTTTTTGCATTTTTTAAAACACGCATTCCACTTCGCGGCCGAGCGCGCTTGAGCGTATCATGCCGTCGATTATCGCTTGATTGTATATAATTTGCTCGGTGGGGATAGGGGCTTTGTTTTTGCCGCTTATCACCGCATCGATGAAATCTTTTATTTTACAGCTCCATAAATCTTC
>Ga0099364_10005440_pt1 | contig 18879 bp, 17 predicted proteins | sample TergutTh196P3_FD_73070 | JGI IMG/M metagenome (GOLD analysis project Ga0099364, IMG submission 73070) | Microcerotermes parvus P3 segment gut microbial communities from Pointe-Noire, Republic of the Congo - Th196 P3 | ecosystem: Host-associated > Arthropoda: Insects > Digestive system > Gut ...
CGGCTGGGTTCCTTCAGGCACTACTATCCCAATTCCATTTCCCAATGCCATATTCCAGCCCGAGCCAAACTGAGCTCCGCCTGAAAAGGTCAAAAATGCAATTGGTGTAATATTGACTTCCATAATACCGGCAAGGGAAACAGGAGAGAGGTCTGCAGTAAGAGTCAGGTTTAAATTATTGTCTTCTGTGAGAGCACTAGTTCCCTGCAAAAGCGGAAAGGTAAAACCCTGGGTAAAACTTATCTTTGCTTCCGGTGCAGATGATGCCTGTACCTCAATCTCTGATGTGGAAGTAATCTCATTTGCATTTATGCCTGCCGGGTAAATTATCAGGAAGAATGAAAACAATATTGAAAACAAAATTTTTATGATCATTTGACTGCCTCGAAACCTGCTTTAATTGCATCTACATTCATGGGAATAAAACTGTACTTATCCTGGGTAAAGAATTTTTTCAGGATCCCTTCTGTATCTTCCAGTTTTAAAGCTCCTGTGAGTTTTGCAAGGGCGCCAAGTGCAACCATGTTTGCAATTCTTAGATCGCCGATTTTTTCTGCAATATCCGTTGCTTCTATTTTTGCAATTTTTATATCACTGCGTGCGGGGTTTTCCTTTACCAGCGTGGAATTAATCAGCATGAGCCCGCCGCTTTTCACCATTTCTTCGCAGAGGGGGAGTGAGTCCCTGTTCATTACCAGAACTGAATCCGGACTGATAACTAGGGGGCTGTCAATTTCGTCATCGGAAATTGTAACACTTGCCCTGGCGATGCCGCCGCGTTTTTCTGCGCCGTAGAAGGGGAAAAAGGTAACATTCTTTCCTTCCTGCATTCCAAAGTAAACCCAAATTTGTCCAAGGGAGATAATGCCCTGCCCGCCGAAGCCGGCAAAAAAACTTTTCTCTGTCATTAGACTGCCCCCTCGTATTTCTTTACTTCGCCAATGGGGAATACCGGGAACATGCGCTTTTCAAGCCAGTCCAATGCTTCCAGGGTATCAACATGCCAGCCGGTGGGGCAGGGTGACAGAATCTCTACCATGGTAAAGCCTATGCCCTTCATCTGGAGGGTAAAAGCTTTTTTTACATAGTCCCTGGTCTTGCGTATATTTACCGCATTGTTTACAGCACCCCTTGCAATATATGCAGAACCCTCCAGGGTGTTGAGGAGTTCCGACACCCTGATAGGGTAACCCATGCCGGCTGCATCAGCATCACGTCCCAGAGGTGATGTGGTGGCCTTCTGTCCGATCAGGGTGGTGGGTGCCATCTGTCCGCCGGTCATGCCGTAAATGGCATTGTTCACAAATATCGTGGTAAATTTTTCACCTCTGTTTGCCGCATGGATCATCTCTGCGGTGCCGATTGCAGCCATGTCCCCGTCCCCCTGGTAGCATACAACCAAATGATCGGAGAGAACCCGCTTGATGCCGGTGGCGGCTGCGGGAGTTCTGCCGTGCGGAGGCTGGACAGTGTCGGTGTCAAAGTAAAGGTCTGCCCATATGGAACAACCCACCGGATTTATAAATACGGTTTTTTCCTGCATTCCCAGCTCGTCTATTACCTCGGCAACTATTCTATGTATAACGCCGTGCCCGCAGCCGCCGCAGTACTTGGTGGGAATTTCGTATAGGGTACGGGGATGCCCGTGCAGTTTTTTCTCGCTCATTTTTAACCTCTATCTGGTGTCTATTTATTCAGGATTTTCCTGATCTCGGCAAAGACCTCTTCCTCGTGGGGGATCATTCCGCCGGAATGTCCCAGAAGGTGAACCGGGTTCCTCTCGTATACGGATAGTTTTACATCCTCTACAAGCTGCCCCATGCTCATTTCCACTGTGAGTATTGGCTTGCCTCCGGATGCTGCCTTTGCCAGACCTTCCGAGGGAAATGGCCAGAGGGTGATGGGCCTATAAAGTCCTACTTTTATTCCTGCCTCCGCGGCTATCTTCCTGGCGCCCTGACAAACCCTCGCAGATGTACCATATGAAACAAGGATTATGTCTGCATCCTTACAGTCTACCTCTTCGGCCCTGGTTTCTTTTTCCTTAATTATTTCGTATCTGGCAAAGCGTTCCCTGGTTTTTGCTTCCAGGGATTCCGGTATCAGATCTATTGAAGTAATGTGAATAGATTCCTTTATCCTTTTGGTAATATCGGCTTTGCTTTTATTGCCGACAGACCAGGCTCTCTTTGGTAGATCGTCCAGTGAGCGTTCGGGCGGCAGGACAAGTCCCTCCATCATCTGCCCGATCATTCCGTCTGCCAGGATAATTACCGGGATGCGGTATTCATCGGCAAGGTCGAAGGCAAGGTAGGTGAAGTCTGCACATTCCTGGACGTTTTTGGGAGCCAGCACTATGCAGCGGTAATCGCCGTGTCCGCCGCCCCTTGTCGCCTGAAAGTAATCACTCTGTGCCGGAGCAATGGACCCCAGGCCGGGACCTCCCCTGACTACATTTGCAACTACGCAGGGTATATCAGCCGCCGCCGCATAGGAGAGCCCCTCCTGCTTAAGGCTGATCCCCGGGCTGGATGAGCTTGTCATTGCCCTGGCTCCGGCACAGGATGCGCCGTATACCATGACCATTGCCGCGGTTTCGCTTTCCGCCTGTATAAAAACCCGCCCCTTTGCCAGCATGTGCAGGGACATATAGGCAGGGATTTCGTTCTGGGGGGTTATGGGGTAACCGAAGTAAGCCGTACAGCCAGCGCGGATTGCCGCCTCTGAAATTGCATCATTACCCTTCATTAAGACTTTTTCTGTGTTCAAAATATCTCCTTATACCGCTGTTTCAAAAACCTCAATGCATACATCCGGGCAGACCTGGTAGCAGTTACCGCAGGCAATACACTTTCCGTCTGATGAAAGTTCGGAATCTGAGGGCTTTACAGGGTATGTACCCGTAGAATTAAGTTCAGTATCTCTTTCCAGCACATTTACCGGGCATGCTTTAATGCACCAATAACAGCCTTTGCAGAGTTCTCTATTGATAGTTACTTTGCCTTTCCTGGCCATGAATACCTTCCAAATTTTTTGTAAATTAATTATATAGAAAACAATATAGTTGGGGAAGAGGACTGTATAGCCATAGACCAAATTGACTTTTTGTGTAAAAATGATATTGACAATTAATAAAAAAAAAGGCAGATAAGAAAAGGGATTATTGTTGGAATATAGCAATTACATAGAAATTAAAATAATCTGGAAAGATTTAAATAAAAGCAAAATTAAATATCCCTGTCTTCTGTATCTGTCACAGGACGGAGGCGAAAATGGCTGTAAGAAAAAAATCGATAACACGCATTGGAATTTATTATGATGGATTTTATTTTTATAAGGTAAGTAATTATTATAAGTTTGATCATGTGAGGCAGGCAAGGATCAGTATTTCTGGTCTACACGATTATATCTGTAATGAGGTTGCTTCCAGGCTTTCTACTGAGCCGGATAACTGTAAAGTTGTGGAGGCTCATTACTTCCGGGGCAGAGCTTCAAAAGTAAATAACGAGAAAGCCATAGTCGGCGAACGCTATTTTGAAGATGCTCTTACAAGGGAGAGTGTTGATCTTCATTATATGCCCCTTGTAAGAGGCAGTAATAACGAGCTAAAAGAGAAGGGCATTGATGTATCTCTTGCGCTTGATGCCTATAAAAAAGCCATTGCCAAAAGTTTTGATGTTTTTGTCCTTATTGCAGGGGATGGAGATTATCTCCCCCTTGTAAGGGAACTCCAGACCATGGGAAACCCCATAGATGTTATGCTTTTAAGCTGGGATTTTGAAACAACCAACGGCGAACTCACTATGACTTCACAGGATCTTCTGGAAGAAGTTAAATACCCCATTCAAATGAGCATTGTAATAGACGACAGGCTTAATTTAAAAAATCCCCTTATAAACGGTTTATTTGAGCCGCGTCAGGCTGAGCCGTCTTTTGCGCAGGCGGCTTACGGCCAGCCATATCCTGCATCACCCGGCATTATGCAGGGCGCTGTGTCCTCTGTACCGCAGAACTTTGCCGCACAGCCAGGCTTTGCTGCAGAACCTCAGCCGGGCTATTTCGTTAAACGCAAGGTGCTTACAGAAGAAGAGATGGCACAGGAAAGAATTTCCACCATTCTTTCGCTTGACAACCTTGGCGGATGGATAAAAGATATTGAATACAATAATTTCTACTTTTTCAGCAATGAAGTGATAAATAAAAAGCCTGAAGAACTATGCCCAGGAATGACCGTTCAGTTCCGCTTAAAGTTTGACAGGGTTAAAACTGACAAGGACAATGGCGAACCCAGTTACCGCGCCGTCGGCCCCATCCTCGCTGTTGGTGAATGAGGTATGCGATGAAAGAATACATTTGTTGTGTCTGCGGATTTGTTTATAATGAATCCGAAGGGCTGCCAAAGGAAGGTATTCCGCCAGGTACAAAGTGGGAGGATCTACCGGAAGACTTTGCCTGCCCCGCATGTGCAGCCTCCAAATCAATGTTCAAAGTAAAAGAATGATACACCCCTGTTTAGGAGCTAATTTAATTTCTGTTTGGGTATAGCAAAGATGGTAATAAAAAATAAAATCACACTAAAGAAAGTTGCGCTTATATAAGATGCCCTGATGCCCGCTATTGGTTCAAACATTTCCGAAAATATTGTAAACAGTAAAACCGTGTAAGTTACCACAAGCCCGTTTACAACCAGCCTCACGGTGCCAAGCACTGCGCTTCCGTCAACCCTGCCTTTGTCATCTAAATTACCTATTGCCATGGGGACTATAATGGGCATAAAAATTGCTATTCCTGCAGCCGGAAGGAAGGATGCTGCGGCTATATAAAAGGGGCTTGTGTTTACGCTGAACAGGATGCTCAGAAAATTTCCCAGGAAGAGGCTTAATGAACCGCAGATGGAAACAAATCTGGGTCCGTGCTTATCGTATAACTTCCCTGCAAAAACAGAGATTACTGCCATTAATATAGAACCGGGCAGAATGATCTGTGCATAGGTGGTTGCCGAAAATCCGCGGATGCTTTGCGCATAAATGGGGAGCAGGGTTCCGCCTCCCATAAAGGCCATATACATGGTAATTGCAATAAACAGAGCTGTGCGGAACATTGGATATTTAAAGATTCGTAAATCCAGGAGCGGATTTTTCATGCTTAGCTGAAGCCTGACAAAAATAAAGAGGAAGACAAGCCCTGCGAGTATTACCCCTCCTGTGTTGATGTGCATTAAACCGTATGCAGAAAGATTGCCCAGGCCAAACATTAGTCCAAAAAAACCGCAGGAAGAAAAAACTATCGACAGCACAGAGAAAGACTCAAAAAACCTTTCTGTCACATTTTTCATAAAGATAAGACCCAGAACCAGGGCACTCAGGCTTAATATGAGAAAAATGTCAAACATAAACTGCCAGCCCAGGTTGTCTATAACAAGCCCCGCTATATACGGAGAAATTACCGGGCCTATTAAACCGCCCAGGGTAAAATATCCCATAACCGTTCCATGTCTTTCCCTTGGATAAATTGACATGATCATGATCTGGGAGAAGGGCATCAATAGACCGCCGCCTATTGCATGTATAAGCCTCCCTGTTAGGAGAACCGGGAAACTCCATGCTATGGAACCCAGGAATGAACCAATGGTAAAAAGGGCAGTGGCAATAAAAAAGAAGAGCCTGTTGGAGAAACGTTTTATCATATAGGCGGCAACAGGAACCATAATACCGGAAACAAGGGAGGCACCGCTTGTAAGCCATTGGGCTGTGCTTGTCGGTATCTGGAAGGCTTCCATTATAGGGGGCAGCATTATTGCCATGGAAACCATAGTCATGGAAACCGTAAAACCGGCTATCATCATTGTCCAGAAAACAAGGATCCTGTGTGTATTTGATAAACTAATTTTTGCCTGGGTGTCGGTGAGCATACTGCTCCTAAGATTATACTTTTAACAAACCAGTGTCCACTAGCCGCCTATACTAACCCGCATTCAAAGCACGTTTAAACTGGGTTTCGTAGAGCATGCGGTATACCCCGTTAAGTTCCAGGAGTTCTGCATGGCTTCCGCGTTCTGTCAGCCTGCCTTCGGACACAACCAGGATCTCGTCACAGGCCATGATGGTGCTTAACCTGTGGGCAATTACCAGGCTGGTCTTTCCCTTCAACAATGGTTCTATGGCATCGTGAATGCGGCTTTCAGAAATGGAATCGAGGGAGCTTGTGGCCTCATCCAGGATAATGATTCCGGGATTTTTTAAAATTGCCCTGGCTATTGATAAACGCTGCCTCTCTCCTCCGGAAAGTTTAACCCCCCTATTGCCCACCTCGGTATCATAGCCATAAGGGAGAGAGATAATAAAGTCATGGAGGTTTGCCTCCTTACATGCTTTAATAAGATCCTCTTCCGTTGCATCTCCTGCGGCATACAGCAAGTTCATTCGGATTGTCCCGTTAAACAAATAGGTATCCTGGGTAACCAGCCCGATATTTGAACGAAGCCAGGCCAGATCAATATCGCGGATATCATTCCCATCCAGAGTAATCTGCCCGGACACAACATCAAACAAACGGGGTATAAGATTGATAATGGTAGACTTTCCCGCACCTGAAGGTCCCACTATGGCAATGGAACGCCCGCTCTTAACAGCAAAACTTATATTATGCAGAATGGGCTTGTCCTCTTCATAAAAAAAACTAACATTCTTAAATTCGATTTCTCCTTCCAGACGGTCAGGACTAATGGCATTGGGTTTACTCTGTATTTCTATGGGCATATCAAAGTACTGAAAGATACGGGTAAAGAGCGCCATGGAGCGGATCACATCCACCTGCATATTAAAGAGCATATTTGCCGGACGGTAGAGCCTTTCCAAAAGGGCAACCATTACAGCAATATCACCGACAGTCAGATCTGTCTGACCAAAGCGCAGCATCAGTAAGCCACCCACCAGATAAATCACAAGGGGGCCGGAACTGGTTAGTATTGCCATGGTTGCCCTGAACCATCGGCCTGCCATATTCTCCTTTATATTGAGGGCTGTCATTTCACCGTTTGCCTTTGAGTACTTATCAAACTCAGCATTCTCTTTCGTAAAAAGTTTTACCAGCATCTGCCCTGATACACTCAGGGTTTCCGAGAGGATCTGATTGATCTCATCGTTCTTCGCCTGAGCCTGGTAAGTAATGCTCCACCGCTTCCGCCCGACTTTTTGCGTGGGAACTATCAGGAGGGGGAGAAGCATAATCCCGGCTATCGCAAGGATCCAGTTTTTCTGAAACATGGCAACCACAGCAATAAAAACCAGCATGATATTGTTGATCATCCCAGTCAGCGTACCGGAGATCACCATTTGAACGCCGCCTATATCACCTGTCATCCTTGTAATCGCCTCGCCCTGCTGTGCAGAACTGAAAAAGCGGTGAGACATATTGAGGAGGTGGCGGAACATATTGTTCCGCATGTCCAGGGTGATGTGCTGGGCCACCCAAACATTCATCCAGGTCTGAAAAACCGAAATAAGGTTTGACAGTATAAGCACACCAAAGGACATGACTATAAGCATAATGAGGATATTCAGATTGCCCCCGATTATCCCCTCGTCAATTACCCTCCCCATTAATATGGAAGGCATAATCGAAAGCCAGGACGAGGCAAAAATTAAAATGACAATCAGAACCAGCCTCTGCCAGTAAGGTGCAAGATAACTCAGTATTCTTTTTGCAAGGCTCCAGGTAATTTTTTGGGCATTCTTTTTTTCTTCATCGGAAAGCGGCCTGGGACCGCCCCTTCCCCCGCCCCTGCCAATATCACTCACAGTCCAAACAGCTCCCTGGCGTTATCGTGAAACACCCTTTGGTGGAATTCTTCGGGGATGAGTTTTTTGCAGAATTCAATATAGGCAGCCATGGGGATTAGAGGCCAGTCAGAGCCGTAGAGCACCTTATGATAGCTGTCCAGAAAGACCAGGGCACCCCGGTACCTGTTTAGGAGCAGCTCTTCTGATCCCATCCGTTCTGCATAGGCGGTGTTTCCTACAAGGAGCCCGGAAATATCCAGATAGACATTCTGGTTTTTAAAAGCCACCTCGGCGGCATCGTAGACCCAGGGAGTTCCCATATGGCAGATTATGATTTTCATATCGCGGCGTTTTACAGCAAGCTCATCCACATCCAGGGGCTGTGAGTATTTTAAAAGCCCCCTCTCCGAATATGTATCCCCCGAATGAATGGCAACAGTCAGGCTATGCTTTTCTGCAAGGTCATAGACAGGATCATAAATGGGATCATGAACCATCACATGGTAGTAACCTGCATAAATCTTTATCCCCTTAATGGCGGGGTTTGATTTAATGAGTTCATCCATCCGTTCTATGGCATGGGAGTTCAGGGTGAGAGGGTTGATCCCCATGCACAGTGACATGGAAGCAGGAAGGGTGGTATCCAGGTCTGCCATCATGGGAGTTTCTGCTTCGTAATCGGGAAGCTGTCCCTGCGGGTCACCCTTTATACCCATGCAGATCGAATGGATAATATCGTTTTCTTCGGTTTCCTTTATATAACCTTCGGCTGAATAATCAACATTGGAAAGATGAAAGGCTGTTTCCTTAAAAGCATGACCCTGGGAAAAATGCAAATGTGCATCGATTATTTTCATATTGCTATGATACCATATAAAGATGCTTTTTTATATAAAAATATTTCTCACCATCAGAACCAAAGAAGCAATCGCCAAAATGAAAACCAGATATTTAAAAATTTTGTCAAAATCAAAAACACCTAAAATTATGAATACGGCAGAATAAATTATATAGATCAATGTTTCATAACCAAGGGGACCAAGCTCATTAATCCAGGAAAACATTAGGGGAGTTAAAATTATCAGCATAAGATAGAAGTACATTGACTTTCTGTTGCCGAAGATAATATTCGATGCCTTTAGTAAAACAATTGTATAAACTGCAATTTCGTTATCCACAATAAAAAATCCAAAAACCAAATTCAACAAAAATAAAGAAGCCATCAGGTAACTCATTACATTAAACACAACGGAAGCCATGCTTATACTGACAATCTCATTCGACTGGCTTAGACTGCTGAAAATTTTCTCATTTGCCGTATTGTTGGGTCTGTATTTTCCGCCGTAATTTGTAACATGTTCGTAAAATAAAAGAGTAAGTGAGCTTTCATTATTGAAATTGGAAAATGGAATCATTAACTGGACATTTTCGCTTATCAAATAAACTACCATTAATTCTTTTATATTTCTGGAAAATATTGAAACATCGTTAAGGGATTTATTTATGATAGATCCCTCTCCTCTGGTTTTTGTTTCAGAATCTTCTGTTTTTAATCTAAACACCGCATTGTTTATATTCCAGTAGATATTTTTATCTGTAAAAACTACAAGCTGCTTTAGGTTCTTTAAAAGGGAATCATCCAGAACAATCAGAATTTTTTCTTTTTCAGGTATTTTTAGAATTTCTTTTATTTTACGGGAGTCTTCATTATTTAAGCTGGTTATAAGCCTCTCTTTTTTAAAGAAACTGGTTTTTACCCCCTGCTTCATTCTCCCATATTATTTATTTTTTCCAAAAATTACAATCATCCAATGCAAACCATTGCCTGCCTGCCTTTTATAATGTTAAGCTAAGAATATGGCAGAATTGCTCATCATGCCCCGGCAGGGTAATACAGTAGAGTCTTGTATAATTGCAGACTGGAAGGTCGAGGAAGGCAGCATTGTAAGCCCGGAAACTGTGATATGCGAAGTGGAAAGCGACAAGGCCTCTTTTGAAGTTCCGGCAGGTGTTTCCGGCAGGGTGTTAAAGCTGCTCTATGCTGCAGGGGACGATGTACCTGTGCTGTTCCCCATTGCCGTAATTGGAAATGAAGGCGAAGACTGGAAGGCCGTTCTGGAAGAACAGGCAAAATCTCCAACAGCACAGGCGGGCATCTCTCCCAAGGCAAAAAATCTTGCACGCAGTGAAGCCGTACCAATGGAAACTCTGTCCGGCACAGGACCCGGCGGCAGGATTATCGAAAGGGATGTAAGGGCTGCCCTGGGAAACAGGCCGGCTTTGACCATTGCCGCAAAGGCAAGGGGCTCCGGCATAGGCGGGAGGATTACCCTCGAAGATATTAAGGGAACACTGCCAGAAGGGGAATACACAGAAATTCCAATCAGGGGAATACGAAAGATCATCTCTGATCGCATGCATATATCCCTTGCAGAAACTGCCCAGTTTACACTTAATGCATCTGCTCCGGCAGAAAAGCTTCTGGAAGCCCGGAAGGAGTTAGACGAAATTTCAATTAACGATCTTGCAGTTTATGCCCTGCTCTGCACCCTTCCCGATTTTCCCTATATGAATGCCCATAAAACCGGCGATACAATTATAACTTTTAAAAGCATACATCTGGGTGTTGCGGTAGATACAGGGCGGGGCTTGATGGTACCTGTAATAAAAAACGCCGCTTCCCTTTCGCTAAAAGAAATTTCCGGTAAAATTAAAACCCTGGCGGAAGAGTGCAGAAACGGCACCATCACAGCGGACGATTTAAGGGGATCAACATTTACCGTAAGCAACCTCGGCAGCCTCGGAATAAACAGTTTTACACCTGTTCTGAATTTTCCCGAGGCTGCAATCCTGGGTATATGCAGCATAGAATTAAAAGCAGTTAAAACAGAAGAAGGCGGGATTAAGCACGAGCCGCATATAGGCTTTAGTTTAACGGTTAACCATCAGGCGATAGACGGCGCCCCTGCAGCACGTTTTTTAAAAGCGTTATGCGAAAATATTGAGAATATAAATACTTTGATAACAAAAACAAAGGAGTGATTATGTACGACACCATTATAATCGGAGGCGGTCCCGGAGGTTATCTTGCGGCAGAAAGATTGGCAAAAAATAAAAAGAAGGTACTCTTGCTGGAAGAAGGCCACCTGGGTGGAACCTGTCTTAACCTGGGCTGCATACCCACAAAGACCCTCCTTAATTCGGTCAAGCTTTACCACCAGGCACAGGAGTCGGAAAAGTTTGGCATAACGGCTTCAGATATTGGCTATGACTGGAAAAAGATACAGGATTATAAAAATGAAACAGTTAAAAAACTACGCGAAAACCTTACAAATATGCTTAAAAACTCCGAAGTGGAGGTAAAAAGAGGCAGGGGTGAAATTGTAAGTGCCCCGTCAGGAGATAAACCTGCCATAGTGAAGCAGTTTTCATCGGGGAGTACTGAAGCCGCCGCCGAGCATGAGGCAAAGACTGTTCTTGTTTGTGCCGGCTCTGCGCCTGTTAACCCGCCCATTCCCGGCGCCAAAGATAATCCCCTTGTAATGGATTCGGCGTGGATTTTAAACATTAAAACGGTTCCCAAGCGCCTGACTATAATCGGCGGTGGCGTAATAGGAGTGGAATTTGCAGGGCTTTTCTCCGCACTGGGTACAGAAGTTACCGTAATAGAAATGATGGAAGAAATTATTCCCTTTATGGACAGGGAACAGGCACAGATGTACCGCCGCGTAATGAAAAACATTAAATTCCTTCTGGGCTGCAGGGTAGAAAAAATCGAAGGCGGTACAGTTTTCTATACTGATAAAAACGGTACAGCAGAAAATACTGAGGCAGAACTTATCCTAATGGCAGTAGGACGCCGCCCGGTTCTGGACGGCTGGGGAGCGGCAGCAGCGGGAATAGACACCACAGGGACAACAATCGGCACCAGGAAGATCCCCGGCGTAGTTACCGATGACAGAATGAGGACTAACGTTCCCGGCATCTGGGCTGCAGGGGACGTAACAGGGAGAAGCATGCTTGCACATTCAGCTTACCGCATGGGTGAAGTTGCTGCAGCCGATATACTCACAGTCCTGGACGGAGGCAGCAGCCAGGACAATACAAACAACCGCATGAGGTATAACGCAATCCCCTGGGCTATATACGGCGTAACAGAGGCTGCGGGCGTCGGCATGACCGAACAGGAAGCGGCCGCCATGGGCATTGATATAATTAAAGCCAGCCTCCCCATGAGGGTTTCAGGCCGCTTTGTTGCAGAGAATACAATTATGGGTCAGGGTGCGTTAAAAATGATTGCACATGCGCAGGATCGCCGAATCCTCGGGCTTCATGCAGTGGGTCCCTATGCTCCGGAATTTATCTGGGGAGGAGCTGCCCTTATAGAAGACGAGTTTAGAACAGACGAGGTTAAACAGCTTATTTTCCCCCATCCCACAGTAAGCGAACTTATCCGCGATGCAGCCTGGGCTCTGGATAAATAAGCAAAATAGGAGTAAAAATGCCCAAATCTATACTGGTAGACCCCAGGGAAGTCAGAAAACCGAACTTCCTTAAAATTAAAGACATCCCCATAAACCAGTATAAAGGCGATTTTGAAAACGAATTAAAACTATACGGAAAAGAAAGGCTCATACGAATTTGGCATGACATGGTTACCATTCGGGAATTTGAAAACATGCTGAACGAGTTAAAAACAAAGGGAAGCTGGCAGGGCATTGAATACAACCACAAGGGGCCGGCACATCTTTCCATGGGGCAGGAAGCATCCAGCGTGGGGCAGGCTGTTAACCTCACAAAGGACGACTATATATTTGGGAGCCACAGGAGCCACGGCGAAATTATTGCAAAATGTTATAGCACAGTATGGCAGCTCTCCCAGAGTCCCCAGGGTGAAAAAGAACTCGAAGCCATAATGAAGGGTTTTCTGGACGGAGACACTCTAAAAATGGCAGAAATGATCCAGTACAAGAGCTTACAGGATCTGGCAGAAAACTTTGTGTTATACGGAACCCTGGCAGAAATTTTTGCGAGGAAGGCAGGCTTTAACAGGGGGCTGGGCGGATCCATGCACGCCTTTTTCCCGCCCTTTGGCTCCATGCCCAATAACGCCATAGTCGGCGGCTCAGGTGATATTGCTGTCGGCTCTGCCCTGTATAAAAGAATTAACGCCATGCCGGGAATTGTAATCGCAAATATAGGAGACGCATCGATGGGCTGCGGACCTGTCTGGGAGGGAATGATGATGTCTGCCATGGATCAGTTCCATAATCTTTGGCCTTCTAAAAATAAAAAAATCCCCGGCACAGTCACTGCCGGTGCCCCTCCCATTCTTTTTAATTTCTTCAATAATTTTTACGGCATGGGCGGTCAGACTTATGGTGAGACCATGGGCTACGGCATAATGGCGAAGGTGGGCGCAGGGGTAAACCCCGAAAACATGCACGCAGAACGGGTAGACGGTTACAATCCCCTTGCGGCAGCGGATGCTGTTATGCGCAAGAAAGAGCTGCTCCTCGCTGGACGCGGCCCCGTTCTCCTTGACACCCTCACCTACCGCATATCCGGCCATTCTCCCTCCGATGCATCCAGTTACAGGAGCAGCGATGAAGTAAAACTCTGGCAGGAAGCAGATTCCATAGAAAGTTACGGAAATTACCTCACAGAAAATTCCCTAATTGGAAAAAGCGAACTTGATTCAATGAGGGAAGCAATACAGGAAAAACTAAAGGCAGTTGTAAAACTTGCAGTTAACGACGATCTCTCCCCCAGGGTGAGCGGCGCATTTATAGAGTCGGTAATGTTTTCCGGCGGCAAGGCGGAAAAAACCGGCACAGGCGAAGCAGAACTGTCCCAGCCGCTTGAGGAAAACCCCAGGGTTAAATCCATTTCCGCTAAAGAGCGTTTTTACCTGGATAAAGATGGTAAACCAGTATCCAGAAACAGAGCATTCCAGTACAGGGATGCCCTCTTCGAAGCCATGGCTCATCGCTTCAGCATAGACCCCGGCATGGCAGCCTGGGGCGAGGAAAACCGGGACTGGGGCGGTGCATTCGGGGTTTACCGCGGTTTAACGGAACTCCTCCCCTATCACAGATTATTCAACAGCCCCATATCGGAGGGCGCAATAGTCGGAGCCGGAGTAGGTTATGCGCTATCCGGCGGCAGGGCTGTGGTGGAATTAATGTACTGCGACTTCATGGGAAGAGCCGGAGATGAAATTTTTAACCAGGCTTCCAAATGGCAGGCAATGTCCGCAGGGCTCTTAAAAATGCCGCTGGTAATCCGGGTTTCTGTGGGCAATAAATACGGAGCCCAGCACAGCCAGGACTGGTCAGCCCTTACTGCGCATATCCCCGGTTTAAAATCATATTACCCTGCCACCCCCTGCGATGCAAAGGGCATGCTTAACCTGGCTCTTGCCGGCACAGACCCCGTTGTCTTTTACGAGAGCCAGCTGTTATACGACATCGGCGAACAGTTCGAAAAAGGCGGCGTCCCTGCCGGCTACTACGAAACACCAGAGGGGGAGCCGGCAATCCGGAGGCAGGGAGGAGACATCACCATTGCAACACTGGGAGCATCCCTTTACAGGGCAATGGATACTGCGGATGTATTGGAAAGTAGCTTTGGTCTTTCGGCAGAAGTAATCGATATACGTTTTATTAATCCCCTTAATTATGATGTGATTATTGAATCGATAAAAAAAACTGGAAGGCTCCTCCTTATAAGCGACGCTGCCGAAAGAGGTTCTTTCCTTCACACTATTGCGAGCAATGTTCAGAGCCTTGCCTTTGATTACCTGGATGCCCCTGTCACAGTGCTGGGAAGCCGGAACTGGATTACACCGGCAGCGGAAATGGAAGAACTGTACTTTCCTCAAGTTGACTGGATCATTGACGCAATCCATGAGCGAATACTGCCCCTCCCGTCCTATAGACCTGTAACCACACAGACCGCAGGGGATTTAATCAGAAAAAACAAAAAAGGAGTTTAGAATGAAAACTAAAATAACACTGGCACTCATAATAATTTTTGGGCTGTCATTATTAGGACTTTCTTCCTGCCTGGGTGGGGGCGGAGCAAATACAGGCTTCCAGATAGTTTTTCTCTCCGGATTTATGAACGAAGATGAGATTAACAGCTACGGCGAATACCTCTTTGACCTAATGCCGGAACTCCATGTCGCAGGAAGGGATCCCCGCTTTACCCCAATGCTTATGGGGAGGAATGCAATGGGTGATCCCCAGATGGCAATGGGCATGGCAATAAGGCTTTCCGGAATGTTTGCCACCGCTGAAGTTGATGTAGTCCTGGCAAGCATGGACAACGCCAACAATATGGCACAGGGCGGCTCCCTTATGCCATTATCAAATTTTCTCACAGAAGCAGAAATGAGAACCCTGGGAGATCGCATCCTAACTTTTGAACTCCTCTCATACAACCAATATGATCAACAGGTACCTTCAGGGGAAATTACCCCGCCCCTTGGCTTCAGCGTCACAGACAACGAACATATAAGGGCAATTTTCAGCGGCCAGGAAATAGGTATTTTCATAATTATGAATTCCAGAAACCTGGAACTTGCCAAGGAAGTGGTAAGGACATTTTTATAGAGGTTACAGTCTTCTTATTGTATCTACCTCAACCTCTATTCTGTTTCGATCCCGGTCAATTTCACCGGTAATTTCCACCAGGTCATTTTCGTCAATGGAAAGATTCCCCCATACCCGCCTTTCAATTTCTATGGTTATGGTGCCTGTGCCGTCAGAGAATAAATACCTTTTATTCCCCAGGAATCTAATGACATATCCCCTTAAGACTACCGGAGAATCATCCCGCAGAGTCAGAGCCTCTGCTACAGTAATCGCCTGGGCTCTAGGTCCCCTAAAACCGCTCTGCTGGGCATAAAGTGAAATTGAAATAAAAATCAAAAATCCGGATGCAAGTAATATACCAAGTTTTTTCATGATGAACTCCTCTATTTTTTTTCTGGCGAGGGGTTTAATACCCCACTGCTGCATCATATAAATTTTATGGTTACAGAACATCAATATCAACTTAATTAATGGTTTTTATTGTTTCCTTATGTACTTTACTTAAATCGGGTGTGTAGAAATCTGACTATCCAAACCTCCTCCTCAAAATACTTTGCTTGACAACTAATCCTTGTTTTTATAGAATTAATATGTTCCATTCCCCGGTTGTGTAATGGTAGCACGATAGACTCTGGATCTATTTGTGGGGGTTCAAATCCTCCCTGGGGAGCTTAATCCTAAAACATGAGCCTTCACCGGCATGGCTTTCCGCTTCGACCGTACCGCCGTGGAGCAGGGCAATGTGGCGGACTATGGAAAGGCCTAGGCCTGTACCGCCGGCATCACGGCTGCGGGCGCGATCCACTCGATAAAAACGTTCAAAAATACGGCTGATATGCTCAGCAGGAATTCCAATGCCCCTATCCTTGACTTCAATGATTACATTGCCTTGTTCCATAAAAACATTTACATTTACCGAAGAGTTTTTGCCTGAATATTTAATGCTATTGTCCATAAGGTTAACCAACGCCTGGGAAAAAACAGCCTTATATAACGGCATAGACATATCAGGCGGACAGGATACTTCAATGTTTATATTTTTTTTCATGGCGGAAAGGCTTACTAAGTCCACAGCTTCTCCAATGAGGGATGCAAGGTTAGCAGTTTCAAAGGAAGGGCGCGCTGCGCTTTCATCTTCAAGACTGGCAAGAGTCAAAAGATCGTCTGTCAGGTTTTGCATACTGTGAGCGTTTTTTTTGATAATCTCTATATAACGGCGCAGGTCTTCTACATTGTCCATGTCGGAGTCAAGGATGTTTTCGGAAAAGCCCTGAATTACCTGAATCGGCGTACGCAGTTCATGGGAAACATTTGCTACAAAATCCTTGCGTACCATTTCAAGTTTTACTAGCTTACTTATATCCTTAATTGCCATGACAACACCAAAGTTTTCATTTAACGCAGGAGCATTTAACGGAGCGGCAAAAACCTGAAAATATTGCCGCTTGCCCTGATGGAAACGTTTAACAGTCAGCTCTTGAGGCATTTTTGTGGAAAGAACAAGTCTCGCCGCTTCTTCAAGCTCTGCTGAATGGCTGAATTCAATGAGAGGCATGCCTCTTGCTTTTCTTTCATCGCTTATGCCGAACAGGTTGCAAAGGCTTGGATTAGCAAGCATTATATTCAAACTGCTGTCCAGGGTTATTATCCCCTCAAGCATACTGTTTAGAATAACTTCACGGTGGAGGCTTTCCGATGCAGCTTCTTCTGCTTTTGCATTTAACTCTGTGGTTTTCTTTTGCAGTTGATTCTCAAGTTCTGTTTCAACGGAAATCGAAAGTCGCCGTGAAAAATAGTACAGTCCTGCACAAGCGCAAAGGATAATGAGAAAACCGCCTATTAAAAAAGGAAGGGCAGAAGAAAGCAAACGGGAAAAGAAATTTGGGATCTCGTTAGAAATGCGGAGGACTCCGGTAAACCTATGTTCAGAATCTTCGATGGCTACAGCGCAATAAAGATAATAATAACCCAGTGTTGCGGACTGCCTGCGGCTAATGCCTAAGCCGCGGGTTACCGCCTCTTGAAATTCAATGCGGTCAAGGTGATTTTCCATATCAAAAATGTCAGCGCCATTGTCAAAAATAACCTGCCCATTCCTTAGAATAAGTGTGATACGGTAAGGGATTTTATCATTTGTGATTTCAGTCAACTGTGATGCCCATTCTGCCGCTGCATCTTTATCGGTAAAAACTTCAGAAGGCGTAATATTTTTTAACATTCTAACCGCATCTTCCATATATTTATCGTTAATATCGTTATACTGATTATTGGTATAAATTAACATTCCCGCAATAAAATAAACCGTTATAAGCAATACGGCAGACGATACAATAAGCAGGCTTTTTCTAACTATTCTTTTCATACTGCCCCGGGCTTAAACCTGTAACCTACGCTTCGTACGGTTTCAATCATTTCCCCTGCCTCTTTAAGTTTTTTTCGTAAACCTGCAATTTGCACGTCTATGGAACGATCTGTAACAGGGTAATCGTCTCCGCGGATTGCTGTTATAAGTTTTTGTCTTGTAAAAACAATATCAGGCTTGCTCATAAATTGGGCAAGTATGGCAAATTCCGTGGCAAATAAATCCAAAGGGGTATCTCCAAAAAAGGCTGTATGACGTTCTATATCTATTTTAAGTTTACCGTGTTTATAAATTTTCTTTTCTTTTACAGAACCTTGCGAAGAAGAGCTGTTTTCTTTGCGGCGCAGGGCGGCACGTATACGGGCGGCAAGAACTCTGGGGCTGTAAGGCTTTACCACATAATCGTCCGCTCCCAATTCAAGGCCGGCGACAATATCCGCTTCTTCACCGCGCGCCGTGCATAAAATAACAGGCAAGCTACTGTCTATTTCACGAATTTTCCTTAAGGCTTTTAATCCGTCCATGCCTGGAAGCATTATATCTAAAATTATGCAGTCCGCTCCATTATTCTCAAGACTTTTAAGTCCGCCCTCCCCCGTCATTTCCTGTATTAGTTTCCATCCTTCCCTTGCAAATGCCTGTTTAAGCATTTCCTGAATTTCAGGATCATCTTCGATAATAAGTATTTTTTCCACGCTCAATTGTAGCTCCTTATAATCCCCTACCCGAACCTGCCCGAAATATAATCTTCGGTACGTTTGTCAGAGGGGTTGGTAAATACCTTTGATGTCTCTTCATATTCTAATAGTTCCCCCAAAAGAAAAAAAGCCGTACGGTCGCTGATACGGGCGGCCTGATTCATAGAATGGGTAACAATTATTATACTGAAATCCCGCTTTAGCTCCCCGATAAGCTCTTCGATTCTCCCAGTGGCAATGGGGTCAAGGGCGCTGGTCGGCTCGTCCATAAGGATGATCTCCGGGGACATGGCTATACTGCGGGCAATGCACAACCTCTGCTGCTGGCCGCCGGAAAGGCTCTGCGCTGATTTTTTTAACCTGTCCTTAACCTCATCCCAAAGGGCAGCTTTTCTAAGGGACTGTTCTACAAGTTCCGTTAGGCGTTTTTTGTCTCTCAT
>Ga0099364_10005441_pt1 | contig 18878 bp, 16 predicted proteins | sample TergutTh196P3_FD_73070 | JGI IMG/M metagenome (GOLD analysis project Ga0099364, IMG submission 73070) | Microcerotermes parvus P3 segment gut microbial communities from Pointe-Noire, Republic of the Congo - Th196 P3 | ecosystem: Host-associated > Arthropoda: Insects > Digestive system > Gut ...
ATGTTTAAATCCAGCAAATATCCTGATTTTACTATCCAGCCCGCTACGCGGGCTGGATAGTAAAATCAGAAAGTTAACGTGTGTTAGATGTGATTATATGCTGTTTTTTTTAATGACTATTTATTCATGAACCTATATTCTTACTTATTAATAAGATTTTATAATTTATTTTTTTATATTAATTTATATTAAATAAATTACATGCATTTTTATTAGTTATATCCGCAATTTTTTGAGGATCTTCATGCTTTATCTGAGCTATTTTATCTATTATAAAAGGCAACATAGAAGAATCACATATTTTCCCTCTATAAGGTTCTGGCGCCATATAAGGACAATCTGTTTCTACTAAGATCCTATCAATAGAAACAATTTCTATACTTTTTATTTGTTTTATTACATTTTTAAATGTAATAACTCCTGTAAAACTTATGTAATAACCCATTTTCAAAAATATTTCAGCAACTTCAACACTACTTGAAAAACAATGAACTACACCTTTTAATTTAAATTTTTTCAAAATATCAATAGTATCTTGATCTGCTTCTCTAGAATGTATTATAATAGGTGCCTTTAAATCTGCAGCTAAAGACAATTGATCTTTAAATACCTTTTGTTGAATTTCTTTTGTCAAAAAATTATAATGATAATCTAATCCAATCTCTCCAATGGCTATAACTTTTTCTTTTAAATAAATTAATTCTAATTGATCTATATAATCTGAAGCTACATCTTTAGATTCATGAGGATGAACCCCTACAGATGAATAAATATAATCATACTCATCTGCTAATTTTATACTTTCATATGATTCTTTAATATTAGATGCTACGTTGATTACTTTGTCTATCCCCCTTGAAGGAAGATATCTTAATAAAACATCCCTTGAATCATTAAACTTAGCATCATTATAATGTGCATGAGAATCAAATATATTATTAATCATTTATTTTTCCTTTACTAGTCATTCAAAAATTAAACCACTTACTTAAAAAACTATACTTTTCTTATTTACTTAATTTACAATGTGATTGTAAACATTAAAAATAGTTAATTCATTTAACTTTATTATAAAATGAGGTTTTTAACTATGGATACTAAAAATATAAAAAATTGGTATGATCGAACCGAACTACTTATTGGATTTAATAATTTATCTAAACTTAATTCTTATACTGTTGCCATTCTAGGCTTGGGAGGCGTTGGTGGCGCTGCTGCTGAGTCAATATGCAGAGCAGGTATTGGAAACATTATAATAATTGATAATGATTTAATAGATATAACAAATATTAACAGACAAATAATCTCTACACATTCAAATATAGGACAATCTAAGGCAATTGAAATGTATAATAGATTAAAATCTATCAATCCTACTGCTAATATCATTGTTGAAGAACAGTTTTATCTGCCTAATAATAGCAATTTCCTATTTAAATATAACCCAGATTACATTATTGATGCCATTGATACAATAACATCTAAGATAGATCTAGCTAAAAAATGTTATGAAAATAAAATTAATTTTATTTCTTGTATGGGAATGGGTAATAGGCTTGACCCTACCCAAATTAAATATGGAAACATAAATGATACCATAGGTCATGGATGTGTTATTTCTAAGATAATAAGAAATAAAATTAAAGAATTAAATATTCCTCCAATAAATGTAATATATAGTATGGAGAAACCTAAAAAATGCACTATAAATACTGGACATAAAAACAGTCCCGGTAGTCTTTCATGTGTACCACCAGTAGCAGGTTATATCCTAGCCTCAAAAGTCATAAATCACATAATTAAGCCAACTTCTCAATAATGCTCTCTTCATTATTCGTTATGTACTTGTTTTGGTTTTGAACTATTTATTTTTTGAAGATGAACCGTTGCTTTAATATCTTTTATATCTCCAACACACTTTATAAGTGATACTTCTACTTTTGACATCATATCTTCAACATATGCATATGCACTTTGTTTAATTTCTCTTTCTTTTTGTTGAGCAATAACTATGATATCTTTTGATCGCTGTCTTGATATCTTTACTATTTCTTGTTCATTAATAATATTTTTAGCTCTTTCCTCTGCTTTTTCTATGATTGTTTCACCTGCACTACGTGCTCCTTCTATTATTTTACGTTCTTTACTCACTATTTCATTTGCCCTTTGCATCTCCTGTGGTAGATGTAACCTAATATCATCTAAAATACGTTCTAAACTATCCACATCAACTAACTTCTTACCACCAGTAAACGGCACTCCCCATGCCTTTCCTAACAAAGAATCAATTTCTTCAAGCAATTCTTCTATTTTCATTCTTACCTCCTAAATAGTAGATAAATATCAAAAGTTATACTATTCATTAAAAAACTTGTCCATTAGAACATAGTTTAATGGAGCTTATAAACATATTTAAATAAGCAGGTATCCTGTGCTATTCCGTTCCCACATCAGTTGAAATAGTAAAATCAGAAAGTTAACATATGTTGGATGTTATTATATTCTGTAATTTTTTAATTCTACTTTATTAAACTATCAAATATGTATAAAGATCTTTTTATTATATCTACATATCCCTTTGTAATTGGCTCAAAGCTTCCAGGAAATATTAATATACTCAATACTTTCTCTTTCTCTTGTATACTGTAAGCTTTTTTCTACCATAGTAATATTCTTTTTGTATATAAGTATCCAAATATTTATTATCTAATATTTCACTTTTATCTGTTTCTACTATTATATCACATTTTTTAACGTTTTTCATTACATTATTTAATGTTTTTTCAACTAATCCCACACTATATGGTGGATCTAAAAAAACAATATCAAAATCATTATCACATTCGTCCAAATATATCATAACATCCGATTTAATAATTGTACACTGTTGTAAAATATTCAGTTTATTTATATTACTCCTTAAGGTATTAATACAATAATAATCATTATCTACAAAAGTTACCTGCTTGGCACCCCTACTGATAGCTTCTATTCCTATTTGTCCAGAACCCGAAAATAAATCTAAAAATCTAGATCCAGCTATATCAGACTGCATTATATTAAATATTGACTCTTTAACTATATTTGAAGTAGGCCTAGTTTTTTTTGATGGTAAAAATTTAATTTTATATCCTCTATTTTTTCCTGCTATAACTTTTAACATACTAAATCCACTCTGCTTTAACAATCTTGATATATTTCTTAAATCCTTTAATAACAATACTTTCTCAGTAATAAATAATTCATTTATTCAAATATACGCATCTTTGATTTGCTTCTTCAACTTATGTTATATTAGATTATCTGATAATTCAATAGAGTAAGTAAAAATTTCCTAATTTTCATATATAATCACATTAATAAAAGGTAGCGCTGTTTTAATTTGCTATAGCTATATCAGCATTTAAGTATATCACAAATTTCATTTATGGCTTTATTTATCTTATCATTCACAATAATATAATCATATTTGGATGAAAGTTCTATTTCATCCTTAGCTCTTTGAATTCTCTTTTCTATGTCTTCTTTTGTCTCTGTATTCCTCTTACCAAGCCTATAATAAAGATCTTTAACGCAGGGAGGTATAATAAAAATCATTATTGCATTACTATATTTCTTTTTTGCTTTAAAAGCACCTTGAACATCTATCTCTAATATTACATCTTTTCCTTTATTAATTTGATCATATACAATTTTATTTGGTGTTCCATAATAATTTGAGTTATAGTTTGCAAATTCTAAAAATCCATCTTTTTTTATTATATCCACAAATTCTTCATAAGGTACAAAATAATAGTGAACACCATTCTTTTCGCCTTGCCTAGGCAATCTAGTTGTCCAGGAAACAGACAAAACCATATTATTGCATTTTTTAATTAATTTTTTCACTAACGTTCCTTTTCCCACCCCTGATGGGCCAGAAACAATTATTAATCTGCCTTTTTTATGTGTTTCCATTTTTCGCCTTCCCTCATGAAAAATACTTGCATAAAAACTACCACCAACTTTACCTAGTAACCGATATTACCCCTTTAATTTTATATATTTTTGATATTAATGATTCTAATTTCTTAATATCATCTACTCCAATAACTGCTTTTATAGATAAATCTATATTGTTTTCTTTAATATTAAAATTATATATAGGAACTTTTGCATTTGCAATAGTTAATGTAATTTCTGATGATATTCCCTGTTTTTTATTAGTTATAATTTCTATATTGCACCTAAACATTCTTGATATATTGTTGTTTGGCCATCTAGCTTTTATCCATCTATCATTATATGATTCATTATTTTTCATATTAGCAACATTTTTGCAATCTTCTTTATGAATTGAAACACCATATCCCCTTGTAACAAATCCAATTATTTCGTCACCCGGTAATGGACTGCAACATTGAGAAAATTTTATCAAACAATCATCTATATCTTCTATTATAACTCCAGTATCAATTTTTTCTTTGAGATTTTTATTTTCTTCATTATTTGTGTATTCATTAAAATTTGTAATTTCGTTAACCGTTTTTTTAAATTTCCGATTATACAATTCCTTTATAAAATGAATTATTTTAGTTAACTTTAATCCACCATATCCCAAAGCTGCATAAAATTCTTCAGGCGCATTATAATGATATTTTCTTGTAATTAAATTAACAAATTCATTATATTCTTTATCAGTTAAATAAATTAAACTTTTATGCAATTCTTTGTCAAAATCTTGCTTACCATTTATTATGTTTTCTTCTCTTTTTTCACGTCTAAACCAACCTTTTATTTTATTCCGAGCTTGACTTGTTTTAACTATTTTAATCCAATCTCTGCTTGGTCCTTGATCTTTACTATTATTAATCAAAACTTGAACAACTTGCCCCGTTTGTATCTTATATGTTATAGGTACTATTTTTCCATCTACCTTAGCACCTATTAACTTATCTCCTATTTCACTATGAATAGAATATGCAAAATCAATTATTGTAGATCCTAATGGAAGATTTCTTACATCTCCCTTAGGGGTAAAAAAATAAATTTCTTCTGATGTAAGATCATATTTTATTGAATCAATTATATCATCAAAATCAATTGCTTCACTTTGTGTCTCTAATAATTTCCTAACCCATTTTAGCTTTTTTTCCATCGGATCTATTGATCCTGTTTTAATACCTGCTTTATACTTCCAATGTGCTGCAATACCATATTCTGCCGTATAATGCATTTCCCATGTTCTTATTTGTACTTCAAAAATAATTCCTTTTTCATTTATAACTGTTGTATGTAAAGATTGATACATATTAGGCTTAGGAGTAGAGATATAATCTTTAAACCTATTCGGTAATGGTTTAAACATATCATGAATTATTCCAAGCATATAATAACATTCATTATCTATATCTACAATAATTCTAACAGCATATACATCATAAATTTCTTCAAATGAATATCCATGTTGATATACTTTCTTATAAACACTATATACATTTTTTGCTCTACCTTCAACATGTGCTTGATGATCTTCATAATTCAATCGTTGTTTTATAATTAATTTTATTTGTTCTACTATCTTTTCTCTTTCTTCTTTCTTAATCTTTAAAAATTCTTCAATATCCCTATATGCAAATATATCTAATTGACGCAAAGAAAGATCTTCTAGTTGGTCTTTCATTGCTTTAATTCCTAATCTATGTGCTAGTGGAGCATATATCTCTATGGTTTCAAGTGCCTTATCGCGCCTGTTTTGGTCTTTAAGATATTCTATCGTCAGCATATTATGGAGTCTATCAGCTAATTTAATAATAATTACCCTTATATCTTGTGCCATTGCAATTATCATTTTTCTTATATTTTCTATCTTATGTTCTTCCCTAGTAATATAAGGTATTTTACTAATTTTAGTAACACCATTAACTAGGTGAGATATTTCACTGCCAAACGTTTCAATAATTTCATCTAAGGTTAAATCTGTATCTTCTAAAACATCATGCAGTAATCCTGCTACAATTGTTTCAGTATCCATTCCATAGTTAGATAATATAATAGCAACCTGAACAGGATGAATCATATAAGCTTCACCAGATTTTCTAATTTGTCCATTGTGAGCTTTATATGCTATATCATATCCTTTTTTTATCATGTCTAGATCAACCTTATTTGCATGCTCTCCTAGACCATGCATTAAAACATCTAACATATTCTCCATATAATCTTTACGCTCCAAAAATATATATCAATTGCAACTTTTGCATTTATTGTAATTACATTTTAAATTATTAATTTTCAAAATCTATTTTCATATTAGACCTGTCCGTAAATCTAATTTATGTTTTAAATCTTTTAACGCCAAACCTCTGTGGCTTATCATATTTTTTTTATCAGGATCCATTTGAGCAAAAGTTTCGTTTCCAACCAAGAAAATACTATCGTACCCAAATCCTTCTTTTCCACAAAATTCAGTCGATATTTTACCTTTACATTCACCTCTAGAATTTATTATCGTCTCTTTTTGCTCTTGATTTTTAGGCGGAATAATCAAGACTATTACACACACAAATTTTGCATCTCTATCTTTATATTTTTCATCCTTCATTAGTTTTAAAATTTTCTCTGATCTTTGCCTATCATTTAATTCCTTGCCCCAATACCTTGCAGAAAACACTCCTGGCGCTCCATTTAAAAACTTTACTTCTAATCCTGAATCATCAGCTATAGTAGGTAATTTTATAATATCATATATTGTCCTTGCTTTAATATATGCATTTTTTTTAAATGTATTTCCTGTTTCTCTTATTTCAATATTTATATTCAAATCTCTTAAAGACACAACATCTAATCTAACTTCAGATAATATCTTTTTAAATTCTTTTAACTTACCTTGATTATTAGTCGCAACCACAACTTTATTCACTATTTATATCTCTCTTTCTCTAAGTTCAAAATTTACTTTTTTATTTTCCAAAAAACAATCAAGTTATACGCCTCTATTAATATCAAAACTCCCCCACTTAATACCACATTCATTAAAGCTAAATTCTTGAAATACTTCTCCGTTATCTATAATTAATTTCTCTATATTATCTCCAAATTTAGACACTATTATTTTTATATTTTTAGTTGCATATATAATATCCAAAAATATCTGAAAGGTTAAAATTTCATGTCTTTTCAAATTTTTGGAAGATATCGTTATTCCAGAAAAATTAATTTCTTTACCACATAAATTCAATCCACTAGATATTTTACCTCTTATTGTAGTTACAAGTTCACATTTATAGTGGATACCTTCCATAGAATTTAATTTTACCTCTATATTTAACCCTTCATAATTAATAAAAATCTTAGACTGTCTCAAGCAATTTATTATTTCATTAATAACTTTATCCTTAGTAATTTGTCCATTTGGAGATTTTGTATTATTGAATTCATTTATTTCTTTTTCCATATATCTAGAAAGTGTGGTCGTAGTCCAACTATCATCGATACTCTCGGGTAATTTTATCTTATTATTATATATATCTTCATACATATTTTTTATACTTTTTCGTATATTTATAAATTCTGCACCTCTCTTATTATAGCAAGTTACTAAAGCAGAATTTACATAAAAACTATCAATATATCCTATTTGCTTATTCCAATTACTGTTATCTAATATTTCTTTATTTTGAAAGTTATCCATTTCATCACCTCTCTTAATTATATTTTTATTATCATAAATTGGTTTAATTAAAAATTATATTTACTCAAAATAACAAAAATTTATATATCTCTCCCTCTGCATCAAATCATACAGCGAAAGGAAAGCAGAAGGGATATATATAATTTCAACTTCTTATTATAAAAGGGTTCCTGTTTGATACCATTTTCTTTAAAAATCCATTTGTTCATGAATACAGCCTTTAAAAAATTTTTTAATCTCCATAATAAGCTTTTTTATATATTTCTTGTAATTCTTTCATTAAAGGATACCTTGGGTTAGTAGTTGTACATTGATCTTCAAATGCTCTTTCAGTAAGTTGAGGTAATTTTTTGATAAACACATCTTCATCCACACCACATTCTTTTATTGTAGAAGGAATTCCAAGTGACTTTATTAATTCTTTTACTGCAACAATTAAGCTTTTAACTCCCTGATTCGTATTATTTGATTGTAACCCTAGATGACTAGCAATAGAAGAGTATTTTTCATCTGCTATAAAGTTTTCATATTTAGGCCAAGTTGTAAATTTAGTAGGCTTTTGAGCATTATACTCTATAACATAAGGTAATAAAATAGCATTTGCTCTTCCATGAGATATATGGTATTCCCCGCCTAACTTATGTGCTAACGAGTGACAAACACCAAGAAAAGCATTTGCAAAAGCCATTCCCGCTAAACAGGATGCATTGTGCATTTTTTCACGTGCAATAGTATCTTCACTATTACTGTAAGACCTTGGAAGATATTTGAATACCATTTCAATAGCTTTCATTGCTAATGCATCCGTATAGTCAGATGCTAACACAGAAACATATGCTTCTATTGCATGCGTTAAAACATCCATACCAGTATCTGCAGTAATTGATTTAGGCATGGTCTTCACAAATTGAGGATCAATAATTGCTACATCAGGAGTCAGCTCATAATCTGCAAGTGGATATTTTATATTTCCATTTTTTTTATCGGTTATAACTGAAAATCCTGTAACCTCAGATCCTGTTCCTGATGTAGTAGGAATAGCTACGAATTTTGCCTTTTTACCTAATTTAGGGAAATTGAATGTTCTTTTTCTAATATCCATAAATTTTAATTTTAGACTATCAAATGAAGTTTCAGGATATTCATAAAATAACCACATTCCTTTTGCTGCATCGATTGCCGAACCACCACCTAAAGCAATGATTACGTCCGGCTCAAAGCTTTTCATCAATTCTACTCCTTTTTGAATAGTTTCAATAGATGGGTCTGGCTCTACATCAGAATAAACTTCTATATAACAATGCTTATCTTGCTTATTCAAATAATAAATAACTTTTTCAACATACCCAAGGTCAACCATAGATGGATCTGTTACTATAAATACACGAGAAATATCATTCATCTTTTCTAAATATTGTACTGATCCATATTCAAAATATATTTTAGGTGGAATTTTAAACCATTGCATATTCACCCTCCTAGCAGAAAGCCTTTTTTTATTTATAAGATTAACCGATGAAATATTTGCAGTGGTAGAATTTTTACCATAAGATCCACATCCTAGAGTCAGTGAAGGAATATTAGTATTGTAAATATCACCTATAGCACCTTGAGATGATGGCGCATTAACAATAATTCTACCTACCTTCATGGCATTCCCATATTCTTTACATATTTCACTATCGCCTGAATGTATTACTGCAGAATGACCTAATCCTCCAAGATTTAACATATCTAAAGAATATCTAAATCCTTGTTCTTTGCTTTCTACCACAAAATACGCTAAAATAGGAGATAATTTTTCTAAAGATAATGGAAACTCATTACTTGGATATGGTAATTTAACAATCAATATTTTTGTATCTTCTGGAACATTTATTCCTGCTTGACAAGCAATATAATATGCACTTTGTCCTACTATTTTAGAATTCACTGTCATTTTTTCTCTATTTATAGCAAATTCAGTTATTTTTTCTATTTCTTCTTCATTCAACAAATAACATCCATATTCCACCATATAATCTTCAAATTGATCAGCTATTTCTTTATCTACAATCACTGCTTGTTCTGAAGCACATATCATTCCATTATCAAACGTTTTTGATAATATAATGTCGGTGCAAGCCCTTTTTACATTTGCAGATTTTTCAATATAACAGGGCACATTTCCAGGTCCTACTCCCAATGCAGGTTTGCCCGCACTATAAGCAGCTTTAACCATTCCTGATCCACCCGTTGCCAAAATTAATGATACTTTTTGGTGATTCATTAATGAATTGGTGGCTTCTATAGATGGTATTTCTATCCATTGTATACAATGTCGGGGAGCTCCTGATGCTATAGCAGCATCTCTAACAATTTTAGCTGCTTCTACTGATGATTTTTGAGCAGACGGATGAAAGCCAAATATTATCGGATTTCTAGTTTTTGCACAAATCAAAGCCTTAAATAAAGTTGTAGATGTAGGATTTGTTACAGGGGTAACTCCTGCTACTATTCCAATAGGTTCTGCTATTTCTACATATCCCTCCATCTCATTTTGTCCAATAATTCCCACCGTTTTTTCTTTTTTAATTGAATACCAAATATATTCTGTTGCAAAAATATTTTTAATTATCTTATCTTCATATACACCCCTTTTTGTTTCATCTATTGCTAATTTAGCTAATTGCATGTGTTTATCCATACCTGCAAGTGCCATTGAATAAACTATATCATCAATCGAATTTTGGTCAAAATTCATATATTCTTCTAAAGCTTTTTCTGCATTGTTAACAAGTTTATCTATTTCAAAATAAACATCCATTCTTTCTTTATTATCCATTAAAACACATTCTCCCCTCATTAATATTTAATTAGATCATACGAGAAATAAATGGACCATATTAAAACTCTTAAAAGTTTAATTATTTTATATATTTATAGTATTCCTTTTCTCTTCGTTTATTTACAAATATTTTAACATAAAATAATGCTTCTATCAAGACACCATCAAATAAACTACCTTATATTTCCCTTTAACTAATAGCATAATTATAAGAAAATATATAGGCCAAACATCATAATAAGCTAATTATATCTGGATATAGTATTTTCTATTAAAGATTCATATTGAAAGAATATCGTATCTTTTGAGCAGACACATGTCAACATTTCCCTCAATTATTTGTGAAAAAATTTTTATAATTTCTAGAAAAATGTAAGTTTTTATGGTATAATAGTCTTATCCTAAAATTAAATATTTTCTTAATTATTTTTTTACTACTATAAAAATTAAGAACCATAATTTGGAGGGAGGCTATCAATGGATCCAGTAATAAAAGTAAAAAATTTAAAAAAAATATATAAAATGGATCATGAAAAAGTTATTGCATTAAATTCTATAAATTTAAAAATTGGAAATGGCCAAATATGCTGTATCCTTGGTACATCAGGATCAGGCAAATCTACTCTTCTTAACATGTTGGCAGGTTTGGAAAGGCCTACTAAAGGATCTGTAATCGTAGCAAATCATAACATAGGAAAAATAAGTGAACGGAGATTGGCTATTTTTAGGCAAAAATACACTGGATTTATCTTCCAATCCTACAACCTATTACCATCCTTAACAGCTTTAGAAAATGTAGCCTTGCCTATGGTTTTTAAAGGATATAGTAGGCGAAAACGAAATCTTAGGGCCAAAAAAATGTTGCAAGTAGTAAATTTAGGGGCTAGGCTTAATCACAAACCTTCTCAAATGAGCGGAGGACAACAACAAAGAGTGGGCATTGCTAGAGCATTTGTCTCTAGGCCAAAAATTATATTTGCAGATGAGCCCACAGGAAACTTGGACACTAAAACTACTTTGGAAGTCATGTCCATGATGATAGACATGGCAAAAAAATATAATCAAACACTTATTATAGTTACCCATGATATCGAAATAGCTGATTATGCTGATCGAATTATTACTCTAAAAGACGGAGATATTATTAGCGATATAACAAAAGCTAAAAATACTTTAGAAAAAAATCAAGTAGAAAATCTCGTTACTCCTCAATCTACTCTTATTCCCCATATCGAAAGCAATGAAAAAAATATTGAAGGCAACGAAAAAGACGAAACAGATATTTTTGATAATATAGATTTTTTTAATAAATAGTTTATAAAAAAATAAAATCATCTAGGGAAATAAAAATATTCATGTTATCTTAACCTCCTATGATCAAGAAATTTTAAAAATTTAGACTTCTTTAATTATAATTGAAAGGATTTAATTAAAAATATGAATAAAAAACCTCCTTCTCGTAACAAAATAATAGCTGTGGTATTAGCAATACTATTTATTGCATCAGTGGTTCTCCCAATATTTTACAAATCATCTTGGGCTGCAGATTCAGCTTTATCCTCCACAGCAGCCTCCTCTATCTCCTCGTCTTCAAGCATATTAGTTACATATTATACTGGTATTCCAAATGACTTAACTAAAGATTCGCCTGCTTTTGACTTAACCGTTGGATTAATTGCGCCTGGACACACTAGTGCAAATAGCTTTGAATATAACACAGGAATTGCAGCTATAGAAAGTGAAAGTTTTTATAGTGAAACTAATTTGCTTGGCACTTTAACCCAAGTATCATCTAGTAGTAGCGATGCACCTTTAAAAATGGTAGCTAAGTTCAACAATGTAAAATGGAACGGCAATAAAAATATTTTTTCATTTAGAGTAGGGTTCACAGATATATACGCAAATAAAATAGATCAAAAAGTTAGTTTCTTAGTTAACCAAATAGCAATCGATGACGAAGACCAAGAAGCCAAAAAAAATCCAATCCCTCCTCCAAGCCCAAAAATAGTAGTAGATGAAATTTTATATAGCGATAAAATTATCAATACTGGTGAGGATTTTGGTATTACCTTTAAGTATTATAACTCTAGTGATTCTATAAAAATAGAAAATTTAAAAATAGAAGCTATTGGCGGCGATAATTTTGTCATACAAAGTAGTTCTAATACATCATACGTTCATGAACTCACTCCAAAAGGAATTAAAAGTCAATCATTTAGTTTTTTAGCACTTAAAAGTATAAAAGAATCGTCCTCTTATCCAATATCTTTAACTTTTTCTTATGAATATGTAATTGATAGAAAAAGAGAAAAATCAGAAGACAAGCATCTCATATCTATACCTGTTACAAAAGCAGTAGACCCTCCAAAATTAACTATTTCTGACATAAGTTTAAAACCAACAGAAATAGAACCTGAAGAAGATTCAACAATCACTATCCAAATAGCAAATAAGGGTAAACCTGATTCTAGAGCTGATGTTAGAAATGTATCGGTTTCTGTTGCAGGTAATTTTAAAAGTGATTTTTATAATCGAGAAGTTGGGATAATTAAAGCAGGAGAATTTAAAACTCCAACCTTTACTATAACAACTCTTCCGACGTCTGCCAAAGCACCTGTTCAAAATACTCCTCCAGATACATCTAGTCCAGTCGAAGCAACTCCTCCTATAGATAATAAAATATCAGGAAAAATTACTGTTACTTTTGAAGATGATGATGGTAAGCAATACACAATAGATAGAGATTTCGGATTAAATGTTAAATTACCAGAAGAAGATACTATGGAAATGGGTGTTCCTATGGATATTCCGCCTGAAGAACCTCCTGCAGAACAACCTGCCAAAAAGATATCTACACCTATTTTTATTGCTATCATAGCTAGTGCGGTTATTATATTAGTAGTTATTTCTCTTATTGTCATTAAAAAGATAAAGGCCAAAAGGAGCGAACTCTTAGATGATGAAGATATTTAATAATTACTATCACCTACAAAAGGTTCGTAAGAATAAAAAAAAGGAGATGAAACTCTTAGATGAAGATATTTGATCTCCTAGGAATGTGCCTGAGAAATATGTTTAAACGTAAGATTAGGACAATCCTTACCCTATCAGGTGTAATTTTAGGATCTGCATCTGTTGCTTTAACTTTTGCAATGGGCGACGCAGTAAAACAAAATGGTAAACTTATGTTAGAAAGTACTGGATCTCTTAAATCAATATATGTATATACTGGTAGCATGCACGGTAATGACAATAAAGAGCTATATTTAGACGATAAACTTATTGAAAAAGTTAAAAAAATCAAAGGCGTAGAATCTGTCTTGTATGATTTACCTTTAGGCGACAACATTATGCTAGCTGCTGGAAAAAATGATAAATATAAAATAAATTATATGGATAATATACGTGCTGTGGATTTTGTTGAAATGAATAAAATAGGGTTAAAATTAAAAAGCAATAAACCTTTAGATAATAAAAATTACATATTTAAAATAAGTGATAAATCTATAAAAACCTATTCAGGTCAATATTTTGAATATGGATTTTGGAATACTCAATCAAAAGGATATGGCCTTAACAGTTCCAGATATGATTATTCCCCTGTCTATACATATCAAATAGAAAAGTATTCTAAAATTTTCGAAGCATATGGTTATACTCCTGATACTCATAAAGAAACTATTCCTCCTTTTGTAGATGCATCAAAAGAAAAGATTTCTCTATTAATAGAATACCCAAATGAGAAAGGATCTACAAATAGAATTAATAATCTAACAGATTTCGATCTAAATATAGATCCATTTGAAGACCTTAAGGAACAACAACAACTTTATAAATACAAAAGATATGATTTACTTATTGAAGATAGACTTGATTGGGATTTATTAAAAGATGATACTAATTTATCTGATGTTGCCGGAAATTCAGTAATCCTTGATATTAATACAGGTAAAACCTTACTTAAAGAAGCAAGAAAGCTTAACAAAGAAACTCCTAAAAAATCTAAAAACGGTAAACAACAACCAGAGTTTCAATATAACAATGTGATTGTTAATGCCATAAACACTGAAGATGTATCTAACATAAGTAAAGAAATAGAAAAAATGGGATATCAAGTATATAATCGAATAAAAGATATAGAAGTAGAGCAGTTAAGGTCAAAATCTAATCAATTTATATTGGGTTTTTTGGGTGGTTTTGCCTTACTAGTATCAGCTATAAGTATTTCTAATACAATGGTAACCTCAGTAGTTGAGAGGACAAAAGAAATAGGAATTATAAAAGTTCTAGGGTGTAAAATAGGTAATATTCAAATCATGTTTCTTCTTGAGTCTGCTTTAATTGGATTAATTGGTGGAATATTAGGAATGTTCTGCAGTTCTTCTCTTTCCAACTTCATGAATCGTATTGTAGGTGGGCAAGTTGAAAATTTAGGTATGTTTGGCAAGATACTTGCTGAATATGTCGAAGGACTAAAGGGTGAAATGTCAATGTGGGCCGGTGAAGTAACCATCAAAATGGCTATTGTTACACCTTCTTTATGGATTTTAATAATACTTGGAACCACTCTCATCGGACTTATTGCTGGATATTTCCCGTCCTTAACTGCTTCAAGAATAGAAGCTCTTCGCGCTATTAAATCAGACAAGTGAGGTGAATTAATTTTTAAATGAAAATCTTTGACTTGCTTTCTATATGTATAAACAACCTTATGCGCCATAAGTTAAGATCAGGACTAACATTGCTAGGTATTATTCTTGGAGCAATGTCTGTTTCGATTACTCTTTCTATAGGTGAAGCTATCAAAAATAATAACAAAAAAGTATTAGAATCTAAAGATACTCTCAAAATAATAAACGTAAACATTGATGAATTGTCTAACAGTGGGAAAAAAAATAAAGACAAGCTTTACATGAATGATAGTTCAATCTCTAAAATAAAAACCATTGAAGGAGTAGACGGTGTATGGGCTAATTTATCTTTACCATCAGAAATAACTGTAGTCGCTGGTAACAATAATAAATATGAAAGCGATAACATAATTGGAGTTTTAATGGATGATATAGAAAAGTTTAAGTATAAGTTAAAAGAAGGAACGCTCCCAACACAGCAAGGTTTAGAAGATAAATCCATTCAAGTACTTGCTGGACAATTTTTTGAATATTCATTTAGGAAAAAAAATATTCACGACTGGCGAAGATCTACAAGAATATATAATTCACCTGAGCAAAAATATTCCAGTGAAAAATATGGTTATTCAGACAACTTTATATTAAAACCTCCTTTTTTTACATATGGTAAAGAAAAAATGTCTATTGCTATAAGAGTAGATAATTCTACAAAAAATAACTCAGATCTTGAAACTTTCGATATTATTACTGGACAAACTACCACATATAATGAAATAGATACTAAACCAAAATATCATTATTTTAATTTAAATGTTACTGGAAGAATGGATTGGGATAGCATCAAAGATACAAACAATTGGAGATTACAATCCCAAGCTAGCTATGAAATATTTATAGACATTAGCTTAGCTAAAGAATTAATTAAACTGCACCGAAAACTTAATCACGTCCCTATTCCAGAAAAAGATAGAGATAAACCATTATTTATCTATGAAAATGTCGAAATAAAAGCTAAAGATACCTCATATGTAATACCAATAAGTGATAAATTAACTAAATTAGGGTTTAAAGTCAAGAATAGCATGGAGGATGTAAAAAAAGAAGAATCAAGAACAAGATCCAATCAATTAGTTTTAGCAGTTTTAGGTGCTATCACTCTTTTTGTAGCATCCTTAAGTGTAGCCAATACAATGATCACTTCCATGTATGAAAGAACTACAGAAATAGGTGTCATGAAAGTTATTGGCTGTAAAGTGGGAAATATTCAATGGATATTTTTATTAGAATCCGCATTATTAGGTGTAATAGGAGGAACTATTGGTATATCAATAACTTATTTGATCTCCAATTTTATGAATAATATTACTAACGTTGCTGATCCAAGTAAGTTAAAAGGGATTGCTCAACTTCTTTCAACCTATATGCAAATGATGCAATATGATAAATACACTGATGTAAAAATGGACATTGCACTTATCAAACCATCATTATGGATATATATTATAATTGGCTCCATGTTAATTTCTACAATTGCAGGTTATCTTCCTTCCAGGAAAGCATCAAATATTAGTGCATTAGCCGCTATCAAAGATGAATAATTTTCTTCCTCAACTACAAAAAAAATATACTTGTCTTGAAAAAATAATCTGGGAAAGCAAGTTAAAAACACCATCATATATTCAAATGGATATGAAATCAACATAAAGTAATCATTTATTTATTAAATTATTTGTTTTTATTTTAACCTAAAAGTTAAGATAAATAAAGGATTGTTATCATAATGAAATGCCCTTTTTGTGAATATCTAGAAAACAAAGTTATAGATTCCAGATCTACAGATGACAACGAAAAAATAAGAAGGCGTAGAGAATGCCTAAAATGCCAAGAACGATTTACAACTTATGAGACAATAGAAAATATACCTATAATGGTTATAAAAAGGGATGGATCTAGGGAAATTTTCAACGAGGATAAGTTATTAAGAGGAATTTTAAAATCATGTGAAAAAAGATCTATAAAAATGTTAATTCTAGAAGAATTAGTTATACAAATTAAAAAACAACTCCAAAATTCAATGGAAAAAGAAATTCCTTCATTAGACATTGGAAATTTAGTTATGGATAAATTAAAAAAAATCGATTCTGTTGCTTATATACGATTTGCATCTGTTTATAGGCAATTTTCCGATGTGAGTCAATTTATTGATGAACTTTTAAAATTAATTCATGATAATAATACTACTATTACATGAATAATATTTATTATAGATTATTCTAAAAAAAAATTGACAATATCCTATCTGTAACATCTGATTCTGATATATATATGGCAGATTCATATAACTTATAAACGTCATTATATATCCTAAATTTTACTAAAATTCACCTTAGAAAGAAGATTTAATATGAATTCATCAAATAAAAAATATAAAATAATAATACTTTTTCTACTTGTTATTATTGTATTAGAAATTTTTATACCAATCAAACTAGGGCCAACAGTAATTATCAACCGATCGACATACAATCAAATGAATACTTTATCAAATAAATATTTAAAACAAGATGAGATTATAAAAGAAGTAAAAAAAACATTCTTATATGAAGTTGACGATACAAAAATTAGAGAATATTCTTTAAAAGGAGCTTTGGCAGGATTTGATGATCCATATACTGTTTATCTAAGCAAAGAAGAATGGGAAGAATTTAAAAATGATCTAAATGGAATACATATGGGAGTAATAGGTATATTGCTTAAAGTAGATAAATCTACTACTTCTTTAGTTGTTCGCCATGTCTTTGATAATTCCCCTGCAAAAAAATCTGGCCTCAAAAAAGGTGATCGTATAACACAAATAAATGATGTACCTATAGATAGCAGTGAGTATTCTGAAGATATTGCTAGTAAAATTAGAGGTAAAGAAAACACATCTGTCAAATTAACCATTTTACGACAAACTGATATATTAAATGTAGATATCAATAGAGAAAACTTTAAAGTCCCTAGTACTATATCTGAAAAAATAGATGACATAGGATATATAAGACTAATAGATTTTGGAGTTACCGTTGATAGTTCATTTGAAAAATCTTTGAATGAACTTTATAATAAAGGAATCAAAAAATTAATAATAGATGTTAGAGGGAATCCTGGCGGAATACTAGATAAAGCAATAAATATAACCAATTATTTTGTACCTAAAGGTACTTTGGTGGCATACACAAAAGACAAACAACAAACAAGATTTGATTATCGTACTAAACTAGATATTAATATTGTTAAAATGCCCATTGCTATACTAGCAGATTCTACAACTGCAAGTGCTGCTGAAATATTTCTTGGCGCAGCTCAAGACCATAAATTTGCAACTGTTATAGGTGAAACTACATTCGGAAAAGGTGTCGTTCAAAAAGTAATGCCTTTAGCAGATGGATCTGCAATAAAGGTTACTGTATCTGAGTACTATACTCCTAAAAACCGAAGATTAAATAAAAAAGGAATAACCCCAGATATAGATTTATCTGATGAAATCAATAAAAATTTATCAGACAATTACTTTAACACAAATCTATTAGATGATGTTTGCATAAAAAAAGCAATCGAAATATTTAATAACTATTAAAACATAAAATTATTTTAATTGAGAATATAGGTTCATGAATAAATAGTCATTAAAAAAAACAGCATATAATCACATCTAACACACGTTAACTTTCTGATTTTACTATCCAGCCCGCTACGCGGGCTG
>Ga0099364_10005442_pt1 | contig 18876 bp, 18 predicted proteins | sample TergutTh196P3_FD_73070 | JGI IMG/M metagenome (GOLD analysis project Ga0099364, IMG submission 73070) | Microcerotermes parvus P3 segment gut microbial communities from Pointe-Noire, Republic of the Congo - Th196 P3 | ecosystem: Host-associated > Arthropoda: Insects > Digestive system > Gut ...
CTGTTTTTTGCCCGGTGCATAATAGCATGCTATTACGCACTCTCTGTATGATTAAGGCTTAACTACATATTTAGGGGGAACCATTATGTCACAGCGAATTTTCGGGTATATCAGGACATCCACCGCCGAGCAGCACGACGACCGCCAGCGCATTGCCCTTGAGCCTTATGCCATACCGCCCCGCAATCTTTACGCCGACCGGATAAGCGGTAAAACCTTTGACCGCCCGGCGTATAACCGCCTTGTCAAACGCCTGCGCCCCGGCGACCTTTTGATCGTAAAGTCCATTGACCGCTTAGGCCGCAATTACGCCGACATCATCGAGCAGTGGGGATATATCACCAAGTCTATCGAAGCTGATATAAAAGTGCTGGACATGCCCCTGCTTGACACCTCCTATGGCAAGGATCTGCTGGGTACGCTCATCAGCGACCTTGTTTTGTCCATCCTCTCGTTTTCGTCGCAGCTTGAACGCGAGGAAATGCTGCGACGCCAGTCCGAGGGCATTGCCGCCGCCAAAGCGCGTGGCGTGACCTTTGGCAGAGACGCCCTGCCGCTGCCCGAAAACTTCAAGGAGCTTCACGCCCTCTGGAAGTCCGGTGAGGTAAACGCTTCGGGATTAGCCGCGCTTTGCGGGTTTTCCCGCCGTACTTTGTTCAAGCGGTTGCAGGAGCAAAGGGTGGCTGATCTGAACGACGATGTCTATGCAATAATTTTAATGAAATAAAGCATTAAATACAACCCCAGTAAATCACCACCTTTTCGAAATGTTGATGATAAAACATGGTTGACAAATCGTAATTTTTGTGATTTACTTCGCGGGCTTTACGTTTTGGCCGTTATTACGGCTAAAGACCCGCCCGCAGGCGAGTCTTTATGTGATTGCGGATATTATAACACAAGACGGTTAAAAAATGTTGAACCTCTCTAAAAAGTCAGGTTCAGATGTAATGAAGTATAGCGTTGTTATGTACGGGCGTTTGCGCGGTTTGCAAACGCTCTGTTTTTTAGTCGTTGTATTCCGGAATCCCGTAGCCGACTATCCTTATGCTGCCGAGGTCGTATGAGCGCCTGCGGACAGAATCGTTGGAATTGCCCTCTATGGTGTTTACCCTTCCATCGGCCACGCTCTCGACAATGCCAACATGGTCGGCTTTCCCGTCCGGCTCCCAATCGAAGAAGATAAGGTCGCCGGGTGCTGGAGTGTAACCGGCGTCCTGCCACTGATCCCTGTTCTTAAACCACTGAATCCCGACAGCGACAGACGCGAATTTGGGTATGACGCCCTCGTCAATGTACCCGCATTGCCCGGCTACCCATGACACAAAGATGGCGCACCATTCCACGCGGTTTGATAAACCGTACCAGCGCCAATAAATCTCGCCTCCCACGTTGCCAAGCTGCGTGTCCGCTACCTCAAGCATAGAGCCGCTGCCAACGGAAGCGACGCCGTAAAGCAGGGCGTTCCACAGGCTGTGGTACTCCGGCTTTAGCAGTTCTGCCAGCCACTCTCGCTGCTGATTGGTAAAGCCGTACTGCACCGCCATTTCATCGGCGGTTTTGTATGAAACAGTGATACGCAGCACGGTTTTAGCCACGGTTTCGGTTTCGCCGGTTGGCACATCGTCGTCGTCCAACACATCTTCCTCGATCTCCACCGTGTCAAGCGCATGGGTGATGGTATGCATATCCCAAAAGACCGCCCGCAGTATGGCCGCCTTTTCGTCGTTCATAGTCGCCACTTCCATCGGGCTGTCTGGGTCTGCCACCGTCCTGACCGTATATACGGCCAAGACCTGTTTCCATGTCGCCCGCGCCCCGGACATGTCCAAGAGGTCATGTGGGTTCGCACCGATGATCGCGGATATCATCGCTGTGTAATCATTATTGATTTCACTGACGACGCCGTTGACCGTTTGGCCTGTGCCGAGGTCAGGCGCGCTTGAGAAGAAAATGCCAAAGATGGAGCCGACAAGCATAGCGACCATGCAGATAACCAAAATGATCAAAACGGCTATCCAGCCGCCCGCCGCGATGAGCGCAATTAGCCCCTTGATTGCGGCGACGGTGATTTTTACAGCGGCAATAACGGCTTTGACGGCGACTTTCGTGGACTTGACTGCGGCTTTTGCTGCAAGGCGGGCGGCGCGTTGGGCTGCCTTAGCCGCTTTAGCCGCCGCAACCGCCGTTTTATGCGCGGCCTTTGCTGCATGTTTTGCCGTTTTTACTGCGGCTTTGGCTGATTTCTCCGCTGTCTTGACTGACTTTTTTGCAGTCTTGACCGTACCTTTAGCCGTCTGCTTGAAACCTTTTGTGGTGGATTTCATGGCTTTTGCTGTTTTGTCTGCGGATTTGGCAGCGTTACTTGCGTTTTTTGTTATTCCACCACTCAAATAATTGGGCTGGGAAACGCCGCCCGGCGCGTCATTGATTGGCGCGTTTGGAGTTTTAGGGGATGCCGCCGCGTTAGCTTTTGTGCTTGCCGTTTTCGGCGTTTCTGGCAGTTTTCCGTTTCGCTCAAGCTTGGCCTTCTGCCTGACCTCACGCAATGTCTGCCGCCCCTCCAGACGGACTTGCTTTAGTGTTTGCTTCGCATCGCCGACCGCTTTTTTAGCGTCGTTTGCCGTTTTCCATGCTTCATTGGCGGTTTTCCTCAGCCTGTCCGCATTGTCTTTCGCTTTGTGCGCGGCCTTCTGAGCCTGCTCTGCGGCGTGTCTGCGCTCTTGGGGGAGTAATCGCCTGACTTCCTCAAAATGGCTTTTGGCGCGCTGTATATTCTCCATCGCCTTCATCCGGGGGTTGGGGAGACGGCTTGCCGCCGCCCCCGCCGCGCCTTCTGTTTTTTCCGTAACTGTATTGATGGCGTACCCCGTGGGGGAGGCGCTATGCGTATCCTGTGATTGCCGGGTTTCCCCGGCGCATTCCTTTGTGCGGATATATGAGCCATTCATACGCTTGGAGAGGTCAACATGTTTATCCAAGACCTTTATGCTTTTTACAGTTTCCCTTGTTTTTACCGCCCTCATGTCAGTTTTCCCCTGGCTTGGTAGTCATCAGGCTATACAGGGCCGATTGCGGGCTGAGCCTGTGAGAGAATGGGACGATTGCGTTGCCGATCCGCATAAGGCCGCTTCCAGCCTCGGCATTGGTGACATAGTTTAGCTGCTGCTCGGATATATTGAGCAGCTTGGCAAGCTCGGCGCGGTCGCTGGCGGCTTGGTTGTTCATAACGATAAACTCGCTGTTGGACAGCATCGTCCGCGCCGTGACCGAATCCAACAGATATTCCACGTTTTGGGTAATGCCTGTCGGGTAGGCGTTACGCTTACGGAACTGGCGCCACGCGGAGGCAAAGAAGTTGCTGGAAAAATCATTCTGGAAAACGACGTGGAACTCGTCTATAAATAAATGTGTCCGCTTGCCCTTCTTCCAGTTTTCCGATACACGGTTTATCATTGCGTCGGTAATGACCAACAGCCCCAGCGTTTTTAGCTGGCTGCCAAGGTTTAATATGTCGTATACGATCATGCGGCTCTGTGTGTTGACGTTTGTCGGGTGGGCGAACACGTTTAGGGAGCCGTTGGTGAAAAGCTCAAGCGATTTCGCCAGGGCATCGGCCTCTTTGTCCTTATGCCGCCGCAACTCGCCTTGTAACTCGCACAGCGTCGGCAGAGGGCCGCCGCTCTTATGGTTTTCATAGACGTTGCGGACGCAATTGTCCACGATGCCCTTTTCAATGACGGACAAAGCCTTGTTACGGTCAAGCTGCTCAAACAGGGACAGGATAAACTCCGACTTGTCTATGATGGGGTCTTTGCTGTCGCCATAGCCCTCAACCATATCCATAGCGTTGATATGGTCTGGGCTGCCCGCCGCAATGCGAATAACCTGCCCGCCAAGTGCCTCAATCAATGCACCGTACTCACCCTCGGGATCGCAGCAAAGGATATCATCGTCGGTAGTGATCGCCACAAAGCATAATTCGGCTTTCGCGCCCATTGACTTGCCGGAGCCGGGTACGCCCAGCCGGAAAGCATTTGGGTTTAATAGGTTCTGCTTATTGCAGATGATCATATTGCGCGAAATGGCGTTGATGCCGTAGTACACGCCGCCACGGTCTGATACCTCCTGTACCCGGAAAGGGATAAACACCGCCACGCTCTCCGTTGTCAGAGTCCGTAGTGCGTCGATCTTTCTGACGCCGTAGGGCAATGCGGTATTCAATCCGTCCATCTGCTGGTGCTTGAGCGTAGCGAACTGGCATAGGTGCTTGCGCCCGATTGAAAACAGGGTTTCCGTGTCGCTGTCAAGCTGCCCTTTTGTGTCGGCTGTCAGCACGATTGTCATAACGGCAAACATCATGCGCTGGTCGCGTGTTGTAAGGTCGTCCAAAAACTCCTTGCTTTCCTTGCGCTGCAATTCCATGTCATAGGGTACGACTGCGGAAAAGTTGTTGTTGGAGTTCTGCCTGCGCTGCCAGTTGGTGATATTGGTCTCCACACCGAGAACACGCTTTTCGACCTCCCGCACGGCCTCGTCGGTTGGGATGGGTATAATGTCTATGCTTAGTATCATGTTGCGGTTGAAGTTGCAGAGTTCGGAAAGCATGTTATCCTTGATGAAGTTGGCGTAATCCCGCAGAAACACGACGCGCCCGTATTTGTCGCCCGCGATGAAATGGTCTTTTTCAAACTCAAAAGTATCCGGGCATATATAATCCTTAAAGCTGTGCCCAAGCCGCATGGCGTTTTTCGCATCAAAGCGGTAGCCGCTCTCCTCACCCGGACGGAAAAAGTCCTTCAGCAGCCGCAGCTTGTCCCCGGCGTCAAGCACAATGGCGCGTGAGCCGAGCCTGTTCAGGTGCGCCGACAAGTCCACCCCCACACGGGAGAAATAGTTGCGGGCTTCCTCGACGCTTTTTTTATGGACGCTGACGGTGATGTATTTCTTTTGTACAAAACCATTCGCCCCGGTAGCCTCGTCCAGCAGTATCTTATTGTACTCGATACGGTACATGTCCAGTTCATCGCCTTTCAGGGGGATAAGGATAGCCCTCTTGAACTCCTCCTTATCCAGCTTTTTGACGATGACGGTTATCTTATAAGTCGCACCGCTGTCAAATGAGTTGAGAAGCTCCGAGTATTCAAGGAACATGGCCTCTTTGACCTCTTTTGACGCCACGGCATAGTTTATGTCCTCAAAGCGGAAGGTCTTGGCGTATTTATTGCTGCCAACCATGAATATGCCGTCGTCCCAGATTGCGCGGATGGGTATAACGTCCTGAACGCTTTTTGGGACGGTAAACCTTTCCCTGTCCTGCCGGAATAGTGTCGTAAGTGTTTTCATATATGCCGCTCCCCTTCGATTATTGGCTTTAAGGCTTCGTAGTAGAGGTTTGCCGCCCTGAATGTCAGTTTTTTTGGTACGATGAACTCCGAGCGCAGCCATGCATTGACGAATCGCTCCGCCGTCATGCCGTTATACCTGACGAATCCCATAGCCGCAAACGGCGTCGCGCCGAGTACGCAGACCCAAGACACGGTTTCCGTGCCGAAATTCGGCTTGAGCGTGAAGTAAGCCGCCACCGCCACGCCGATTGCCAGCAATGAAAAAACGGCCTGCCGCAGCGACAGCCCGAAAAACATTGATTCCGTATACTCCCGGATTTCACGGTTTATTTTTACTTCCATAGTGAGTCCTCCATCAAAATATTTGTTTACAAGCCCATCAGTTCTCGGACGACGCGATCGGCCATTTTGACAGCGCCGACTAAAACCAGCATGTTGAAAATAAGTTCCCCAACATATGACCATACCTGGGTGACCGCCGCCGCGCCTGGGTCAACCGCAGGCGGGCTTGAGGCGAACACGGAAAAGATCACGCAAGCCAGCACGATGATCGCGCCCTCCAAGCAAACGGCGCAGTAGCTTTTGATGAACGCCTTGCCAACGCCTGCCGATGGCTCCCCGGCAAAGGACGAAAGCGGCACGGGCGCTATTGCCGTGTATAGGTACAGCCGGAAAAACCTGCCGTAGACGCTCATTATCATAACGAACGACAGTATTGTTATGAAAAGCCCGCCAAGAAGCGTGACAGCCCAAAGCGGTATGCTCTCGAAAAATCCGACGCTTGTGATGGCGTCCACTATCTCGCCCGGCAATACTGTGGGCGTCGCGGCGCCGATGCCCGACGCGCTCAAGATTGTGGACATCAGGCCCTGAACGATCCTAAACAGCGCCATCATCAGTTCAAGGCCGTGCGTGACCACCCCTTTTGCCACGGCGAAGCGGATAAAGACCTTGACCGCGACCTCCGGGCGCTTCATTTCCGCGAAGGAGCCGAATGTCTTCATCACGCCGATAGTAAAGAACAGCACAAGCAGGCCAAGCCCGATAGCCTGCACCGCGCCGTGGATGTTTACAATGACGCCCCATATCGCGCCGCCTTTGAATGTTTCAGGCGATTGCGTGATTAGCTGCCATATCTCACCCAGCTTGTCGTTCCAAGTGTTGAGTGCGTGGTTAAGATTGTCCACTATCCAAGACATTTATACACCAACCTCCAAAACGTAATCTCAGCCTGTGATCAGGGTCAGGATTTCCTTGGTAAACGTAATAATGACCCCGCCAGCCAGCGTGAGGAATCCGTTTGACCTTTGCGACGGGTCATGGGACTTCATGCTCATGCCTACCTGCACGATGCCGAATCCCAGCAGGATAAGGCCAATGGCGCGTATCAGCCCGAAGATGAAGTCGGAAAGGTTATTGACCACGGCCACTGGGTCGGTCGCCGCATTTGCGTTGGCGCTACCGGCAAGCAGCATGGTCGCAGCCAGCACAGCGGCTGCATATATGCGGAAACCTTTTTTGGATTTGCCCGGCATGGGGAGTTTTTCCTGTTTTCGCTCTGTGTTCATTGTTCTTTTGCCTCCTTAATAGTTAGTAGCTCTTCTATGTCTTCCTCGGACAGCAGTTCGTAGGCATCCCCCGGTGTGACCGCCGTCTGCGGGATTATTGATTCCGGGATATCCGCTATGTTTCCGTCATATACGATAGAAGCGGAAACGTCATGCGTGGCGACGCCGTGCCGGTAAGGATCCTCTTTGCCGTCAGCCGTGCCGCGCACGTTGGGATGGCGCAGGATGTCGAACTTATCATCCATGATCGGGCGCTCCCCACGGATGAACAGAAGCGCGTAGCGGTTATCCAGCATTCTCACCTCGTCCGGCGTGAGAAGCTCCCGCCCGGTTAGCTGATAATTGGTGCTGTAGTTGCCGCTGCGCCCGGTGGACTTGCCATAGGTGTTCAGGTCTAATGTCTCTTTGCCGAGATAGGATTCGCTGACCAGCTTGTGCGTGGACGCCTCATTGCCGCCAAGGTAGAGAAACAGGTCGCAGTTGCCCATGATCGATTCCCACTGCTTTTCAAACAACGCTTTTAGTTGCGCGATGTTTTGCAATATGATGGAAACCGAAACGCCCCGCGAACGCATGACGGATAATATCTTGTCAAAATCGTCCGGGAGCGAGACATTGGCAAATTCATCCATTAAAAAATGGACGTGCACGGGGAGCGCCCCGCCGTGCTTGTGGTCGGCGCTGTAGAACAGTTGTTGAAACAGTTGCGTGTATAGTATGCTGACCAGAAAATTAAAACTGCTGTCGTTATCGGGTATTATGATAAACAGCGCGGTCTTCTTCCCCCCGATTGAGGTCAGATCAAGTTCATCTGTGACGGTCATGGCGGCAAGGCTTTCAAGGTTGAACTTTTCCAGCCGGGACGCAAGCGTGATCTGGATGGATTTTAGTGTCTTTCCGGAGCCGCTGCGGTAGTCGCGGTAATACTTTAGAGCGATATGGTCAGGGCTTCTCATTTCCAGCCGCTCAAAAAGCTCATCCAGCACCGAAACATACTGCTCATCTTCCTCACGGACGTCGCCGGAACGCAGCATTTCCATCACCATAGCGAAATTCTGCTCATCAGGCGGCGCTTCGTATTTCAGATAGAATATGAGCGCAAGCAGGAGCATGGACGCCGCAGTGTCCCAGAACGGGTCTTGCACCTGTGAGCCTTTAGGGGTGGTGCTTTTGAAAAGGTTCGTCACCAGCCTTTGCACGTCGTTGTCTTCTTTGAGATAGATAAAAGGGTTGTAACAATGGCTGCGCCACATGTTAATAAGGTCGAGTACCTTTACCTCCATCCCGCTGTTTTTCAGAAGATGCCCAACGTCCCGCGTGATCTCGCCTTTCGGGTCTAATATGACCATTGACGTGTTGGATTGCATGGCATTTGGTTTAGCGTAAAACCTCGTCTTGCCGCTGCCGGATCCGCCGACTACCATTACGTTCAGGTTGCGCCTGTGTTTCCTGCCATCAAGCCCGATACGCACGTTTTGGGTGAGTATTTTGTTTTCGGTAAACCGCTTGTCCGCGTATTTTCTGTTCACGGCGGCGGCCTCCCCCCATTTGGCAGAGCCGTGTTCCTCCCGTGGCCGGGTATTGCGCCGGGTCGAAAGGTATATCCCAATCCCCATAGCATAGGCTGCAATGAAAAAGAGGACAGTTTTCAGGCTGTCCCCGTGCCACGTCACAGCAAATGGATTATTGAGCGCGGCGGTCATGCCCCGCACAATCTCCGGCAGGCCGCCTGATACGGACGGCGCGGCGAGCAGCGCCGCCCACACCACGGGGATAAGTCCGAACGCGCACAGGGCAAGCTTGTCCTTGAAACTACCGCGCTTCATCCCGCGCCCTCGCCGCCTTTTGTACCTCGCCAAGCTGGCGCTCCATGCGCCCGGATATGTCATTGGCGGCGTCACGTATCTGCGAAAGCTCCCCTTTGACGCCTTTTGCGTCCATGCCCCTGAATACGCCGGGGGCGTCGGTGAAGTCAAAGCCCTGCGTATCGGAGCCGTATTTTTTGCATAGGATATATGAGGCGCAATGAGCGGAGAATATGGGGTTCGCTTGAGTATCAGGGCCGGTGCTAAGGTCGGCAAGCGCCAGCTCCTGTGCCACGCACCTGAAGGTATCGGCAAACTCCATGCCCTTGAGGATTTGGATTTCCCCCGTTTCCGGGACTGTAATTGCTCCGAGGCCGCCGGGTATGCTGTCCACGCCGGTAATTTTAACCGGCGCTTTGTGGACAAGCGCCCTCAAAAGCTGGCGGTAGTCATAGTTTGGCGCGGGGCTGGTTTTGACCTTCCGCATATCCGCCTGGGAAATGTCGAACACTTTTTTAAGGTTGTACCCTGTCCCCGGCGTCCCGTCTTCCTTTATATATTTGTGCGGTTCGATTATATAGAAGCCTGTCTGCTGCGCTTTGACTGAGCCGCCTTTGCTTTTCCAGTGGTCGAAATCGCCGATCTGCGTTGCTTCCGGTTTCTGCGCCATAATCAGCAGTGCGTTGACCGCGCTGTAGCGGCTGAACTGCGCCTGAATGTCAAGGTACTCCCGGAATCTGCCGCCGTCGCCCGCCACTTCAAGCGCGGTGGTGTCGGATGTTTCAAATATCGCCTCGCGCTCCGCCTGCTTCTTTGCGGTGTATTCCTCTTTGGAAAGGCGGGGGCTTTGCTCCTCTGCGGGGGCGTTGCTTAATAGATCGTCATAGTTGTTCATTTTTTATCTGGCTCCTTTCGGTTTTGTAGATTTTGATTTATTGCGCTGTGGTTGTTGGTGCGTTGTGGCTGTCGGCAATTTTTTCGGTTTTTCCGTTTCCGCGCGGCCTTCGCTTTTTAGCGTGTCCGTTTCCTCTTGCCGGCGCGCTGCCTTTATTTCCCGTATTTCTTCTTTCACGGACGGCTTATTATTCGTAATAGTTTTTTCGGGCTTCTTTCTGGTATCGGAGGTAGGAGCGGACGGATTTGTTCTCCCCGGCTCCGGGCCTCCACTGGCTAAAGGGTGGCTGTCCGGCTGCCCCCTTCCGGTTTTGAGCGGCTCCGTTTTCACCGGCGCGGCTTTTTCCGGTTCCGGCATGTCCGTTTTCGCCTTGCCTTCGTTTGACCCCAATAGGTCGTCCAGCAGTTTTTCTATTTCGTACACGTCGGGGGGTTCTTGATCCGCGTCAAGTTCCGCGAGGCGCTCAGGCGATTTCCCGGTTTTGGGTTCAGCCGTTTTCGCGGTCTTATCAGCGGCGATCTCGCTGTCGATCCGCGCCCTGTCAACAGTGGCAAACTCAAAGCGTTCGATAAGCCTGCTGATTTTGGGCGCGTCGTCGGCTTTTACCATTATGTCGCAAAGCCCGTCCGGGTTGTTTTTTGAGTTCCGCAGTACGCAGTAGACGATACCGTATTCCTTCGCTCCCTCGGAAAACTTGGCAAGGTCGCGCTCCCTTATTGATATGATCTCCAGCGGCTTTCCCGATTTCAGCATAGAGCCCAGCCGCGCTTTGCCTTTCAGCTTGAGGCTGTCCTTGTCGTTGTTTTTCAGCGCCGCTATCAGCAGCAGGGCGATTTCCTTTGCGGCCGACCCTGTGATCTTTGCGGCGACTTCGACGCCCTCCAAACCCATACGAACTATTTGTTCAGCGGCGTCACCTGAATGGTTCATGTTTTGGTTTCTCCTTTCCGATGGTATTTTCTGCTGTTTCATCCCGCGCCCGGCGCAGTTTTTCCGTTATCTCAGCAGAGCGCTTTTCAATATCTTCGCATAACCTCACCTCCCGTCGTAATTCCCCGATTTGTCTCGTCAATGCGGCTATTTCGCCCTTTACCGCCGCCGACCGCTTATCATCTCGGATAATCCGCACATTGTTGCGTAATAATTTGCGCTGACTGTGCAGCGCATTCATATTCCCGGTCAATCCGTCTTTATGCTCAATAAGCTGATCCATCGTATCTATGCCGTGTTTTACCAGAATTCGCGTTTCCTGTGATATTTTCTGGATAAAGCGTATATCCTCGCGGAACAGGAAATACACCTGCTTTGGGTTGGATTGCCGCTTTTTCGGAAGGGCGCCCATTCGGTAGAGGTAATAAAAATACAGGGCGCGCAGCCCTGTCATGCGTCTGGCATTATGGTTACTCCCGATAAGGCGCATTTTTTTCGGCGGCTGGTCTGGTGGGATTAACCTCCGCTCCGGCCGGGTCTGGTCTAGTATGCGTCGGCGTATGCTTTCGATTGTGTAGTCCTCGCCATAGTTGCGCCGGAGGCGGACAAAACGCTCCTTGCCGGGCGGCCTGACCGATATATCCTTGCCCGGTTTGATTTCATAGCCCATTTTACGGAGGTTGTCGAAAAACTGGCGCTCGGTCATGGACTGCCTGATGGCGGCGTCAACGTCGGACTTCACCATGCCCCGCCACGTCGGATGCCCGTTACGCTCTGCTTGCCACTCGGCATAGTGTTTTGTTTTGGCGCGCCCAGGTTCCTCAATAACGGATAAGCCATACTCATGGCACAGGGCGTCGGAGGCTTTTTGCATGTTGTAATAGTCTTTTTCTGAGCGGTAAAACTTTTTGCCGTCCACAAACGAAACGGTGTTCAGCACAAAATGGCTGTGAAGATGATTACCCTTATCCAAATGCGTGGCAATGACAACCTCATGCCTGTCTCCCCAAAGCTGACGCGCCAGCTTGACTCCGATCTCATGCGCCATTTCCGGCGTCGCTTCGCCGGGAGCAAAAGATTGGTAGCCATGATAGGCGATCACGCCCCCTAGCTTTCCAAATTGCGCTTTTGTCGCCATCATTTCGTCGCGGGCTGTTTCCGGCATACAGTTTATTCCAGACACAAATCGAATCATTACCTCTGTATTTTCATCCGCGCATATGGTTTTCTGGCTTTGGACTGCATAGCTTATTACTTCCTGCAGCCATTGCTCCTGTTGCGATACACCAGCCCCGCCAACGGGATATGCGGGATTGCTCGTTTTATCAATATTTTCCGCATAGCGCACTACGCGTCCTAAATCACCTTTTATCCTCCAAAGTGATGTGGTCGCCATATTTCTAAACCACCTTGTCTATTTTGCGGGGCTGTGAGACTGCCTTCACAATCTCTACAAGGCATTGCCTCAGCATGTCAAAGGCTTCATCATATCTCCGGGCGTCAATCACGTTTAAGATATGGGCTTTCTGCGCGATTTGGTTCATGTTCACACCAATGGCGCGCAATTCGTTCATCATCGCCCGGTAGTCAGGCGGCGGCAAGTCTGCGGGGATGTAGCCGCTTATAAGGTGGCGCATATATGCTTCTTGTGATAGTCCCGACTTTTTGATACGGCTTTTGAGCTTATTATTTTCTGATTCGTTAAGCCGGAATGTGATTTTGATATTCCGATTTAGCAAAGTAGGCCTCCTTTCATGGCAGGGGTTTCAGGGGCGGCAACGCACCTGACAAGGGTCAAATGCCGGCATTTGACGATGCTTGCTGGTATTGAACATGCACTGACGCATATTTGCCAATGGTCGATTTTTGAGTGGTCATCGTTCCATGCCACGATCCCGCTTGGGCGTTTCGGCGATGAATGTGACGCCTTTGAAATGGTCGGCGTCTAAAATATAGTCGCTGTTCTTATACTGTTTTTCCACAAGCCATTCTGCCTCTTGGCGGCTGGTCGCTTCTACCTCAACGGTCATCTGCAATTTTTCGGTGATGGTCACTTTGTAGGGTTTCATCTGGCATAACTCCTCTCCCGTTTCCTATTTTGCTGCCATCGCTCATAATCCGCTATCGCCGTGGAATATACGGTGGCACAAGCGTTTTTAGCCGTGTTAGGCAAATAGTCGTTGCGCTGGCATTTCTTCTTGTGGGTTAAATCCTTTTGCGTGTGGTAGGGGCTTGCCAGAAACGCTTGTATCATTGCGCCGGGGTCGGCGTTGCACCAATAGGCCAGCTTGTTCATCAGCGCAATGTCGTCGGCGCTTTCGTTCCCGTGACGACGCTCCCCCGACCATAACGCCCGGAAAACCTTGTCGCGTTCCAGCCCGATTGTCAGGAAACGCTCACGTCCGGCGTCCATAGTCGGCGCGGGTGGGGAAAGATTGGCTATCCTCTGCGCCGCGTCAGGAAGCAGGTGTTTATCGTGGATTGCCTGCAATTCCGCCGTGCGGTTTTCGATGTTTTTTAGTGTGCCGTAGACGTTTCCGGTAACGGTGAAATACCGACCCTCGCCATAGATTTCCAGGAAAAAATCCTTTTTGCGGTGGCGCGTGATGTCCGCACCGGGGGCAAGCACAAATATGTGAAGCCCATTCCCGCTGGGACTGATCTCTGTAAAGGAATCTAATCTGTTGATAACCTCCAGCGCCCCCGGCACCAACGCACCGGCGTCATTGATAACATGGTCTAAATCAACGCCGTACACACCGCTGCCGTCAAACTCGTAACCAACTCCCTGCGCCAGCCCCCGATACACACACTCAGCGGCGGTTTGGTAGCTGCCCCAAGTTTCATTGACACCCGCTTTCGCCGGTGACGGCTTGCCGGATAAAAGGCTCACCGGATTATATGGGGCTTTCTGCGGCGCGTCGCGGATACCCCACACGACCCAGTTATGACGCTGCTTTAACATGGCTGGTATGTTTTCGTAAAAATGCGGCATGGTAACACTCCCTTCAATATTAAAAGCCGCCCGGTTTTTGACCGGACGGCTATGTAATGATGCGTCTTATTCTATAGTTATTGTGAGGGTTTCTCTATAACGTGGTAATTTATAACAACAACTCAATAAAAATGCAAGAGGTAACCATATAACCTACTACTTGGATCAACTGGGGCAACACATGATAATAAAACCTAATGCTCATAGCTTGACTGGAATATCATAATATATTCCTTCATATTTTTGGCTTAAATATATATCGAATTGATTGTAATACTTCTCGATAAGTAGAGTCAGATCGTGTAAAACAGATTCATTTTTCCAGTTTGGATAATCCTTAAACAACGTGTCCATCACTTGCCCAAAATCAATCCATATGGACTTTATATAAGTTCCGTCTAGGTTTTCATCAATGCAGCATACCATGTGTTCTCTTGATTCGGTCAGGCAGAATAAATTGCCATGTAAATATGAGATGTTCTTTAGTAAAACATCTGTATATTTATGAAACTCTATCGCAAAATCAGTTAATGAGATATTTCTATGATTATACTCTCTGCGTTTCTCATTTAGCATCTCCTCTGCACTATTGCATGTACGTTTTAGCTCATAAATACTTTCAGATGCCCAGGCATATGTGGCTGATACTATGCGACTAGCGAAATACTCATCCCAACAACTTAATGCCAGTGAAGAATAGAGAGACTTCAGGTCTGAGTCTTCATAATCTTGCTCCAACCACGTAATATTCTTCTTCAAATTGTAAGCGTACACATGGGCGAGTTCATGGCATAGTGTATTGATTGCAAATGTTCGTTCGTGTATTAACTCTTTATATTTCGCTTCGTCTATACTATTTTTTATGTTAGACAACGCATCGTCACATAAGAGCGCTTGAATAATTGCTTTATCAATAATCACATTATAAACCACATCATTATTATGGGATTGACTTGACACAACCTGTGCAAATCCCCGTGCATACTCATTTTCCGTAAGAGACTCCTTGTGTCCATTATTGCGTTGAAATTCAAACAATTCGGTCTTGTAGTCATCAGGAATAATAATCGAATTAAGTAGTGATAAGTCTAGAGAGTCTTTTAATGCATCGCATACGTGTAAGATCACTTGTCTATAACGTTCCTTAACTAACTCTTTGATTTCATGTTTTGAATCGAATGTTTTTGCGTTAAATAATACTTTCAACATACACCTCTGAAAATAAGAATGTATTGAGTACCTCAAATTACAGCCATAACATCACATCGCGGTAAAAACAAGAATTAGGTTGCCACGGGAAATCTCGCCTTGCTAGTGTCAGGGCCGGCATCTTCCGCAAGGGTCGTAGCCTCCACTGACGGCGGCTTCTCTCGTGTCCAGTATTACCCGATTCTGCTCAGCAGGCAGACCGGAGCATGAAGGGCGATGGAATCTAAGCGAATTGGTATTTCCGATATAGTATTCTTCATCTGCCGAAGGTTGTGTCGGGTTAGTTTGTGTTTCCGCGTTCCGCTCTGTGTGGAAACTTACAGTTTGACCGTCGCTTACGCAGGTAATAGTGCCTTGCATATCCGTCCTATACACAATAACATCGGCGTCACGCAGCCGGGAAAGCGCATCATCGCCCGGATGCCCGTATTGGTTGTTTCTGCCGCAAGAGATAACTGCCATACTGTGGCATTATCTCCCGCAAGAATGGGTATGTCGTTGAAGTGTCGCTCCCGTGGTGTCCCACTTTTAGAACTGTTGCTGAAATATCGTACCCTTCATCAAGTATATCAAGCTCAGACGGCCGCTCAGCATCGCCCGTAAACAAAAAGCTCGTATCCCCGTATGTGATTAGCATCACAAGAGACATATCGTTTTGGTTTCTATACTCACTTACAGGCCCGACAATCAATACATCCGCGCTGCCTAGTTTGAAAGTGTCGCCGTGGCGAGGAACAGTAATGCTAACGTCCTGCTCGTCAAGATATCTTACAAAGCTATTAAACGCCCTGCTGTCATACTCTGTGACAGGGGATAGCGCGACGCCTGCACTTGCATAATTCAGCGCACCGGCAAGCCCGCCAACGTGGTCTTCGTGCGCGTGGGAGGCAACGATATAATTAAGGTGAGCAACACCGTGATTCCGCAAAAATGTATAAATCAAATCGGAGTCCGCTGCATTGCCCCCGTCGATTAGCATTGTTTCTCCATTGCATATGATAAGGGCGCTGTCTGCTTGCCCGACGTCAATAAAATAGATAACAAATCCTTTTTCAATCCCGGCATTTGGCGCATTACCGTCCGGCGTAAATCCACAGGAGGACAGCAGCAGTATAGCAATGAGAAGTATGGAGAATAGGCAAAAATATCTCTTTGTATTTAACATAGCTCTATGCTTTCTTCTTAGCTCAGCCTTGGCGGAGGGGTGACCACCATAGGATTATCTTATAATAAAGACATAACCACTCCCATTCACTAAAGCCATAATATCAATCCTCCTCAGAAATTACCATATATTTTTCGACAGTGACAGATCCGTCTTAACGTTGCAACGCCCGATTGCTCAATAAAAAAGTCGCACAATTCAAGAGCCGGACAGCTATGTAAAAGCGGCGCTGGTTTCATTCGGCGCCGCCATGTTGATCTTGTTGTTCGCCTATATCGCGCCTATCTTCTTCAGGTAGGCATAGTTGTCCGTATGCCCTTGGAAGTAGAGTTTCTTGCGTTCGATGTTCTCCATACTATGTTTCAGCCCAAGATACCGCACCAGCGCCTCACCTTCTTCTGCGGACAGGCTGACCGCGCAATCGCCCTCCATCATTTGTGGGATAATGGGAAAAGCCCTTTGAAGCCCGATCATTTCATACCACATTGCCGCGTATTCATCATCGCTATCGCGTAAATAAGCGCAAATATCACTGTCAATCTCAGAAAAAGAGTTTTCCAAGCATTCAGCCAGATTACGCAAATCGTCACGCTCTGCGCTCATATAATCACCGCCCTGTTTTTTCTTGTACTATAGCGCCCCCGTCGCTCAGCCGCAAATGTGCGATTACATATTTGTCTACCGTTCCATGCCCCGATCCTTCGTCGGCGGTTCCATGTCGCCACCATCCGGCTCCATGTCCAGTATCTCGTGGTCTTTCTCGTTCATGTTCAGCAGGATGTCGAGTTCATTCAGCCTTGCCGATTTGTCCGTAAGCTCCTGCTGTTGCGGGAAAGCCCTGTCAATCTCACCTTTGGCCGTTTCCAACTGAGTTTGCACACCGGCAAGACTATCCTCGCATGATTTGAGCGCATCCACAAGCCCCTCCAGCTTATTATCCAATCTGATAATATTGCCGTGTATGTCCGCCCCCAAAGTCACATCGTATGTCAATGCACCTTGCAGCGCCACTTTGTATACCTTGTTGTAGGCGTCAAAGGAAAGCTCCATATCAAAGCCCCGGTACTGGCCAAGCGGCACGGGCTCAGGAGAGGTCATTGCTTTACAGGCTTCGATGACCGCCGCGCCCGCTTCAGCTTTTTTGGCATAAAAAATCCCGCCTATCGTCATCGGCGGGAAGACTTCTTTACTTGCCGGGGTATTTTGCTCAACTGTTTGGATGTCCGCTGTATATCCGGCTATGCGTTCTGTGAGCCGCTTTATTTCTTTTGGGTATTCTTTGAGGATTTTATCCTCCAGCGAGTATTTTTGGCTAAGATGGCTGGCGTGTAGGATTTTCAGCTTGCCGACGTCCATTTCAAGCTGGCATTTCTCAATGATAAGCGGGTTGCCCGTAGCGAGCGCCTTTATCTCCGAATAACTGAGGGCCGTCTCGTCAACGTCCTCAGCGGAGCGGACGGGCAGCTTGCTTGTCATAATCTGCGCCACGAATTTCTGTTTATTCTCGATTAGCTGGAAAATGTAGCTGTCAAAAGTGCCCTCGGTAACATAACGGAAAATCTCAACAGCAGGGTTTTCGTTGCCCTGCCGTACTATGCGCCCAAGCCGCTGCGCCAAGTCAGAAGGTCGCCACGGGGCATCAAGATCATGCAATGCGATCAGCTTAGTTTGCACATTGGTTCCTGCACCCATCATCGGTGTGCTGCCCATCAGGACGCGGACTTGCCCCTTGCGTACCTTTGCAAACAATTCTTTTTTCTTTGCCTCAGTGTCCGCCTCATGGATAAACGCGATTTCAGCGGCAGGGACGCCCTTGGCGACCAGCTTGTTTTTCAAATCAAAATACACATTCTTGAACTGCTGCTTATCAACGACCCATGAGCCTCCAACCTCTTTCATTTCTATAGGCTCATACTTATCTTTAGGCGTTGACAAGTCGGAAAAGACAAGCTGCGTCAGCCGTTTCTCCTTATGCTCCTCCCAAATGCGGAATACGTTCCCGGCGCAAGTGGCGACCTTTCCCTCCGGGTCGTCCGGCAGCATGGGGTTTATGATCCGCTGGTCAAGGGCAAGTTTGCGACCATCGTTTGTCACCTTGAGCATGTTATCCAGCGCCGGGTTTACATGGCCGTCCCGTATCGCCCCAGCGCGTTCTGCCAGTTCCTCGACCATCTGCTTCTGCCAATCGCTTGGCTTTATAACGACTGTGTGGAAGTTAGCCTCCGGCACGGGGAGGTTAAGCATATCGGCTGTCTGTACGTCCGCTGCCATTTTGAACATGCTGAATAGTTCCGGCAAATTGTAAAATCTGGCAAACCGGGTCTTAGCCCTGTACCCTGTGCCTTCCGGCGCGAGTTCAATTGCCGTGACCGTCTCGCCGAAGGTGGACGCCCATGAGTCAAAATGCTGCAATCCGGTACGCAAGAGGGTCGGGTATTGCAGGTACCGCTGAATGGCATAGAGTTCAACCATCGAATTCGAGATCGGCGTACCCGTGGCAAAGACCGTGCCGCGCCCGCCGGTGATCTCGTCAAGGTACTGCGTTTTCATGAAAAGGTCTGATGATTTCAGCGCCTCCACTTGCGCGACTCCGCCCACGTTCCTCATCTTAGTTACGAGCATGAGATTTTTATAAAAGTGTGACTCGTCAATGAAAAGGCGGTCGATACCGAGTTCCTCAAAGGTAACGACGTCGTCCTTGCGGCTTTGGTCGTTCAGCTTGGCAAGGCGTGTTTCCAATGTTATTTTCATCTTTTCCATCTGTTTGACGGAATAACGTTCGCCCTTGTTCCGCTTGACCTCGTCAATAGCCTCCAAAAGCTCGTTGACCTGGCCCTGTATCATGCGCTCCTGACGCTCCAGCGACATGGGTATCTTTTCAAATTGGCTGTGGCCGATGATAACGGCGTCATAGTCGCCTGTCGCTATGCGGGCGCAAAACTTCTTGCGGTTTTTCGTTTC
>Ga0099364_10005443_pt1 | contig 18874 bp, 14 predicted proteins | sample TergutTh196P3_FD_73070 | JGI IMG/M metagenome (GOLD analysis project Ga0099364, IMG submission 73070) | Microcerotermes parvus P3 segment gut microbial communities from Pointe-Noire, Republic of the Congo - Th196 P3 | ecosystem: Host-associated > Arthropoda: Insects > Digestive system > Gut ...
TTAAGCTGGACGGTTATATGGACAATTTTCGCCACATTTACATGTTATTTTGGCGGAATATTCCTTGGCATACTTATAAACAGAAAGGGTGTAAAATTCAAAACGCTTTTCAGGACAATTTTTATTCTGACAATAGCCATGCCCCAATTTGTTACACTGCTTATGGTAAGAAATCTGCTTGGAGAGCTGGGACCATTAAACACATTGCTTGTCAATCTTGGAATACTAAACGAACCAGTTTCATTCCTTGCAAACTCGGACAGCCTTTTAAGAACCAGAATAACAATAATTGTTGTTAACTTCTGGATCGGCGTTCCGTATACAATGCTTATGACAAGCGGCATTTTAATGAACATTCCCGCCGACCTGTATGAAGCGGCCAGAATTGACGGAGCCGGGCCCTTCAGATGCCTTGTAAAAATAACAATGCCTTACATTATTTTTGTTACTACTCCGTATTTAATATCTTCCTTTGTCGGAAACTTTAACAGCTTTAATGTTATTTACCTCCTTACGGGAGGATTGCCGAGAGTCCCCGGAGGATATATAGCAGGAGGCACAGACCTCCTTGTAACATGGTTATTCAGGCTGTCTATTGATCAAAGGGAATACAACATGGGCGCATTAATAGGTATTATGACATTCATTTGTACTTCGGTGATAACACTTATTACATACAGGCATTCAAGAGCCTATAGAGAGGAGGATGCATTCCAATGAAAAATATGAAAGCAGTCGAAGGCTTTACTGTTACCATTATACATATAGTGCTTATTGCTTTGGCATTAATATGGATTTATCCTGTTCTTTGGGTAATTCTTAATGCATTCCGGGTGGAACGCAATGATGAAGGCGGCCTGGTTGGCATTGTTGTATCTCATTATTTCCCTTTGAGGTATGGTTTTGAGAATTTCAAACTGTTGTTTACCACCACACACTTTGGTCAATGGGTATTAAATACATTCATTGTTGCGATTTTCAGCACAACCTTATCAACAATTCTTTCCTTAAGCACTTCCTATGTTATGAGCAAAATGAGATTCAAAATGAGAAAACCGATCATGAATATCGCGATGATTCTGGGTCTTTTCCCGGGATTTATGGCGATAATTGCCGTTTACTACATCTTAAAAGCTCTTGGATTAACACAGTCCCTGGTTGCGCTTGTTTTGGTTTATTCAGCGACAGCAGGACTTGGTTTTTACATAGGGAAGGGATTTTTTGATACTGTTTCTGATTCCCTTATTGAAGCTGCAAAACTTGACGGTGCGCCTCAATCAAAGATTTTTTCTTCGATTATTCTGCCAATAAGCCGGCCCATTATCATTTATGTTGCTCTTATGGCTTTTATGGGCCCGTGGATGGACTTTATATTTGCCCGTGTTATTCTTGGCGAAGAAAATGTACGCCTTCATACTACAGCCGTCGGCCTTTACTATATGCTCTACGGGCAAAGGGTGGATTCCAATGTATTTACATTGTTCTGCGCTGGATGTCTTTTTATAGCCATTCCCATTGTAGGGCTCTTCCTTTCAATGCAGAAATTCTACATTGAAGGAGTAACAGCCGGTTCTACCAAGGGTTAAGGAGCCTGCTTGAAGAATAATAGACTTGTTCGGAAACCAACACGGGCCAAAGGCTCGCGGTTTCCGGGCAAGTACATCTTTTTCCTGTTCCCGCTGATTGCATTTGTTTTCATAGCTTGTTCCGAGTACAGAATTTATGACAAGAGGCTTGAAAGCCAAGCTGTTACAGACAATTATCGTACCTACTACGAAATCTTTGTCGGCGGATTCTCTGATTCGGACAAAGACGGCATTGGAGACCTTGGGGGATTAATCGGACGGCTTGATTATCTTAATGACGACGATCCCAATTCGGGAAAAAGCCTTGGCATCGAAGGGATCTGGCTGATGCCGATTATGCCGTCTCCGAGTTATCACAAGTATGATGTAACGGATTATTACGGAATAGATCGCGTATACGGGACCATGGAAGATTTTGAAAAACTAATCGCAGAATGCGGCAAACGCGGCATCAAAGTGATCATTGACCTCGTATTAAATCACAGTTCTGACCAGCACCCCTGGTTTATAAGCGCAAGAAATGCAATAACAGCGGGAAATTTGGACGACCCTTACGCGGCTTATTACACCATGGAAACGGAAAGAATTACCGGAAGGACATGGTATGAATTTGCAGTAACGCCGGACGGGACCCAATACTACTATGAGGGAAATTTTTCTCCCCAAATGCCGGAATTTGAGTTGGACAATCCGGATGTACGCCGGGAAATTGCCGATATCGTAAAATTCTGGCTGGACAAGGGAGTCGGCGGATTCAGGCTTGATGCCGTAAGGTATTGTTATATGGGCGAAGAAGCCCGCAATATAGAATTTCTAAAATGGTTTGCGGAAGAATGCAGAAGAATTGACAGCGATGTTTATATCGTGGCGGAAAACTGGGCGGGGCCGGTTTCCATCGAAAATTACTATGAAGCCGTAAATTGCTTTGATTTTGGAATGTCCGGCTCCGATGGAGATATTTATTACACCGCACAGGGAATTGCAAGCGTAACGGAATTTGCTGAACGGCTGGCAGTTTATCAAAGGCATATTTTGACAAAAAACTCAAATGCCATATTAAACCCGTTCATTTCCAATCACGATATGGACAGGGCGGCAGGTTTCCTGGACGTACAGGATTATATAATGCACATTGCGGCTAACCTTTACATTCTTTCAGGCGGGAGTCCCTTTATTTATTACGGCGAAGAAATCGGCATGAAGGGGTCGAGGGGATCCGCAGACACCGATGCAAACAGAAGGCTCGGGATGCTGTGGGGCGACAATGATACGGTAGGCGATCCTGCCGGCACAACATACGACAGAACATTACAGACAAATGGCACCGTAAGAAGCCAGTTGACTCAAAAAGACAGCCTTTTAACCCACTACAAAAAACTAATCATGCTGCGCAGGGCCAACCCGGAAATCGCAAGGGGCATAATCGAACCGCTTGATTTTTCGCAGTATACAAACTTTGGCGGATTCATTTCAAATTACAATGGCAGCAAGGTTGCGGTTTTTCACAACACAGGCCCTGCGCTTACGGTTGATTTGTCATTATATACGGACATGAACTTTTCTGAAGTAAGAGGCTATGCCGGAAAAGGAGAAGCGGCCTTAAACGGATCGCTTCTTGTCATTTCCGAATACACAAGCGTTGTGCTTAAATAACCGATCAAAGATCGTTTAGATTATACGGAGTTTCCTGATACACATAATTGAGCCAATTGAAGAAGAAAAGGTGCGCGTGAGCCCTCCAGCGGACAAGCGGTTCCTGTGAAGGATCATCTCCTTGATAATAGTTTATGGGAACTTCCATTGGAATGCCTTTGCCTATATCCCGGCGGTATTCCCTGTCAAGTGTTAGGGCATCGTATTCAAGGTGTCCTGTTACATAAATCTCCCGGCCGTCTCTTGCCGTAACAATAAAAATGCCGCCATCCCTGGTTTCCGACTGAATTGTAAGAGCGCTTTGTTTAACAACTGCTTCCCGATCTATTGAAGTATGCCGGGACTGGGGCGCCAGAAATTCATCATCAAAACCGCGGAAAAGGGGCGAATGGCGCTCGTTTATTCTATGGGGAAAAACTCCAAAATGCTTTTTTGGAAGTACATATTTCTGAATGCCGTAACGCCGGTACAAGCCTGCCTGGGCGCCCCAGCAGATATGAAGCGTTGACCAGGTATTTTTTCCTGAATAATCAATTACGGATGACAGTTCATCCCAATAATCAACATCTTCAAATGGAAGGGTTTCAACAGGCGCGCCGGTAATAATAAGCCCGTCAAAACGAGTGTTTGTTGAAATAACATCCCCTGAGTTAAGATAGAATCTTTCAAGATGTCCTGGCGGCGCGTTTTTGGATTCATGCGTACCCATACGCAGAAAACTAATATCAATCTGCAGGGGCGAATTACCCAAAAGGCGCAGAAGCTGTATTTCCGTATCAATGGTTGTAGGCATAAGATTAATAATCCCGATTTTAAGGGGTCTGATATCCTGATGCTCGGCTCTGTCTTCTGTCATGACAAAAACGCGTTCATTGCGCAGGGCATTATAGGCCGGTAAAGCTTTGGGTATTTTTATAGGCATAGTTAAAGATGATAAATTCCCGAAAAAAACTCAAGTGCCTGTCCTTAAAGTGTCAGGCAGGCTGGTTTATTCTTAAAAACATTTCAAACTGCTGCGAACCATTATTAAATATACTGACCAGTTCGGGATCAAATTGGGTTCCGCTGCCTTCGGCAATAACCTGTACCGCTTCTGCGTGAGTAAATGTTTTCTTGTAAGGTCTATAGGAAGTAAGCGCATCGTATACATCAACAATAGCCATTATACGTCCCAAAAGGGGTATTTCCAGTTCCTTAAGCCCGCGCGGGTAACCGGTTCCATCCCATCTTTCATGGTGGCTGGCCGCAAAGATTTCGGCATATTTAAGAAAGTCGCTTTCTGTTGTAAGCATTTCAATTTTTTTGATAATCTGTTCTCCAAAAACAGTATGGTTTTTCATAATCTCAAATTCTTCATCAGTCAGCTTCATGGGTTTTTTGAGTATGCTGTCGGGAATGGATATTTTCCCTACATCATGGAGCTGGCATGACTGGAGCAGCAATTCCACATTCAGGTCTTTTGCTTCTTCATGGTAAAGACTGGTCTTAAGCAGCTCATCAAGCATAATCTTTATGCCCTGCTGCGTGCGATCTATGTGGCTTCCTGTAATATCATCTCTGCATTCAACCATCTCCGCCATGGTTTTTAGCAGGGCATTTTGCAGCTCAAGTACGTCTCTGGTTTTTTCTTCAACCATTTTTTGCAGATTTTCGTTAAAGTTTTTAAGTTCCGCAGTCTGCTTTTCCAGGGTTTTGCGCTGATCTTCTACAAGCAGATGTACCTCAATGCGCTTTAGCAAAAGAGGAGGCTGAAAATGTTTTGTAATATAGTCAACTGCACCCAAAGACAAGCCTTCAAGTTCATCGTCCGATTCCCTGCGCGCAGTCAGGAAGATAACCGGAATATTTTTTGTTTCCGGCTTTGATTTAAGAATCTTTATTACCTCGTAACCATCCATTCCCGGCATATCAATGTCCAGAAGAATCAGGGCCGGATTATTGTTTTCCAAAAGATCAAAAAGTTTTTCTGCGGAAGGTGCAGTGGCTACAAGGTATTTATCAGAAAGGATATTTTTGCCTATACGTAAATTTGCCGGATTATCGTCTACAAAAATTATCAGGACCTTTTCGTTATTCATAACCATCTGCTGTGTTCCGGATAATAAGCTCTTTTCATTTACCACATCCTTATTCTCTCAATTCTTTTAGAATTTGTAAAGCCTTTTGGAAATCAGCCATAAGTATATAGTCAGAAATTTGATCCATGGTTTCTTTTAGATTATTATCCATCTGCTGTTCGTTAATCTGTTCGATAATAAGGTCAATTTCATAAACGTTTTTGGATTCAAGAGATATTTTTAATTCCTGTATAAGGGAATTAATTGCATTGGTTTGATTATGGGAAGCGGATTGCGGTGCAATAATATTTTCCTGTTTTTCAGCCGTGTTTTTCCAGGCATGGATTCCATCGATAAGCCTTGTCAAGTGTTCCAGAAAAACAGGCAGTTTTTCCCGGATAACCGTTAAATCTCCGCCCTTGCCCGCAGCCTCTATATCAGCGGCCTGCTCTGAAAGCCTCCGTGCGCCAATAGAGCCTAAAACGCTTTTAAGCGCGTGCACCTGGGTAATAAATAAAGGCATTTCATCCACGGCCGGAACCTGCTGCAACAGAGGCAGCCTGTCATTAACATCTTTATCAAGTAAATCCAGAACAGCCATATAACCTTCCATTGTACCGCCGGTCATGACAATGCCTTGCTGCACATCAACACCATCAATTAACAATGGTTGGCTGGGGCTGGGCTGTGTCTGGAGAGCTGCCTTGACATTGCTGATTTCTGGCTGCTCATTGTTAGTCGATCTTTTTTCTTTTGGTATCCAACGATCAAGTATTTCATCAAGTTTGGTGATCTCTACCGGCTTGGCAAGAAAATCACTAAAACCTTTTTCAATAAACATCTCGCGCATTCCAGACATAACATTGGCTGTCAGGGCTACTATGGGGAGTGGTCCGGCGCCTGAATTCCTGGCTGCCGGGTCTTTTTCCCAGGCTCTTATAAGCGCGACTGCCTCAATGCCGTCCATATCCGGCATCATGTGATCCATAAATACGATGTCATAATCATTCTGCTTTACAAGCTCGATGGCTTCTTCGCCGCTTAAACAGGTATCAAGTTTTGCATGATAAGGCGCAAGCAGACCTTCGGCAACTTTAAGGTTAACGGCAATATCATCAACCACCAAAAGCCGCGCTGCGGGAATGGTAAAGCAAATGGTATTACTCGCAACTGAAAAATTAAAAAGATTGTATTTATCAATTTTGCCGTTCAGCGTATTCGCAATGGAAAGTGACTGTACGGGCAAAGATACAAAACGCACATCGGGAATATAGGCTTCAATTCCCCATTCTATCAGCAGGGCAAGCGGCGGCTTTTTGCTGTTGGGGAATACAGTTTTTTCCATAATTTGTTTAATATCATTATGAAGACCATAGCCGGAAAATACATAGAACCATTCTTCCCGGCCCAGAACTTCGGTAAAGTCTTCCATATTGGATACCATGGTATGGGGAACTTCCATGTTTTTAAGTGACCAGCATACTGATTCGGCATAAACCAGCCGGCCTTCATAAACAAGAACTTTCTTTTTTTCGGGTTCTTCTACCGCGGCAAAAGGAGATTCAGACTCAATGTTCTGCGGAATATTTATTGTAAATTCGCTGCCCTTGCCGTACTCGCTTTTAACTGTAATATCCCCGTCCATTGCATTACAAAGCCGCTTGACGATGGGAAGTCCCAGTCCTGTCCCTTCAATGGTGTGGTTTCTTTTGGTATCGATCTGGATAAAGTCTGTAAAAAGTTTATCCATATCTTCCTGTTTAATGCCTTTTCCTGTGTCGCATATGGCAATATTAAGCCAGATTTTATCATCAATTCGTTTGTCAATGGTTATGGAAAGGCTGATATGTCCCCTATCTGTAAATTTTACGGCATTGGAAAGAAGGTTAAGAATAATCTGTCTAATCCGTACTTCATCCCCGATAAGTTTATTGGGGATCTTCCCGTCAATATTTGTATAAAAACGTATTGACTTATCTATAAGACGCATTCTGATTATATTGATCGTATCATTAATAAGTGATGTAAGCTCATAACCTGCGGGAACTATCTCCAGTCTTCCCGCTTCTATTTTTGAAAAGTCAAGAATGTCGTTTATAATGGAAATAAGGTTTGACGCCGCCTGTTTGATATCCTGTACGTCGGCAATTGCGTCATTGGGCAGATTCTTCTTTAACAGCAATTCCGACATTCCTATAATTGCGTTCATGGGTGTGCGTATCTCGTGACTCATTACAGAAAGAAACTGGCTTTTTGCCTGGCTGGCGCTTTCGCTCTGGAACGCTTTTTTCCGGTATAACCACATGGCAATGCATCCGGACAATACTGAAAGGAACAACGAGAAGAATAATACAAAACGCATAACCATTATATTGTCGCGCTGGACAATGATGACTTCATCGCTTAGGTCAACTCCGGCAGCACAGTAAACAGTACCGTCGGCATTATATACCGGAGCAAGGCCGGAAATTAAACCGTCCCAGTCTGCAGAGTAATCGCCCAGATCAGAAACCCAGGTATTGCCGCCCATAATAACGGGAACCGCTTCTTCGGTCATTGAATCGCCCAGTACATCGTAAAACATTTCCGGTGTGGCCATCCATTCTTCGTCATCGTCATTGTCAATGATATATTGAATCCGGTTGTTACCTGTATAGCGCCAGTAGTATATATAAAGAACATTGAAATCTTCGGCAAACTGCCTGAGCCTGTTTTTTATCTCGTCCCATTCCGGCCTTTCCATATCCTGTCCGGTATGAAACAAATCAAGTTCTTCAACTGTCAGGAAAACCGAGGCCGCACGGGCTGCGGCCAGCAGATGATTATGGGTGCTGTTTTCAATACCTTTCTCCATGCGACCTATATAAAAAGAAACAGAAATGGCAATAAACAGCATAAGACCTGCAGAAATAAAAAACAGAAGCGATACAAGTTTTAATCTGTTAAGCGCTTTTTTAGAATATTCCATTTTTATCACCAGTCGGCGGAAGGCGCTTGGGCAAAGCCTAAAGCACAGCCTCCATGTGGCTTTTACTTAAGGATTCTTCTTTGGCGACAAGCTTTGTCAGTAATTCATGATCATTCTTCTCTATGGCCTGAACAATATCCGTTGACATTGCAGCAAGCATATTGATATCATAACGGAGCTTATCCGTCAAAGACAACATTGAAGCATAATCTGTTTTTACAATATTGCTGTGTTCCTTAAGGGTTTCCAGCGAACTGGTTATATCAGTACTTTTTGCAGATAACTCGCCCAAAGTATCAATAAGTTCAGCCATGGTACCTGCAATGTCATGAATTTCCTCTGACATGGTATTAATAAGAATCCCCGCATCACCGGAACGCTTTGATGTAGTGTTGATCGACGTAATGATGCCGGACAAGGTCTGGGAAATATTCCGCGAGTTTTCCCTTGTGGTTTCTGACAGGCGGCGGATTTCATCGGCAACCACGGCAAATCCCCTGCCCGCGTCTCCTGCATGAGCAGCTTCTATGGCCGCATTCATGGAAAGCAGATTGGTATTGGACGCAATTACGCTGATTATTTTTATTGCAGATCCTATTCCGTCTATGGAATGGGAGAAATCCTGAACAGCCGAAACCGTCTCCTGCATGGCTTCCTGGCCTTTTGCGGCATTTGCAATAAGCTCTGTTATGGATTCCCGCTTTTGCCGTGACAGATCGGAAGTACTCTTTAGGGAAGAAACCATTTCTTCCGTAACCGCAGTCGAATCATCGACCGATTCACACTGTATATTGATCTTGGTGTTTACCTGCTCAACAAGACTATTGATATTCTCGATAACCTCAAGAGCGCGGGACAGATGCTGCCTAAGCTGCTGGTTCATATATACAATGGTTTTTTTCTCTTCCGCAAGGAGCTTAAGATTATATTGAGCGCAATTGCCGGGCTTGTTAATATTGTTAAAAACAGCCGTTGCCATTGATTTACAACTTCCGTATCCACAGGCAGTGCAGTCGAATATGTCTGCTTCTGTATGTTTACTAAGTTTTTTGAAAGTCTCTTGTAACTCATTATCGTCCGGCTGCTGTATTACATAATTTCCAGAAAGGTTTTTATATGTGCGTGTGTATAAACCCGGTTTCCAAAAACGGTTAAGCGACCTGTTATATTTTTTAAGCTGCTTTTCCTTTTGCCCGGGATTAAGCTTTTTTTCCAGTGCAGTTATTCGCTTGCGGACAGGCCATTCTATTTCTTCCATGTTACTTAAATTGTTTCCGGTTCCCGGGCCGCCGTTACATCCCATTTCGCAGTTTAAGCAGTCTATAAGCAAAGGAAGTTCAATATCCGGTTTATTCACTATTTGAGCCATGCCCTTTAGATAGGGATATATTGTATGAGTTCCCTCGATTTTTCTGGTATTCCTCCTGATACCGGGTATAAAACGCTCTGCGGTATCCAAAAGGCCTCCGGGAGTAGAAAACCCCGCAGCTCTTTCCGCAGGTGCGCCTTCATACGCTACATCAGGATAGTGTAAAAGGTTAATACTCTGCTTTTCAAAATGTTTTTTTAGATTAAGCATGGAAACATTGTAATCTCCCAGGCCGGTTTCTTTAAATTCCCTTTTCTTGGCAAGGCACGGAGAAACCACCGCTATTTTATAATTCCTGTATTCAGGATAGTATTCCCTGATCATTTTTATTGTGTGCAGCATGGGACTGTCAGCCGGAGCAAGATAGGGTATCAATTCAGGATGATAAATTTCTATATAAGTGACAATGGCCGGACAGGGCTGTGCAATTACGGTTTTGGGTTTTTTTGATTTAATGTAATTAAGGTATGTAACCACAGTAAGTTCAGCGCCAAAACTAACGTCAAAAAATGCCTTTACACCTAATTTTTGAAGGTATCCGTTTAATCTAAGGTAAGTATCCGGAAAAACCGATGCAACAGCCGGAGCAACTACGGCAATTATATTCTCTTCTTTCTTCAAATCCTCCAAAAACAAATCAATATCGTCTATGGGTATACGGGCATCATGAGAACAGGCTGCAATACAATGCCCGCATCCAATACACTCATCATGATTAATCAATAATTTATCACCTGAACCATCCATACAGTACTTTACAGGACAAGCGGTTATACATGCGTAACAATTTGTGCATTTTTCCTCATCAATTCCTATAACCGGATCAAGCTTGATTTTTTCAGCCATATTATTCTCCTATAAATTTTTACATAAGATTTTAATCAACGGCGGCAAGCGCTTTCTCAATTGCTTTAATCAAATCAGCCTGATTCACAGGCTTTTGCAAAACATCAAAAGCGCCATAAGATTTGGCTTTTTGTGCAAAATCCTGATCAATAGTGCCGCTGACTATTATTATCGGCGTATCCATGTAGCTGGGGATTTTCTTTATATCCTCAAGAAACTCAGAGCCGTCTATATTCGGCATTGCGATATCCAGAAGAATTATATCCGATTTATTCCTGTTAAGGTAAACAATGGCTTCGGAAGCGCCTTTTACAACCCTAAGATCGTATTTTGGAGTCAATATGCTCTTAAACTCACTTAGCTGCTGAACATTGTCATCAATAGCAAGAACTATCTTTTTATCTGACATAATCTACCATCCTGAAATAAAATTAAACAAACCGCTTTATGGAAAAACTCCATACGCTTTTATTATACACTTAATGGAATAAAACATCAAGATGTGCTAACTTTATTATCATGAGCAAAGAAAAAAATAATAATATCCTTATTGCAGATGATGAAAAATCCAACCTGGATACCTTATTCGCTGTTTTAAGTCCGGAATATAACATTTTTTTGGCAGATAATGGTATTAAAACCCTTGAATTAGCGGAAAAAATCCTTCCTGACCTGATCTTACTGGATATAGTCATGCCGGAGATGGACGGGTATGAAGTGCTTGAAACCCTAAGAAAGTCTCCAAAAGCAAAAAATATCCCTGTTATTTTCTTAACCGGACTGGAAGGCAAAGAAAACGAGATTAAAGCTCTGGCCCTTGATGCAGTAGATTTTATCCAAAAACCTTTTAATTCCAGACTTGTTAGGCTAAGGGTCCGCACTCATATAAAAATAATTAATCAAATCAAGGCAATAAAAAAATATACAAATAATATGGAGCTTACCCTCTCAAAGGTAGAAGCTATTGTAAATAATTATAAGGGAATTATATGGAGTGTGGATATTGACAGGATAATTACCTCTTTTAGCGGACAATTTCTAAAGGTTATTGGGATAGAACCTGAGTTTATAGTGGGGAAAAAAATAAGCGGCGCGTTAAAAAAATTCGGCAGTACCGAAATGTTGCAAAAGATAGAAAAAACCTTCAGTGACGGCCCGCAGGAATGGATCACTGAAATCTCAGGCAGAATGCTCCAGTCTCATAGCATGCCCATGTACAATAACGACGGAAACCTGATCGGTATTGTAGGCAGCTCTAATGATGTTACAGAGCTGATAAGACTAAGCAAGGCGCTGGCGGCAACGGAAGAAAAAGACAGGTTCTTTGCCAGAATGAGCCATGAAATGCGGACTCCTTTGAACGCTGTGATCGGCCTTTCCGAGTTGATCATTGAACAAGGGGGCTTAAGCCAGGAAACCCGCGAAAACATGGAAAAAGTTTGTAATGCAGGATCAAGTCTCCTTTACATGGTTAATGATATTCTTGATATTTCAAAAATTGAATCCGGCAAGTTTCAGCTGGTTCCTGTGGAGTACGATACTGCCGGCATGATAATAGACTCCATCACCCAAAGCATGATGCACAAGGCCGATAAACCCATCGAATTTATTCTGAATATTGAAGAAAATTTACCTCAAAGCCTTTTTGGAGACGAAATCCGGATCAAGCAAATATTAAATAACCTTCTGTCCAATGCTTTTAAGTATACAAGGGAAGGAAGTGTGGAATTTAATATAAAATACAACCATAAAGAAGACAACGGTATATTGGACATATTTATCAAAGACACAGGTATAGGAATCTCACAAGAGAACTTAAAAGATATTTTTAATGATTATTCACAGCATGATTTATCTGCAAACAGAAAAATCCAGGGGACCGGCCTTGGTATGCCCATTACAAAAATGCTTTTGGATATGATGGAAGGCTCGATTTCCATTGAGAGCGAATACGGTAAAGGCAGTATTTTTTACGTAAGAATCCCTCAAAAACCCGTAACAAACGAAACAATAGGGCCGGATACAGTAAGCAGCATCAAGAGCTTTCATTACTCAGGAAGAAGACGCCATTCGTCAAGATCAACCCGAATTACATTGCCGTATGCGCATGTGCTTGTGGTTGATGATGTTGAACTTAATCTTGATGTTGCCAGGGGCCTGATGAAACCCTATATGATGCATGTTGACTGCGTAACAAACGGAAAAGCTGCGGTAGATGCAATTCGTGATGAAAAAGTGAAGTATAACGCCGTCTTTATGGATCACATGATGCCCGGAATGGACGGGGTGGAAGCTGTGCGGATTATCCGTGAAGAAATCGGAACCGAATATGCAAAAACAGTTCCGATTATTGCTTTTACCGCAAATGCACTGTCCGGAAACGAAGATATGTTTTTAAGCAATGGGTTCCAGGCTTTTATGACAAAGCCGATTGAAAGCTCCCGGCTTGATGCATATATCAAAAAATGGGTAAGGAACGAGGAACAAGAAAAGAAACTTGAGCAGGAAAGAGGAATAATAACAATAGAAGGCCAATCCTACCTCAACCTGCGCAGCGGCAAGGAACGCCGTTCAGGGGCGGACAGACGGAGCGGAATTGACAGGCGTATGTTTGAAGAAAGAATCCAGGGAATGAATATGCGGAAAGGGCTTGAGCGTTTTGGCGGTAACAGGATAACCTATGTGGAAATACTCAGGTCCTTCACCAAAAATACCAATGTCCTGTTAAATACAATGAAGGAAGTAAACGAAGACACCTTAAAAGACTATGCCATCAATGTTCATGGGGTAAAAAGTTCCTGCCGGGGCATAGGCGCGGAAGAAGCAGGGAATACGGCGGAAGCCCTGGAAATGGCAGCCAAAGCAGGGGACCTTGATTTTGTAAAGGCAAAAAATCCTGACTTTATTAAAACTGTTTTTAAGCTGATTACAGATATCGAAGCCATGCTAAAAAAGGGTACTACCCAAAAAGTAAAACCAAAAAAGGACAAACCGTACAAAGAAGCGCTCGATGCGCTTATTGCTGCCTGTGACAGCTACAGAATCGAAGATGTTGAAGCAGCAATAAACGAAATCGAAGTTTTTGAATACACAGACGATGACGGCCTTGTTTCCTGGCTTAGGATCAATGTTGATCAGATGAACTACCCGGAAATCGCGGAAAAGCTCAGTCAATAACCCCGCCGCAAGCAGTTAAACTTTACCCACAAAACCTTGACTTAGTTGACGATGTTGGGGCTTTTTATAATGCCTCATTAAACTAATGTCTATCCCAAACATTAGCAGAACCCCTTCTGACCATTGAACGATTGTCTGTTGCTGGGTAAAACCTGTAATCAAAAGAATCTCCGGGACTTCTGTCACTGTTTTCTGTTTCAGTATAAACGCCTCGTATACGGTAACCGTTGGGATAAAGAACTGGATTAATAGTCTCGACATTTGTATCAGCCGTGAAACTGTTAATGCTGACAACGAAACGGGTTTCTCCGTCATAAAAAGTTAAAGTATCGCTTGATATTATATATATTGAATTATTACGAGCATACCATCTGCCATAGACCATTTCCTGTCCGGATAGATTGAGATCAACAGACGGAGAAGCACCAATGATAATATCCACCATATAAGGCATTGATCGTCTGGCACTATGGGCAACATCCGGCATCACATTAATTTCCCAATTAGAAGTAACACCGTTTTTGTTGGCATAATCTTCGGCTGCGGCATAGAAATTAAATGCCCTTTCATATCTATGCAGTCCCTGTACATCCCATTCCCCATGATCAAGGTTTGCGGCGCTTGGATCATTATCATCGCTGCCAATTAAAATATAAAGTTTTTTACTTGTAAGATTGTTTAATAAATCACTTTTTAACGACAAAAGATTTTTTATACCTCTTGCATAATCCCAATCTTCATTCAAAAAAGTATAAGTCCCGGCATTTGCAGCTATACCATATTCAAGGTAAGGGCTTTTACTGAATATTAATGTACGGTGCGTAAATTGGCTTCCTGCCGAATGGCCGACCAGTATGTATTTTGTGGCACTTAATCCAAATTGTTGAACAAATTCTTCGAAGATACGGTCTATGTGATTAAAAGACCATTTGCCATAATCATTTATATTCCCCGCAAGATTAATTCTTTGATATTCTGCATTAGGAAAGTTTGCTAAACTAAATTCCGGTGCAATTACTGCATAATTCGCAATAATAGACAATGAGCGGAAATAATAAATATATTCATTCGCATTGCGGTTCGTACCGTGCATACCAATCATTACTTTTGTTTCGCTGTTTATGACAGGCGGCAGCACATAATACACGTCCATTATTTTACCGTCTGGCGTTGTATGCTGATAAGAATTTACGATTAAGGGACTATCAACAATCCTATCGCCATTGTCGTTGTTGTCGTTGTTGCTGCTATTATCGCCATTGTTACCATTGCCGTTGTTGCTGCCATTTGCGCCATTAAGGTCATAACAGGCAATAAAAGCAGAAAATACCATAATACCTATGATTGCAGCAAATATGCCGTATAAAACCTTTTTTAACATATAAACTTCCTAATACAATTAATATACCATTATTTTATTTTTTATACAATACTTTTTATCTTTTCTATATTATAATTTAACTAATATTTTTATAGACACCTGCTCTAGTGTCGCCTAACGGGATGCGGCTTGCCCGCACCCCGTTAGGCAAAGGCTTAGGTAAGGTATTTGACTCCCCAGCACCAAATTTGGCGCTGGGCCGCAGTCAATCAACCCTCCTTACACTAACCATTCCACTCCTGCTTATATCAATGGCTGGTGAGCCCCTGTATAAAATCGAACCCATGCCCGATGCATTGGCGCTTAACTTTTCCGAGCAGCTTATGTTTACAGAGCCTGCGCCGGAAAGAATTATACTTGTTTCGCGGGTGTTAAGCTGCAGGGCTTCAATGCCCCCTGCGCCGGACATGAATATATCAACAGTATCCGCGGAACCGGACAGCTCAAAGCTGCCTGCCCCGGACATATCAATGGAAAGATCCCCGACATCCAGGTCAGCTGTAATTTTAGCGGCGCCGCTCATCCTAAAGCCAAGGGAATCAGTTGTCAGTTTATCATTGGTAATAAAACTCCCTGCTCCGGAAAAGTTTATGTGGTTAAGTGCAGGCGTAGAAATTGTCAATACAGGGGGTCTGCTGCTGCTATAGTTGATCCTTCTTGTTGTACGGACTACAAGCTCATTATTGTCCACTTCCACAGAAAAATATTCCCGGAGGTTTGGCTGTACTTCAAGGCTGACAATATTGGAAGGAGCTGCAAAATATCGAACCTCGCAAAAGCCTTCAATCCTTATACTGTCATAGCTGTCAACCCTGAACTCGTAAGTTTCAGGATTACCACTTCCTGTAACAGCGTTAAAATCCGCAAAATTTACAATAAAGCAGCTTGTAAAAAACAGGGCAAAAAACGCCGCGCTTAGCGTAAGCGTAAATGGAATAAACTTTTTCATATATTTACTCTCCTTTCCAAAAGTTTAGATGCAAGAACAAACAATACAGCAGCTTCCAGGAAAATTAACAGTATGTAAAAAGGCAATACTTCGCTGCCGAATGAAATAATAAAAATCAGGCCATACCTCGCAACAGTGCCGAACGGGGCAAGAATCATTTGCACAAGGCTCATTACATAAAGACATGCGCAGGCAAGCAGAAAACACAATAATCCTGAAGCGGGTTTTTTGAAGAAAATCGATCTTTTGGCTGTTATGCAAAACAGGATTAGCGTCACCATCAACAGATAACCCGCTGTCAAATACAGGCTGGCCCAAAGCATATACACATAATATGAAGGTTCTGAACGCACAGCCTCAATAAACACATGCCAGACTCCGGAGAGATTTAAGGACAGCCACACAATTTGAAAGATAACAATAAACATTGAAATTAAATCCATCACTGCCATGGCAATAATGCTTGAAAGCAGGGTCTTCCAGCGCGGTATCGGGGTCAGCGCATAAAGATAAGCGCCAGGCGCATGATATATACGGCGTATAACAGAGATATCGCCGACAATATTAAATGCCATCATTACAGCAACCGCAACCCCGCCAAGGGACACGGCGGTAATATGTGCAGGGAGCGGAAGCAGACCCATGGAACCCAGAACAATGAATACTGTATTCATTACAAAAATCACGGCAAATACAGGGCCGCGGGCATAAAGCCCTGCCAAAAACGCATACTTAAATTGAGCTTTCATTGTTAAATACCTCCAAATATGCCTGCTCCACGGTTTTATTGCTTTCCTCGCGCATGGCATCGCATACGCCGGAAAATACGATCTTACCCTTGGAGAGAAAAAATACGCTGTCAAGAATTCGTTCAACGTCCTTGACCAGGTGAGTTGAAATAAGCGTTGACGAGTTTTCCGGCTTCATGGCAAGTATTGCGTCTATAACGCGCGTTTTACCAACAGGGTCTATGCCGTCAAGCGGCTCGTCAAGCAAATACAAAGCCGTTTCCCTGGAAAAAGTTAAGCCCAGTACAATGCGTTCCTTCATGCCCTTGGATAAACGGCGTATGGGCGTATCCTGTATGCCCTTTATTTCCAGAATATCCATAATCTCGTCTGCGCGGGCCTGGGAAAAATCGCTGTACATTTCCCTGTAAAAAGTAAACGCATCGCGCACGCGCATCCAGCGCGGGAAACCCATTGCATCCGGACAAAAGCTGATGGTACTCCTGGCTTTAGGGCCGGGCGCGGCATTTTCAAAATAAGATATGCTGCCGGCCGTGGGATCAAGCAATCCTGCCACGGCTTTTAACAAAGTGGTTTTCCCCGAGGCATTTGGCCCCAGCAGCCCTGCGATCTGTCCTGGCGGAATGGTCATATCCACGCCAGAGAGCGCCTTGCAGCCTCCAAAATTTTTCTCAAGACCTGAAACTTCAAGAATTTGGTTCACATTTTACCTCCTGCATAATGTTTTAGTTCGTCAATAATTTCCCTGTCTTTGCAGCCCAATGCGTGCATTTCTTCCAGAAAACGGTTAATGGAATCCTGCGCCATTTTTTTGCGTGTTTTTTCCGCCATACTAATGTCCTCCGTAAAAAAATAACCTGTTCCCCGCTTACTGCTTATAAGCCCGTCCCGTTCCATTTCCTGATACACGCGCTGTATGGTATTTGTATTGACCTTCAATAGCGCTGATATCTCACGTATGGACGGAATTCGCTCCCCGGGCTTTATTTCACCCCGGACAAACGCCTGATTGAGCTGAAGAATGATCTGGCGGTAAATAGGCATTCTATCGTCAAATTCCAGTCTCCATTGTTCCCATAAGAGCATGACAACCTCCTTTAGTGTACTACTACACTATCACACTAAAACAAACTTGTCAAGTGATTTTGAGAAAAAAAATTAAAAAAAAGAGTTTTTTTCCAAGCGCTTGGAAAATTTAGTCAAAACAACAGAGTTTTATCTGCGGCCGACTATTTTTTTGGTATTACCAGAATCTACCCGATCAAGAGCGCTTGCAGGAAAATATCCTTCCTGATACTCATTTTGATCGGAAAACCACACTGTGGTAATTATTTTTGAGTCCGGATCAATATCCTGGACTATCATATACGGACTATCGGGAAGCTCTGTTAAAACTACTAAATCTCCAATAAGTCTTTCTGTTGCTCGTACACTCATTATACACTCCTGATATTTATATCTTAAAAAATCTAACCGCCGTAAACGGAAATCAGAACACCAGCTGCAATGGCAGTGCCTATAACCCCGGCAACATTGGGACCCATGGCGTGCATCAAAAGGAAGTTCCCCGGGTCTTCTTCAAGGCCCACTTTATTGGAAACACGGGCAGCCATGGGCACGGCCGAAACGCCGGCAGAACCAATAAGGGGGTTAATCTTCTCTTTAAGGAAAATGTTCATAAACTTGGCTACAAGCACCCCGCCGGCAGTGGCAATGGCAAAGGCGATTAAGCCCATTACAATAATTACCAGGGACGAAGGATTAAGGAATTTCCCCGGAGTCATCTGACTGCCTACTCCCAAAGAAAGGAACATGGAAACAATATTGATAAGTTCGTTCTGGGCGGTTTTGGAAAGCCTGTCCACTGTGCCTAATTCCCGAAGGAAGTTGCCGAACATAAGACAGCCAACCAGGGGCGCTGCCGCAGGAATTACCAGTATTGACAGCAGAAATGCCATAAGGGGAAACACAATTCTTTCGGTTTTGGAAACAGGCCTAAGCTGCCTCATCCTGATAAGCCTTTCCTTTTTGGTGGTAAGGGCCCTCATAATCGGCGGCTGGATCAATGGTACCAGGGCCATGTAGGAATAGGCTGCCACTGCAACAGTCGCCAGAAGATGAGGCGCCAGCTTTGAGGCA
>Ga0099364_10005444_pt1 | contig 18868 bp, 17 predicted proteins | sample TergutTh196P3_FD_73070 | JGI IMG/M metagenome (GOLD analysis project Ga0099364, IMG submission 73070) | Microcerotermes parvus P3 segment gut microbial communities from Pointe-Noire, Republic of the Congo - Th196 P3 | ecosystem: Host-associated > Arthropoda: Insects > Digestive system > Gut ...
ATAAAGCCCCAACTCCTGGAATCGGTGCTTTCAATAAACGCAAATCAAAAAAAGCTTCTTTTTAATAAAATATCAGAGCATTTCAAAGGCGAACTCACCGGCAAGACATTCGCTATATGGGGCCTTGCGTTCAAACCCAATACTGACGACATACGCGAAGCGCCGGCACTTACGCTTATAGAAATGCTCACAGAGCGGGGCGCCAATGTAGCAGCGGCGGATCCCCAAGCCGGGCCGAACGCAAAGGAGTATTTCAAAGACAATGGGTATGTAAAAATCATCCCCGATGCATATGAAGCTTTGAAACATGCGGATGCGTTGGTACATGTAACGGAATGGACCCAGTTCCGCAACCCCGATTTCGAAAGAGCCGGGCGGCTACTAAAAAGCAAGCTCATATTCGACGGACGCAATATCTACAATCGAAAAAGGCTGGAAGCACAGGGGTTTACCCTCTACCAAATCGGTATGTGATTAGCTGCTTGGAGGACGGGTCGGTATGCTGAACTTCGCGATCATAGGCACGGGGCGGATCTCCGCAAATCACATCGCTGCGGCAGCGGCGATGAGTGGAGAAATGAGACTGACGGCGGTATGCGATATCTTGCCGGATAATATAAACACAGCTTTGCGGAATGCCGATGTACCTTCGGATATACCAAAATACTCAAATTATATGAAGATGATGGACGAACAAAGGCCAGACGTTGTCGCTATTGCCACAGACAGTGGTACCCATGAGGAAATAGGGAAACACTGCCTGGCTCACGGGGCGCATTGCATCATAGAGAAGCCTATCGCATTGAGCATACGCGGCGCCGACGAACTCATCGAAACCGCAAAACAGCATGACAGAGTTTTGTCCGTATGCCATCAGAACCGTTTTAACAAAGGCGTTCAAAAAATCCGCAAGGCGCTGGACGACAGGCGATTCGGGAAGCTTTCGCACATAGCTGCGCATGTGCGATGGAACCGCAACGAAGAGTATTACAGGCAGGCGGATTGGCGTGGTAAATGGGCTTCCGACGGTGGTTGCCTAATGAATCAATGCATTCATGCCGCAGATATAATGCGCTGGTTTCTTGGGGATGTCGATGAGGTTTTTGCGTACATGCAGAATGCCCGGCATCCATACATTGAAGGGGAGGATATCGGCCTGGCGCTTGTTCGGGCAAAAAGCGGTGCTTTGGGTTTGTTTGAGGGGACGGTCAATGTTCACCCAAGCAATTTGGAAGAAACTATATACCTGTTCGGGGACAATGGAACGGCAAAGGCGGCAGGAATGGCGCTAAACACGATTGATCACTGGTGTTTTGCCGATGGCCTGGACGTTCCGGAGGAGGTAATAAATGAATGCCGGGAACTGCCGCCGAACGTCTATGGGTTTGGGCATCAGCTTTTGTACAAGGATACCGTCAATGCGATAAAAACCGGCAGAAAACCTTTGGTTGACGGCTATGAGGGAAGAAACGCCTTGGAACTGGTTTTAGCGATGTATAAAAGCAAGCTAACGGGGTCGCCCGTTCGTCTACCCCTTAATGATTTTGCATCAACGGACATGGAGGGTACATTTTGAGTTCCATAGAGCGTAAATATTATGCGCATGTGTCCAGTTACATTGACGATGGCTGCATGATAGGGCGAGGCACGAAAATATGGCACTTTTGTCACGTTAGATCGGGCAGCCGGATCGGGGACAATTGCATTATCGGTCAGAATGTCTATATTGACTCCGGCGCTGTGATTGGCAATGGGGTCAAGATACAGAACAATGTTTCCGTATATAACGGGGTTGTCATTGAAGACGATGTGTTTATCGGCCCTTCCTGCGTGTATACCAATGTAATCAACCCGCGTGCTTTTATTGAGCGCAAGGATGAGTTCAAACGTACATTAGTCAAAAAAGGCGCCAGCATCGGCGCTAACGCAACGGTTGTTTGCGGAAATACAATTGGGCAGTATGCTTTTGTCGGGGCCGGCGCTGTTGTAACAAAAGATGTGCCGGATTATGCAGTAGTGTTTGGCGACCCGGCAATGATCAGGGGGTATGTTTGCCGCTGCGGGAGCAAGCTGGTTTTTGAAAAGAGCACAACTGAATGCCTTTCATGTTCGGCTCGTTATGAAAAAAATGCACATGACGTCGCATACATTCATGATTTTGCGGCGACAGACACGGAGGGCACGTATTGAACTTTATTGACATTCAGGCGCAATACAAACACCTGAAAACAGAGATTGACGCAGCCATAGCCGCTGTTTTAGCTCACGGGCAGTTTATCATGGGGCCGGAAGTCGCCCGGTTTGAACAGGAGCTGGCGTCATTTGTCGGAGTTAAGCACTGCATTAGCTGCGCAAACGGAACCGACGCCCTGCAACTGTTGTACATGTCATATGAAATCGGCGCTGGCGACGCGGTTTTCTGCCCTGACGTGACTTTCATATCATCAGTCGAACCCGCGTGCATGCTGGGTGCAACGCCGGTGTTCTGCGACATAACGCCTGGCACATACAACATATGTCCTGAGAGCCTTGAGCGGCAAATAAAAGCCGTTCTTGCAGAGGGCAAGCTTACCCCAAAAGCCGTCGCAGCGGTTGATTTTCTGGGAAACCCCGCCGATTACAGTGCGTTAGAAATAGTTTGCAAAAAATATGGGCTAGTACTCATAGAAGACGCGGCGCAAAGCATAGGCGCGTCATATCACGGGAAATTATGCGGGAGCTTCGGAGACAGCGCGATAGCATCTTTTTTCCCGGCAAAGCCGCTCGGGTGCTACGGAGACGGCGGTGCGGTCTTGACAAACGACGATTCAATTGCAGATATTTGTAAGTCACTCAGAGTCCACGGCAAAGGCCCGTTAGGCAAGTACCACAATGTGCGCATAGGAGTCAACAGCCGGCTGGATACGCTGCAGGCGGCGGTATTGCTGCCGAAGCTAAGGGCATTGCGAGACCACGAGATTGACGCCCGCCAAAGAATCGCGCAGCGATATGATGAAGCATTTCGACACAGGTTCGCCACACCCTATATCAAAGACGGTTCCTTGTCTGTTTATGCTCAGTATGCGCTTTTGGCAAAGGATCAGATGGAACGGGATGCGATAGTCAGGCATCTTGATGAAAACAAAATACCGAATATGGTCTATTACCCAATGCCGCTGCATATGCTGCCGGTTTTTGAAAATGTCTGCAATTATGGGGAACGCTTTAAAAATGCAATGGATTATTGCAACCGGACTTTCTCTTTGCCCATGCATCCGTATTTTGAGGTTGGCGAGCAGGACAGAGTGATAGAAACTGTGCTAGGCTGCTTTTACTCAACATCAACCGAGCCCTGCACAATATCGCACACTTCCCAAAGCGTATCATAGCCAACGGTTTCAACAACCCTGAAAGTCCTCGCGCGTATATCAATAGCCCTTACTTGATCGCACATCACAAAGCCTGTCGTCGATAGTCCGTATAGACGAACGTGCAGAGGGTTCTGCCTGTCGGTGTTTGTAATAGGGCAGACAAGCGTCATGCTGCTTGCGCGCGAATGGGAAGCATTATTAATAACGACGACAGGCCGATGGCCTGCTTGCTCGTGCCCTTTGACCGGGTTGAGGTCAAGCATGAGGATATCACCTTGCCTTACCATATCTCATCACCAACAGGGCTTCCCCAGTCAATGTTTTCCGGTTCAGCCGGTAATCCGTTCCAATCTTTCAAGCGTTCGGCGAGAGGAATATGCTTGCGGGGTTCTATCAGGTGCGTAATAACAAGCTGATTATCTGTCACACAGACTTCCACCCGCGATTTTTCCGTAATACCCGCTATATCAATGAACTCCTTTGGAAGACGAACGCCCAATCCGTTACCCCAGCGGTTTACGCTAATTGTTTTTGATTCGGACATATCTCATCCCTCCTGCTTCACCGTTGTATATAGTATACAGTATATACCGGGTGTTGCTTATTGTCAAGGTATCGACACGCGCATTCTATAGGAACACTAGAGGTATAACATTATGCTACAACTCGTAAAACCATTCATCCCTCCAAAAGAGGAACTTATGCCTATGCTGGAAGAAATACTATACAGCGGATACATCGCCGAAGGCGAGGCCGTATACGAGTTTGAGCGGCGCTTTGGAGAATACATTCAAAACCCCTACAGCATATCGGTAAACTCCGGGACAGCCGCATTGCATATTGCTCTTATGATGATCGGGATAAAAGAAGGCGATGAAGTAATAAGCACAGCTCTGACGGCAGAACCAACCAACATCGTCATATTATTAGCAGGCGGAAAAGTAGTTTTCTCTGATGTAGACCGGAAGACAGGCTTGCTCTGTCCGCAGTCGGTACGCGAAAAAATCACAGAACGCACGAAAGCCATCATGCTTGTGCATTACGCGGGCATGGTATGCAACATGGACGAGTTTAATAAGCTGTCAACGGAGTATTCAATACCGATTATAGAAGACAACGCCCACGCACTTGGAAGCCGGTACAACGGTATGCTATTAGGCTCAAACTCAGAATATACTTGTTTTTCCTTTCAAGCTATAAAACATATGACCACGGTAGACGGCGGTATGCTGACACTAAAAAGCGAAAGGGCATGTGAGCAAGCCCGGAAACTGCGCTGGTTCGGGTTGGATAAAAAAACCCCCCGGCTTGAAAGCGACATTACATTTGCGGGGTATAAGTACCACATGAACAATGTAAATGCAACCATTGGCCTTGCGCAGCTATCACACATGCCTGATGTGATAGAAAGGCACATAGATAACGGCAAGTATTATGACAACGAACTAAGAAATGTCGCAGGCATATCTTTGATTCCGTATTACCCTAATACCGAGCCGTCATACTGGCTGTATACAATGCTTGTTGAAAACAGGGATGATTTTATGCGTTGCATGACGGAAGCAGGGATAACGGCGTCACCGCTGCATCTGCGAAATGACAGGCACAGTGTTTTCGGGAGTTCCGACGAGTTGCCGAACTTAGATGATTTTTACCGGGATTTTGTCCATATCCCCTGCGGATGGTGGGTTACCGACGATGACAGGGCGCATATTGCCGGCACGATCAAGAAGGGGTGGTAATGCTATTGATTCCGCTTTATAAGCCATACATGCCGCCTTTGCCGGAACTTAGCGATATCCTGTATTCCGGGTCGCTTGCATACGGCCAATATGCCTGGCAATTTGAAGAAGCGCTGAGCAGCTATCTTGATGAACCATATGTAATGACAGTGAACACCTTTGCATCGGCGGTTTCCGTAGCTCTTTTCACGTTAGGAATAACTTTCGGCGATGAGGTAATCACCTCGCCGATGACCTGTTTGGCGTCAACTCAGCCTTTGGTTACGCATGGCGCGAAAGTTGTTTGGGCAGACGTAGACCCGCGCACCGGCACATTATCCCCGGACAGCGTCCGCGAGCGCATAACATCCCGGACAAAGCTGATTGTTCACAATCATTTTTGCGGCATATTGGGGTATATTGACGAAATTAACGCCATTGGCAAGGAATATGGAATGCCGGTCATAGATGACGGGATTGAAGCTTTCGGCGGCTTGTACAAAGGGCGCAAGCTCGGACATGCGGGAACGGATGTCACTGTGTTTTCGTTCAATGCGGTACGGTTGCTGAACACTATTGACGGCGGAGCGATAGTCTTTAAAGACAAAGGTTTGTACGAGCGCGCTGTTTTAGTAAGAGACTGCGGCATAGACAGAAGCCGTTTTAGGGATCAGTTGGGCGAAATCGATTCAAATTGCGACATTGCAATCCCGGGGATGTCGGCCACAATTAGCGATGTAAACGGATATATTGGGCTATGCCAGTTGCGAGATATTGACGGAATCCTTGAAAAACAACGAGCTAACGCGAAGTATTGGGATGCTTATTTTGCTGAAAACTGCGAAGCTGAACCTATTGCTTCAGAGCAATGTATGTACAACTACTGGGTTTATCCCATTTTGGCAAAGGATAAAACAGCCCTTTTGCAGGCATTCAGAGCGCGGGGTTATTATGCGTCGGGAGTACATGCCGACAACAGCCGGTATTCTGTATTTGGTGAAACCCCTTATGCTTTACCGGGCGCGGATGATTTCAATAATAGGTTTTTAGCCTTGCCCTGTGGATGGTGGATGGAAGGAGTGAGCTTGGCATGAGGAGATTAGCACGGCTATCGGAACTAGCTCAAATTATTAAGACTCAAGTAATTGGCGATGACATTGAGATAGACGGACTCAATCTAAGCAATCGCCAAACCAAGTACACAAAGGTGCTTTCGTATGCCATGGGTGAGCGATATCTTTTGATGGCAGCGGAAAACGAAGCTATTGCGGCTATGGTACTGAGTCAGGAGTTAGCAGATTATGCAAAAGCAAATATGAAGGGACGGTTCTCAGTTTTAGTTTCTTCCTCACCAGAAGTAGATTTCTACAAGATACATACTCACCTATACCATAACACCGATTTTTATGACAATTTTGAATTCCCTGCTAGTATAGGGAATAATCCAAACATTCATCCCACGGCAATTGTAGAAGACGGTGTAATTATCGGCGATAACGTGATTGTTGAGGCATATGCTGTAATAAAACATGGAAGCGTTTTAGGTGACAATGTCTACATCGGATGCCATGTTGTAATCGGAGAAGAAGGGTTTCAAATCATCAAAGACGGAAGAAAAAATATGCGGATTGTTCATGCTGGCGGTTGTCATATTTCAGATGGATCGGCTATCCACAAAGGCACGGCTGTATGCAATTCCCTATTTGAAGGCGCCACTTATATAGGAGAAAACGTAATGATAGATGGCATGTCATATGTCGAACACAATTGCTGCGTTGAGGCAAATGCAGTTTTGACCCCAAGCGTTACATTGTGCGGCTCTGTCAACATTCGCCAAGGTGCATGGATTGGTGCAGGTGCGACGGTACTAAACCAAGTCACGGTTGGCAAAAACGCTACGCTTGGGATTGGCTGCGTGGCAATCAGTGACATTCCGGACGGGGCAACCGCTGTCGGAAATCCGGCGCGTGTTTTGGAAAAATGAGATACATTTAGGAGACCAAGATGATTAAACAGCACAAAATAATTCTGGCTGAACACAAAAGTCTCGATTGGATAGAAGACGGCAATCTCAATATTCGCGGTTGGATATACGATAATGACGGGTTTCACGAAAAAGAGGCTCTGCGCCGGTTTGGATACTTCGGCAGCGAAGACCATTTCAAGGATTGGCTTGAGTCGTCCGATGGTAATTTTTCTATTATATATGACAACGGAGAGGCCGTTTTTGCCGCTGTAGACAGGATAACGAGTTTTTCTTTATTTTATGCTATGCACAACGAAACGCTGCTATTAAGCGACAGCATTGCGATGCTCAGCAATAAGACCGGATACAAGGAAGTTGACGAGACTTCACTAAATGAGTTCCGGGCGACCGGTTTAATCCTTGAGGATAGAACATTGTACAAAAACATCTACAAACTTGAAGCAGGGCAATACCTTGTTCTTGATAAGAAGACAAATCAAATAACTATTAAGGATTATTTTCTGCACCTGCACAATAATCCAAGCTCACAATCCGAGGAAGAGCTTTGCCTGGAGTATGATACTGTTATTCTGGATGTCTTCCGACGAATGGTTGATAGCATTAACGGTCGAAAAATCGTTTTATTCTTGAGCGGCGGGCTTGATTCGAGGCTTATTGCGGTTACGCTCAGACGGCTAAATTACGACAACGTGCTATGTGTCACATATGGCAAGCATACTGATTACGACGTGCTTTTTGCCAAGCAAGTAGCTCAAGAGTGCGGCTATCCATGGAAGCTGATAGTTGGTGATAAAAAATACTGGCGCAAAAAAAGAAAATCGGGTGAGCTTATGCTCCGCTTTGAGCGAGCTAAAAACGACATAAGTTATCCGTACATTCCCGGTATGATGCTTGATGGATTAATTAAAGAGGGGAACATCTCAAAAGACTGCGTAGTTGTAACGGGATACAGCGGAGATGTCTTACAAGGTGATAGAATAAGCCGCAAGTTCGTTGACGGCATAACCTATACACGGGAAGACGTTAGTCGCGAGATACGAGACAGATATTTTTATCACGACGGCTATAAACGTCACTCCGGCGACATATACAACGATGGAATAAGCAGATACCTATTGGGGGAAACCGAGTTCACAGCCGAGAGGCTGGAAGATATCTGCGAGTTTTTCAACTGGCGGGTAAGGCAGTCCCAGTACATTGTACATGATATGCGCAATTACGATGATAATATTGGCTGCGAATGGAGATTTCCGTTATGGGATAAAGCGTACTTTGCGTTCTGGCAAAAAGTCCCATATCACTTGAGATGCGGAAGGAAACTGCACTACTCGTATATCCAGCAAGATGTCATTCCTAACACTAGTACCAGCGTTAGTACGCTAAAGAAAGCAATGATCAGCTTCAAAAAGCGCTTTCCGTTTATCTCTAGGCTTGTCTACCCGATAAAAGGACTATTTGAATACTTATTTTCTGCGCAGTCGGGGAACTTTCCGTATGGCGTGATTTATTTTAGGGAATTTCTAAAAATAATGCGAAGAACCAAAGGTTACATGATATGCAGCACGCATGCGGTGCTATATCTGACTCTAAAGTGGTGCTATAACATTGATTATAATTGAGGTCTGACAATGCTTCTATCTATAATAATCCCAACAAAAAACCGCTATCAACCACTGATTCATTTAATCGAAGCCCTACGCGGCTTTCAAGACGATGATTTTGAGGTGGTAATACAAGACAACTCTGAAGATAACGCAGAGTTTATAGATATCGCAAGAAAGCTGCCTGATAGAGTACGCTATTTCCACTACAGCGGCTATTTGACAGGTTGCGGGAATTTTGACAAAGCCATACTTAACAGCAATGGAGAGTATGTTTGCATTATTGGAGATGACGACGGATTTTCTGCCAAAATGTTGAAGCTTGTCCGATGGATGAAAAATAACAATGTTGATTCCTGCATATTCCCAACGGCTGATTATGTTTGGCCCGGTTTTCGAACCAGCAGGATACACAACATTACAGGGCTGGGAATTCCGGAACCAACCGGTAAGATCGAAAGGCTTTCTCCGGAAAATGAGCTTATTTCCCACCTAAAAACCGGCGCTTTTGGCTGGGGCAAATTGCCCAGAGTTTACCACGGGATTGTTTCGCGGTCTGCGCTTGATGCAGTGTACAGTAAGTTAGGCACATTTTTCCCAGGGCCTGTCCCTGATTTGTCAAATGCGGTCGCGCTTTGCTTTGCCGTCAAGTCGCATTGCCGGGTACACACGCCGTATATAGTTTCAGGCAGATACTATGGTATTGCGAAACTTGGAGAGCAGGATTCAAGCGCGGACATACTTGCGAGCAATGCTTCTGTTCCTAATGATGTAAAAGAGAACTGGGAAGAAAAGAACCCCCCTTTGTGGGTCGCTGCGACAATTTGGGCGGAATGCGCGATAAAAACACTCAAGAAGATGGGAAAAGAAAACTATCTGCAAAAATTCAATTATAGCCGCCTCTATGCTATGGTTTTTTCATGTCACAGGGAGCAAGCCCACTTGGCGAAACCATTAATCAAAGGCTTGAAAGCCCACCTGTCGGTTGCTCTCAGTATGACTGCAATATTCATCAACCGCTGCTATCTCTTTGGCGCAAACTTCCTGCGGGCAAACTTCCGGATTTCCCGAAAAAAGCTTTATACCGACGTCCCTACGATACGGGAGGCGATTGCGCTTGTTGATAAGCATATTTCGGATGATATTTCTGAGAAACGCGGCTCTTCTCAGACATAAGCTGTGTAAATCATGGTTAGACGGCGGTTTGCTGACAACTACAAAACAAGTGAGGTGGGTATATGACACCGAAGGTATTTCTTAGAAAGGTTAAGACCGTAATGCGCCTGTTTAATGGGGGGCGCTCGTTGAGGGCATTTTACTATTCACTGCCCTTTGCCGCTTCTGGAAAAATCAGAAGAATCAATTCCGGGGGTGGGCTCGCCCTTAGAAGCGTAATTATATCCGTTACGCAGAGGTGTACGCTGAGGTGCTGTAAATGCTGCGCGCTAATCCAGTATTTTAAATCGCCGCAGGATGTCCCGTCCGAAAATATATATCGTGATATCGATGCAATAATGGAAAAAGCAGACTATGTGCGCAGGCTGTGCTTTGTCGGAGGGGAGACGCTTTTGGTCAAAGAACTGCCGGAATACATTCAATATGCGATAGAAAAGTATAAAAGCAAGATCAGTTTTATTCAAATAGTAACAAACGGAACTGTAATGCCTTCTGAAGATTATCTTGCCAAGCTAAAAAAAACGAGAAAATATTTATCTGTCGGCATTTCCGACTACGGGGAATTATCGTCTAATGCTGATAGATTAAACGCGAGATTGAGAAAATTGAGAATATACTCTCTTGCTGACAAAGCCGATTCATGGCTTTTTGTGGAGCAGCTTATAGACGGCGAATCTCAAAGCAGCGATTATGCTGAAAAAACTTATAGGAAATGTACGAAAATATGCCCTGTGGTGCTAAACGGAAAGTATTATCACTGCGCATTTCTGGCACATGGTGAAATGCTTCGCGCTTTTCCATACTCTGATGATAATCACGTAGACATTTTGGATTCCAATACAACAAAGGCTGACATTGCAAAGTATCAGTTACCTGAAAACACCCCTCCGGCTTGTAGATATTGCAGCGGTATTTATGGGGGCGACGATAAAGACGCCGTTATCATCCCAAGCGCAGAGCAGGTTAAAGAGCCTGTGAGTTACAAAGTTTATGAGCAGGAAAGGCAGAGTTAAATTGAAAGACAAACCAATTGACAAGTTTAGAAAATTCGTGCGTGCTCACGACAGATTGTACTATGTGTACAAGTTCTTTCGCCATTTTAGAGATGGGCAGTATTTTAGAGACCTGAATATTCAGGAATCAGATGGCGGCCCGAATCGGTGGTTCCGGTTTAAAACCTATGGGGATATGAACAAAGACAAGGCTCTGTATATGATAAGAAACAACAATCAAACGTCGGGGCTATGCGCAAAACTAAACGGCACCTTTGGATATTTGACGGTTGCTGACTTTTTTGGTTTTTCGCCGGTAATTGAGTGGATAACTTTGGCATATCAGCGAGATGTAAGCGGCGTGGAGAATATCTTTGAACACTATTTTGAACAGCCGAGCGGAATTTCCGTTGCTGAAGCAATGCAAAGCTATCACTTGGAGTTCTCTCCCGAGCAGGCGCATGCCATACTTCCCAGCCCGCTGAGCAGCATTTACTCTGTGCCGTCAGACGAGCGTATTGCACTTTACTCAAAAGCAATAAAAAAGTTTTTGCGGCTCAATCCCGCTGCACATAAGCATATATATGGCTGCGTAGAAAGCATTTTGGAGGGAAAGAAAACACTTGGGGTACACTCACGCGGAGGAGGATTTAAGGGCATGCCTTGGGGGCATCCTGTTGTCATCGAGCTTTCAGAGCACATAGCTGAAGCGAAAAAAGCCGTTGCAGAACACGGGTTTGAGCAGATATTTTTGGCGACAGACGAAGAGGAAACGGTTAAGCAGTTCAAACAGACTTTCGGCGATATGGTAGTGTGCCACAGTGAAATAATGCGCCTTCAAACTGATGGAAAATCTTTTGATCTGCAAGATTTGGGCGCAATGGCTATTTATATGCGGGACTCGCGCCCGGAGCATGGATACAAAATGGGCTTGGAAGTACTTACCGATGTCTATACATTGGCAGAGTGCCAAGGACTGATTGCGGGGCCTTCCAGTGTCCCGTACTCTGCCCTATACATCAATGGGGGCAAATACGAATACAAGCAGATTTTATATAAGGGGATATACGGCATAGACGTGCCTCACAGACATAGCAAGGGCGACAAAGCAGGGCATCGATACATTAAGCATGTTGGAAAGCTTGTCAAAGATAGCGAAAAGCAAGCATTAAAGTAGAGATAATGAAGAGGGAAACTATGGGAAGCAGTCAAAAAACAACAGCAACCGACTACATTGCAAATGAACTTGCAAGCTTGGGCGTTAAACATGTTTTTGGGTACATCGGGGCGAGAAACGCAAGTTTGATTGAGTCCATTTATAAAAATGGCAGCATAAAATTCATAAATGTGTACCACGAGCATACTGCAGCATTTGCCGCATGTTCATATGCGCAAATAAGCGGCAGAATTGCCGTTGCGACCTCAACCAGCGGCCCGGGCGCAACCAATATGTTGACAGGTATGGCAAGCGCTTGGTGCGATTCTCTGCCCGTCTTGTTTCTGACAGGCCAAGCTGCGGTAAAGGCTCTGCGAGAAGGAAAGCAAATCCGAAATGAAACGACACAGGAAGTTGACATAGTCGGGATGGCACAACCTGTAACAAAATACGCAGTGCAAATACGCGATGCCGACTCTCTGCCTTATGAGATGGCTAAGGCCATCCACATTGCCAAAAGCGGCAGGCCGGGACCGGTGCTGATTGATTTGCCGGAGGACATTCAGTGGGCAGAAGTTGAAACGGATATAAGCGATAAATCCGTATTCGATACACCGCATTACGATTTAAGCGGCATCAAAAACAGCCTCCATGAAATCGTGTCGAAAAGCAAGCGCCCTTTGATAATGCTTGGCAATGGTGCCCACGGATATGAGGAAGAAATCAATGCCCTTGCCGATGATCGAGGGATTCCGGTTGTTGCGTCAATGTCCGCCATAGATGTATATGACGCAAATAAATCAAATTATCTCGGGGTAGCGGGTAACTACGGCCTCCGCTGCGCTAATTTCGCACTGACGAATGCAGACTTGATACTGGCTCTAGGGTGCACGATGATAAAACGCTACACGGGAAACGACATTCATTTGTTTGCGCCGGAGGCGAAGATAGTGCGTGTTGACATTGACGAAAATGAGCTTGACGCACGTACAATTAAACCCGATGAGTTGAAAATACATGCCAGTTTAGATGCATTTTTTAGAAAATGCGAAGACGCGCTCAGTATCATCAAGCCGAGCAAAGAATGGCATAATCAAATCCATACTTGGCGTAAGCGGTATTATTGTGAAAATGCGGACAATCATCAGCTTCCCTATTCGGTAATGTACAGCATGAACCGCTTGCGCAAGCAAAGAGACATTATTACAGCAGATGTTGGCAGTCACCAGCTTTGGGCAATACAATCTCTTTCATTCGGCTCAGAACAAAAATTCGCTTCTACTTCCGGACTATCAACAATGGGTTATGCCCTCCCGGCGGCGATTGGAGCATATTATGCTGACGCGAGCGCGGATATTATTTGTGTTGTAGGTGATGGCGGCCTACAGATGAGTATTCAGGAGCTTCAGTTTTTGGCAAGGGAGAAAATGCCGGTTACTATTATTTGCATGAATAACAGTGTACTCGGTGCAATAAGAACCTTGCAAAACACATATTACAGCGGCAATCATTACGCTTCGGAGATTGACTATTCCGCGCCTGATTTTGCAAATGTCGCTTCCGCATATGGCATTAGTGCCGCAAAGGCATATAAGTTGTCAGATTTTCAAGAGGCGTTTGCGTTGCGTGGCGGAAAGCCGTACTTAATTGAGGTTGCGATTAGCGCAGATGTTGACACGACGCCCAGAATTACCTCCCGCCGTCCGATATATGACCTCACCCCGTTGCTTAGTGATGAGGAATTGGCTGAAAATATGCAGGTTCGTTATGAGAGGAGGTAGAATGATTTATCGTCAGTACGGAAAAACCGGAAAAATGGTTTCTGCGCTTGGGCTTGGAACCATGCGGCTGAATAAAAACGATGAAGATAGCTGCATTGAGGTCATAAGAGCAGCAATTGACCGGGGCGTTAATTACATTGATGTCGCCCATAGCTATCTTGGGGGAAAAGCGGAAAGCATAGTAGGAAAAGCAATATCTACATGCAAGGGAGACTTGTTTATTACAACAAAATCATCATCGCTGCTTGATCCGGATGCCGATGCTGTACGGCGGAGGCTTGAATCGTCATTATGGTCGCTTGATGTACCAAAAATTTCTTTTTATTGCATGTGGACAGTTGGGAGCAGCGAACAATACAAATTCATTATGAAAAAAGGCGGTCCGTATGACGGCGCTGTGAAAGCGAAGGAAGAAGGTTTAATTGAGCACATTGTTGTTTCTTGCCATTGTGACTTGCATACGGTACGCCAAATAATAAATGATGCTGCCTTTGAAGGCATTACGCTGTCAGTTAATGTTATGAACATGCAAAGTCTGCGCAATACACTTGACCTTTCCGCAAAACAGGGGATGGGCGTTGTGACAATGAATCCCCTAGGCGGTGGAATAATTCCAAAGCACATCGATTATTTCAGTCAATCGCTGCGAGTCGGCAGAGAAAACACAATACCAAAGCTATTACGATTTAATGCGGAGTTGCCGGGAGTAACGGTCACTCTTTGCGGAATGTCCAGCACAGAAGAAGTCATAGCAAACACCGAAGCTTTCACAAGACGCGAAAACATCTTATCAATAGACGCCTTGCCTGTTATATCTGACTTATGCACAGCTTGCGGTTATTGTACGCAGCTCAGTAATTGTCCGGCAAATATTCCTGTATCTGAGTACATGAGTGCATTTAACAGCTCCATTTTTGTTGGCAGCGAAGATGAAAAAGCACAGGCGGATCTGGTTTTTTCCCAACTGAGGAGCTTTTATGGCATAGTGCCTGATGTTTTCACAAACCCTTGCACAGAGTGCGGTAATTGTGAGCAGGTATGTACGCAGCATCTTCAGATAATGGAGCGGTTGCGGGAAATATATAAATGGTCTAAGAGATATCATTACAATTTAGCGGATATGAAAGCACGCATTGCCGACATATTGGCTGGCGCGGAAACAGGAAAAATTGGGATAACTCCTGCCGGATATGAGGTAAATGAGTTTTTGAAGTTCATAAAAGAGCATTTTCCCGGAGTTATGCAAAGGCTGATTCTCATTGACGTAGACAAAAGTAAGATCGGAAAAATGTCACAAGGCGTACCCATATGCGGATCGGAAGATATCAAAAAAGTTAGAACTATAATCATCGCCCATTTCAACTTGCAGGAAAAAAAATTTGAAGAGCTTTCCGATTGTCAGGTTAACACTGTGAAGCTTTATAAAGAAGACTCGGTCAGATGGTTTTAGTAAATAAGAAATAGATATTTGGAGAAAAAAATGAAGAACATACAGCTTTTAGACACTACATTGCGCGACGGAATGAATGTCACTGACTTTCACACTGACGACGCTATAAAAAGGGACATCATTACCGGACTGGTAAGCTCCGGTGTCGATATTGTAGAGTGCGGATTTCTCAGAACCGGGGAACAAAAAGTCAACTCCGCCATATATTCCGCTGTTGGGAACATTTCTCCGTTTATTCAACCTAAACGCAAAGGGATTATGTATGCGGCGATTTGTTCGCTTTTTGACGGTGCGGCACCTGATATCACACCGCGTGACAATACGACGATTGACATAATTCGTATTGCGGCATTCAAGCACGGAATGCGTGAAGCTTTGATTTTGGGAGAGAATTATAAAAACAAGGGTTATGAGGTAATGCTTCAGCCGTCCCGAACCTCTGATTATTCAGACACAGAAATGCTGCAGTTAATTCGCACAGTTAATGAAATGGAGTTATATAGTTTTGCGATAGTTGACAGTTTTGGTAATATGCTGCCGAAAGACATATTAAAGCTTGCGCGGATGTACGAGGAACACTTAGATAATTCAGTTCGCATTTGCTACCATTTCCACAACAATATGCAGTTGGCGTTCGCAAATGCGATTGCAGTGCTTGAAAATACAAACAGTGAGCGCGAGATAGTGCTTGATGCGTCAATTTTCGGTATGGGATGCGGGGCAGGAAACTTGCCGATTGAGCTAATAATGAATTATTTAAATACGCATTTTGAAAAAAACTATGACGTAAGCAGAGTATTCGAGCTGTATGAGAAATACTTTCTCAATACGTTCAAGCAATCGCATTGGGGCTATCAACCAAGAAACTTTATAACCGCTAAGTATAATGTTCATCCATATTACGGAGTATATTTAGAAACGAAGTACAGCTTTGACGCAAAAATGCTTGATGCCGTGTTTTCTCAGATGAACGAAGATGACAAGGTTAACTTTATAAGACGGATTGCGGATGAAATAGGTTTTCAGCAATAAGAAAGGACTAATGCATTATATGAAATTACCAAAGGAGATTCAAACTTTTGAAGGGTTAGAGGAAATTGCCGCTTTGGCAAATGTCAACCGTCTCTGCAAATCGGGTTACAGAGATAGCATAGTTCTGACATATCACGCCGACAATCGGTCATTTAAGACCGTATTGGTAAAGATAAGGTTTTTGCGTTTTTTGAGATCCCTTTCCTATGGATGGCTAAATGAGGGTTTCATGCGGGCAAGGGAGTATAGCGATGCATTGATAGAAGCGTTCAAAGCGAACACTGAAGGCTACCGCCAAAGCTATGAGTTGATGTCTGATGAAAAAAGTCGGCGGCTATTCCTCAATGTGCTTGCCGGTGAAATGCTATGTGATGTGCGATACGGGGTTCCGTTCAAACCAAACGATCATTCGATGGGCGGGTATTGCCACGTTAATGACCTCCCGGAGGGCGATGAGGCATTCTTTAGGGCAGGCGAAGTGCTTGTGGATTGCGGCGCCTATACCGGAGACACTTTGCAGGAACTGATTGATGCGGGATATAAACCGAAAAAATATTTCGGCTTTGAGCCGGATCCCGGTAATTATCATAATGCGAAAGACAGACTGGCCGAAAGCGGCGTCGAAGGCGAAGTATATAATGCGGCAGTGTTCAAAGAAAACTGCACTCTGCGTTTTGATTCCATAGACGGTGGCAGTTCCCAAGTTACCGGCGATGGGAGCATTTCTGTAGATGCATTGTCCATCGACCAGACAATAAATGAACCGGTAACATTAATAAAGATGGATATCGAGGGTAGTGAATGCGATGCTCTTGAGGGCGCGGCTCACGTAATCAAGAAGTACAAACCAAAATTAGCCATCAGCGTATATCACAAGCCTACGGATTTGGCGTATATACCACAGCTTATAAAGAAGCTGAATGCGGACTATTCAATGTTCAGTGTCCGTTGGAGAGCCAATCATTATCTTGCAAGCTATGGTTTTGTCGATGTGGTTTTGTATGTTAGGTGATTGTCAGAAAGTTGAATGTTTTACTAGTCGTGGGCAACGGAGAATAGAGCGAGAAAGAACATTGAGGTATCAAAGTGAACAAAACATCACTAATAACTGGCGTAACAGGGCAAGACGGCAGCTACCTCGCCGAGCTGCTGCTTGAAAAAGGCTATGCAGTCCACGGCGTTGCACGACGTACAAGCACCGAACGCAAGGACCGCATCGAGCATTTGCGGGATGACCCTGATTTCAACCTGCATTACGGCGACATGACTGACAGCCTTAGTCTGCTAAGAATAATCAGCCAAGTCCGCCCCGACGAAATATACAACCTTGCGGCGCAGTCGCATGTGCATGTGTCATTTGACGTGCCTGAGTTTACGGCCAACGCGGACGGACTTGGCGCTTTGCGTGTAATAGAAGCTGTACGTCTGTTGGGGCTTGAGAAAACGTGCAGGATTTATCAGGCATCCACATCGGAACTCTACGGGAAAGTTCAGGAAGTCCCGCAGAGCGAGATCACGCCTTTTTATCCTTACTCGCCCTACGCCGCAGCCAAGCAGTACGCTTTCTGGATTGCCCGCAATTACCGCGAGGCATACGGCATGTTTATTTCTAACGGAATCCTGTTCAACCATGAGTCGGAACGGCGCGGGGAAACATTTGTCACCCGCAAGATCACTATTGCGGCGGCGCGGATAGCCAAAGGATTGCAGGATAAGCTGTACTTGGGGAACTTGAACGCGCTCCGTGACTGGGGATACGCAAAGGATTATGTTGACTGTATGTGGAGGATTTTGCAGCATGGCGAGCCGGACGATTTCGTCATCGCAACTGGCGAGCAGCATTCAGTGCGTGATTTTTGCTGCCTTGCGTTCAAATATGCAGGGATTGAGTTGCGCTTTGAGGGCGAAGGTGTTGACGAAAAAGGGATAGATGTGCGAAGCGGCAGGGTTCTTGTTGAAGTATCTCATGAGTTTTTCCGACCGACCGATGTGGTTAATCTACTCGGCGACCCGACAAAGGCAAAGACTGTGCTAGGCTGGAATCCAACTACAACAAGTTTAGATGAGCTGGTACAAATTATGGTTGAGCATGATTTGAGTTTGATAGGAGAGGCAAAATGAAAGTATTGAGATAAATTACAAACCGATTCTTTTTCTCTTTACTGCTTTTTTGCCATGTTTCTATTTGGGATCTAAACCCCGAATTGTTTTGTGATATACATTCATAATTATGATATACGGATATGCGGTGCTCCAATACTCTATGTGTATGTATCATAATATTTTGTGGAATTTAGGTTGGGATAGTTTTCTGCACAATTTTGGCTTAAGTCCTTCACAACTGATTACATCCTAATAAAAAAGTGACGGGGTATTTCCCCGTCGCGGTAGGGCCCAATCCTTTCGGCCGGTCCCAGCAAGTGGCTAAATGCCACTGCCTATTGTGCTTAGATTTTACCAAATCTATCCTGATTTGTCAAATGTTTTGAAATCATTTCGTTTGCGCAGTAAATTCCCAAAGTAAATGCAACAGTGGCGGCGCGAGTGGCATTTAGTCTGAAAAAGAAAAAATGGTAGCATTAAGTCCGGGAAATTTCCTATTGAAAGGAAGAGCACAATGCC
>Ga0099364_10005445_pt1 | contig 18868 bp, 17 predicted proteins | sample TergutTh196P3_FD_73070 | JGI IMG/M metagenome (GOLD analysis project Ga0099364, IMG submission 73070) | Microcerotermes parvus P3 segment gut microbial communities from Pointe-Noire, Republic of the Congo - Th196 P3 | ecosystem: Host-associated > Arthropoda: Insects > Digestive system > Gut ...
AGGAAAATCATCTGAGGTCGGGTGTCTTCGCGGCAAGCCTTATGAGCAGTTATATCGACGAACACTTTTTCAAGGAAACCATACCGTTGGCCGTTCAGCCGGTCGTCGCGGACGAAATCCTGCCGGAAGCGGTTTTATCGGGCATAAAGGGCGTCGCTAGATCGCCGCGGTACAAATCCCTCGCACAGAGGGCAGGCGTCACATTCTACGCCTGGCTGGGCTTGCGAAAGGGAATGAACGATATACGCGCCATCTCGGTTTATCTGGGCAACCACATCAGCGTCGGCGCTTTCGACAGGGGACGCTTAATAGACAATAACTGCCTGCAGGACGGCGAGGGGCCGTTTTCGCCGGCGTCCAGCGGAACAATACCTATGGACACGCTGATCGACCTCTGCTACTCCGGTAAATACGACATGGAGGAGATGCTCGCGATGGTCTCCGAGAAGGGAGGATTGTCCGCATATCTGGAGGACCCTTCGCTGAAATACGTTTCGGAACAGTACAGGGCCGGAAACAGGAAGGCAGTGTTCCTGGTGGAGGCGATGGCCTGTTCTGTAGCTCGGGAAATCGGCGCGAAGGCCGCGGCGCTTCGGGGGGATGTAGAAATAATAGTATTTCTTGGACCCTGGGTGGAGTTCGACGAGTTCGTAGATATCATAAAAGAACAAGTCGAATGGATATCGCCCGTGGTAACCTTTGGCTTCGAGGGAGAGCTGTTGACCCTCTCCATGACTGCCGAACAGGCCTTCGCCGGGGTATACAGGATACTGCGCTTCGGCAGGGACAGACAGGAATACCGGTAAACCTGATCCGCAATAATTGCGGCGTTTAATGGCGGACTTAATAATTATTTCAAATTATTTTAAATTTTACTTGCCTTAATGATATCTTTATGATAAGGTTTTTGTAATTTGCCGTAAGCATATTACATGTTTATGATATTAAGGGGGTATTTCATGACGTTCCTGGATAACTTGGGCGACATATTAGCCTCATGGACAGGGAAGAAGCTCACAGAAAATAAAACGACATGTAAAAAAGCAATTACGTTGGGTTTACTCACCGTGATTTTATTTTCGGCTGGTATTGCTGACTGCGAAACGATGGACGTTTTGCTTGCGAGCCATGCTCTTGGCGTAGCGGCGCGGCTTCCGGGAAGAACGGCGTCCGTTACTGGCGAGGGCGAGGTAGAAGAGGCGGTTGCCGAGCCTGTAACACAGGCGCCCGAATTAAACGCGGCGCTTGTTGCTCAACAGCAGGCGCAAGCTCTTCCGGAAAGCGTGACTCCGGCCGCGCGCAGGAGCGACATCGAAGAGGTAGCAGACGCCACTATATCATCAATAAGGGGTATTACCGAGCTTATGAGGCAGGCGTATGAGTTGAGCGCGATGCTTCCCACCAGCGAAAAAACGCAGGCCCTTCCCAAATCGGATCTATATGCCGCGAAGCTCATCGCAGCCCGCGTGCCGGAGAGGCCGTTGCCACAGCCGGAGCCTAATACGACGCCGGCCCCGAACCCTCAAGCTGCTGTTGCTTCAGGAATTCCCCTTTCGGGAGCGCAAAACATGATATGGCCCGTGGACGGGCTGATTTACTCGGGATTTAACGCCAGACGCGGCCGAAGGCAGCACGGCGCTATCGACATTGTCACCAAAAGAGGAACTCCCATAGCGGCTGTTGCCGACGGCATAGTCTCGGTGGCTGCGAACGGGGGAAGAAACTTCTCGGGATACGGCAAAATTGTCATTCTGGATCATGGTCAGGGTGTGTTCACACTCTATGCTCACTGCGACACAATAACGGTTAGAATGGGGCAGACGGTGAGGCAGGGCGAGTACATCGCGACGGTGGGGCGCACCGGAAATGCCACGACCGATCACCTCCACTTCGAGGTCAGGATCGCCGGCACGAAATACGACCCGATCGCGCACCTGCCACCAAGGCCGGAAATCATAAGAGCCAACAGGTAGAAAGCGGCGGATATTTTAAGCGCAAACAAAAACCCCCTTCAAACATGCGGCTTGAAGGGGGTTTTCGTTTGCGCGGCAGTCTATCCGCGATTTTCGGTATACCGCGTCTTTATTCAGCTATTGTGCCGTCCAAATCCCAAAGATCTTCCCAGCCCTTCGCGCCTTCCCAGAGAAAGAAAGGCCCCTTAATCAAGCGGTGATTCCTGTCCATTGATTTTAACGCCGCCATTTCCGCGCCGGTAAGAGGATCCTCGGTAACGCAGCGCAGATTAACAGCGTATTCGCTTTCATGCAGCGTAAAGGGAATCGGAATGTGGCCGCGCTGTGCCGCCCATTTGACGCAAATCACGGCGGGATGCACGTTGCGCGCTTTCGCGATTTCAACAAGTTCCGGGACTTCGATGACGACGATATCGTCGGGGGTCGTGTCGCGTTCGGGACGGATGGGGGAGCCTATCGGGCAAAAGCCGACCAGCGCCATTCCCTCGCGCGCGCAATAATCGAAAAGCTCGGGCTGTTGGAAGCAGGGGTGAATCTCCACCTGAATCAATGCGGGCTTGATGCGGCAGAGCGGCAGCACCGCCTCCAATTTTGGAATCGTCATATTGGACATGGCGATATTCTTCGCGAGTCCCATGTCATGAACGCGCTCCATCTGCCGCCACGTCGCCATAAAGCGATCCGTCGAAAAGGGCACGGCGTCGGGACATCTTGAGTCGGCGGTCGCTCCGGGAGCGTGATGATTGGGAAAGGGCCAATGCACGTAAAACGCGTCGACATAATCCAGTTGTAAATCCTTCAGTGTTTTGGCGAGCGAGATCAAAACGTCGCCTCTGCCATGCATATTGTTCCAGACCTTGGACTCGATGAACATTTCCTCGCGCCTTACGACGCCTTCCCTGAACGCTTCTTCAAATACCCGGCCAATTTCTTCTTCATTTCCGTAAGCCGCCGCGCAGTCAAAAAAACGATAGCCGCAGCGAATAGCGCCGGCAACGGCCGCAGAAACTTGTTCCGGCGTGTAGCGGTCGTTGCCGAACGTTCCCATACCGATGCATGGAATCTCGTCTCCGCTGTAAAGCTTAAGCTTCGGAACTAATTTTGGATCAATGAAATCAGACATAACCATCCCCGCTTTCTGTGATATTTTTTCGCATTTTTATTTAAGCCTGTAACGCTTAAAGGTTATCGAGTCACATGTGCCCTGTCAATGCCCTCGGCATAATTGTTCGAAAGTGTCTTGCGGATTTAGTGGATTGCTCTACAATGGATGGACTTCTATTAAAAGGGCGGGATTCTCATGAGTAAGGGCGCTATAGTGCTTGACGGCCTATCTCTTTCCATCTCCGACGTAATCAGGGTGTCACGGGAGGGATACAGTGTGAAATTGAGCGAAGAAGCCGTAAGGGCCGTCAATCTGGCCGCCGGGGTCGTGAAAAAATGGGCGTCGTCTTCAGACATAATCTACGGGATTACCACCGGATTCGGTGATCTCGCTTCCGTCAAAATTTCGCCGGAAGATCGCGGCGAACTCCAAAAAAACCTGCTGAGAAGCCACGCCTGCGGTGTGGGTGAACCATATCCCATAGACGTTACCCGAGCGATCATGCTTCTTAGAATAAACACGCTCAGCCGCGGGTACTCGGGAATCAGCCTCGCCGCTTTGAATACCTTGATCGATCTGCTCAACGCGCGCATCCATCCGTTGATACCGCGCCAAGGTTCCGTTGGCGCTTCCGGCGATCTCTCTCCCCTCTCGCATCTGGCGGTTGCGCTGCTCGGCGATGGCGAGGCGGAGTATAAGGGGAGGATCGTACCTGTGAGGGAAGCCCTCGCCGACGCCGGTATCGAGCCCATATCGCTGGGCGCCAAGGAAGGACTGGCTCTCAACAACGGCACCGCCGCAATGAACGCGGTCGGGGCGCTTGCCATAGTCGACGCGGAGCGGATAGCCAAAACCGCCGATATTGCCGCCGCCATATCGCTGGAGGCCCTGCGCGGCGTGCCATACGCATATGACGCGCGGACACACATCCTGAGGCCTTACAAGGGACAGGGCGATGTCGCTCTCAACATTCGCCGCCTGACGGAAGGCAGCCGGATTATCGAGCGGCACAAGCACGAACGCGTGCAGGACGCGTATTCCCTGCGCTGCGTCCCGCAGGTTCACGGGGCAAGCCGCGATGCGTTCGCCTACGTCAGGTCGGTGTTGGAGATAGAGATAAACTCCGTCACGGACAACCCATTGATTTTCCCGGAGGAAGGAGATGTGCTCTCCGGCGGAAACTTCCACGGGCAGCCCCTCGCCCTTGCCATGGACTTTTTCGGCATCGCCGCAGCGGAACTTGCAAGCATCTCCGAGCGCAGGCAAGCTCGTATTTTGGTCGCGTCGGTATCCGGCCTGCCTCCGTTCCTCATAGAGGGAAGCGGTCTCAACAGCGGTTTTATGATACCCCAGTACACGTCGGCGTCGTTGGTATCCGAGAACAAAGTGCTCGCTCACCCGTCGTCGGTCGATTCGATACCGACGTGCGCCTTCCAGGAGGATCACGTTTCGATGGGCGGCTACGCGGCCAGAAAAGCCGTCGAGATATTGGAAAACACCCGCAAGGTTCTGGCGATAGAGTTGATGATATCCGCCCAGGGGCTCGATTTCAGTCTCAAAAATGATTGTCCGGGACGAGGCACATCGGCCGCCCACAAATATATACGAAGCCGGGTTCCCTTCATAAACCGTGACGAATTCCTGTATCCGCTGATACAAAACACCCTGGAACTGCTCAGGGACGGCGGTTTGGTGGATGCGGTGGAGGCTGAAATCGGAGAACTTGCCTGACGTTATTTATTTAACCGCCGAATAAACGGCATTCTTGCGAATGCGCTATGCTTTGATCTGCGCTCACTTTCTAAACTAAGTGCGTCGTGCGATATGGATATAAGATTTGACAAATTTTAAACGTCAAAGTATATTACAGTCTGATTTTTTATCGGCGGCAGCCGAGGTTTTTGTCGGCGGCAGCCGGGGGGTTCTCCCAATCAGGAAGGAGATTATACTTGCGAAAGTCCAAGCGAAAGCCCGATCAATAAATCCTGTCAATGATTCTTCTTTTTTCGTATTACTCTTCGGATAGTGATTTGTAATAGGAGGTTTTTATAATGGCTGAAATCAAGAAAAGCGGTGAACAATTCACAAGCAGATGGGGACTTCTGTGCACAATTATCGGCATGGCGGTCGGAACGGGAAATATCTGGAGATTCCCGCGCGAAGTCGCGGCCATGGGAGGCGGAGCGTTTATCATAGCGACGTTTATAGCGATTATTATTTGGGCCGTCCCTCTCATCACGGCTGAATCCGTATTCGGTAAAAAGACGCGCATGGCCAACGCCGGCGCGTTTAAAGTTATGCTTGGCGAGAAAATGACATGGCTGGGCGCGTTCGCCGGAATGGTCTGCATAATGATCGGCGCTTACTACGGAGTCGTCCTCGGGTGGGTGATGAGATATATATACCTTATTGCCACCGGCTTCCTGTCACAGGTTAGGGTTCTGGGAGCCGCCGGCGGAGTGGAGCTGACGACCAGGGTATGGATCGATTTTGCCACAACGGCCCCGGCGTGGGGCGCGGTGTTTTGGTTCTGGGCGGCAGTCGTCATAGCCGGGCTCATAATATGGCGAGGAGTGCAGGGCGGCCTCGAAAAGTGCAACAAAATAATGGTGCCGGCCGTGTTCATTCTGCTGATAGTATTGGTTTTCCGCGTGGCGATGCTCCCCGGCGCCGCCGAGGGCTTCAAATACATGTTCAACATAAACTGGGCGGATTTCGGCGACCCGAGAATCTGGCTGCACGCATTCACTCAGGCGGCATGGTCGACCGGCGCGGGCTGGGGCATGTTCCACGTGTTCTTTGTCTACTCGGCGAAGAATGAGGACGTACAGCTCAACGCCTTCACCGTGGCCTTCGGCGACACAAGCGCCGCTTTGCTCGCCGCTATGGTGGTATTGCCCGCCGTTTACGCGCTTGCCCCAAGCGCCGAAGCTGCGGAAGGCATCATGAGGAGCGGAGCGAACGGCCTTACTTTCATTAATTTGACCAACCTGTTCGCTCACACGCCGGGAGGTACGATACTTGCGGCGTTATTCTTCCTCGCGCTCTTCTCGGCCGCTCTGAGCTCGCTGATAGCTATGGTGGAACTCGGCTGCCGCAACCTCATGGATATGGGCTGGACGAGAGGGCAAGGAACGCTCGCGGTGTCGCTGTTCTTCCTCGTCGTAGGCAGCTTCTCCGCCGCAAACAACAATATCTTCGAGAACCAGGACATGGTGTGGGGCGTCGGGCTCCTGATAGTGGGGCTGGCTTACTGGTTTGCCTGCTGGAAGTACGGCATTGATAAATTATGGGAAGAGGATATCGCCCCCTGTTCGGACATAAACGTGAAGTGGATGTGGAGCTGCATAAGACTGTTCCCGATCCTTTTCTTAGCAATCTTCGGATGGTGGGTAGGGCAGGCGGTTACGTGGTATCCCGGCGAGTGGTTTAAATTCTGGCCGATAACGACATACGTCTACACACCGGGCGTCATGGTAGTCCAGTGGGCAATTATGTTCGCGATACTGATCGGCCTCAACAAAGCGATGGCCAAGCGGCTGGTTCACGCCAACAAGATCGACTGAGCAGGGTAATATCGACTTGTAGATCAAGTTCGTATGAGGCATGGATTTTTTAAAACGAAGGGAGACAAATAGACAAATGACCTGGGTAATCAACCTGATAGCGTTGAACTTGATTTGTCACGGGTGCTTTATAGGGGCAATCCGCATGATGATGAAGGCCGAGGAGAATAAAAGGGCGAAGGCGTCGAAGCCATAATTGAACGACAAACCCCGGAGATGTTTACGCGTCCTCCGGGGTTTTCACATGTAACCCCGTTCGTACGTCCTGGGTACGAGGGCGTTATGCACATAGCGAATCATCGTGGTGAAGTCGAACACAGGCAGGTTGGTAGCCTCTCGTACCGCGCGTGCGTATGGCGGGAGATCGCTGCACTCCAGCACTATCGCTCCCAGCGTCGGATTCTCGCTTATCATCCGCCCGGCCACCCCGAGAATCTCCTCCTGTATCCTGTCCGAATCCAGCGTGCCCTTCTCCTCCAAAACCGACGTGCGGAACTCGTGCTGATCCTCCATGCCATACAGGGCAAGCGGCGTGTCGGGAGCTATGCCGACGTTTCTGAAGTGTTCGCCGGTAAGCGCGCTCGCGTTTGCCGATATGACGCCTATTTTGCGATCGGGCGCCAGCGTCGCCCTTATGAATGGAACCTGCAGCAGGCTCGACAGGAAAACGGGCACGTCCACCGCCGCCGCGACCTGCGGCTGGAACAGGGCCATGAATCCGCAGGCTCCGGTAATGGCTCGGACTCCCTCCGCCTCCAGTTCGCGCGCGCCCTGTATGAACGGTTCGAGCAGAGCCGGGTCGCGCTCGTTCAGAAGGCGTTCTATTGAGGAGCCTCTGATCTCCTTGTAACGCACCGGGAAGTCGTAGGTAGTCGCGTTGCCCACGTTGCCCGGTATGCATGGGTAAGCGGCGTCGAGGATCAGTATTCCTATAGGCTCGCCGTCCCATGAGCGGGATTTGCTCCTGATTTTGTATATTGGCATTATTGTCGCCTTCCTTTATATGAAAGCCGGTTCCGGGAACAGGTCGCCCTCGGCGAAGCGCGACAGCCGGAAGTTGCGTATGTCCACGAAGGTTTTCTCGCCCAGGAACATTTCCTTGGCGAGTCGCCCGCCGCTCGGCCCGAATTGAAGCCCGTGACCGCTCCAGCCGCAATTGACCCACAAACCTTCAAGGGGCGTCCAGTCGATTATGGCCTGGTGGTCGGGTGTGACGTCATACGGGCCGGACCACTGCTTAACGAGGCGCACGCCGGTCAGCGCGGGTATGCGCTGGAGAACGCTCTTTGTCACGCCCTCTATAAATCCGGCGCTGTTGCCCGACTCGATCGTTTTGGGTTCGTCCGGGTCGTCGCGGCCCAGGAAGAAGCTTCCGTTCGGCACCTGCTTGAAGTATGCTCCGTCGTCGAGGCAAAGAACCATCGGGCATTCGAACGGCTCTATCTGCTCGGTGACGAGCACGTTGTGCCGCTCGGGAGTGACCGGAAGATCTATACCCACCGCAGCGGCGAGAGCCGTAGACCACGGTCCTGCCGTGAGCAGTACGCGAGGCGCGCTCCACTCCTCTCCTCTCACCATTACCCCCTTGATCCTGCCGCCGGACGCGAGCAGACGATCGACCGGTGTATAAGTGAACACGCGGGCGCCCATTTTTTCGGCGGCCCTTGCATAGGCCATTGTGAGCGTGTGTGGATTGATATGCCCGTCCTTGCCGCAAAACGCCGCTCCAAGTATATTTTCAATGCGGAGGTACGGCCACCGGCGTTTTACCTCCCGCGCGGAGAGTATCTCGGAGGGAATATCGAGGCTCCGCTGCAGCGACACGTTCTTTTCGAGCTGCGCCATGTTCTCGCGCGAATAGGCCACCCAGAGATAACCCCACTGGGCGAATTCCAGCTTGAGTTCGCCGCCGAGTTCCTCCTCCAGAGTGGGAAAACATTCGAGGTTGTACTTCGCAAGGCGGCAGTTTACCTCGGTCCCGAAATGCTGGCGCAGACCCGCTGCGCTGCGGCCCGAACCGCCGCTCGACAGATACTCCTTCTCGAACAGCGCAACGTCCTTTACTCCGGCTCTTTTAAGATAATACGCCGCCGCAGCGCCGTGCACGCCGCCGCCTACAATGATGGCGTCCGCAGTTCTCCCGTTGCTCAATTGGACGCGGTCTCCCTTCCGTACGCGCAAAGGCCCAGCTTTATAGGTTTTACCGGCGGGCGGATCGCCCCGGGGTCTATTTTTTCCAACGGCTCTCCGGTGGCTCGGGACAGTTCCCGCAGTATGATATCGCGGCAACCGCGCCCCTGGCAAGGCCCCATTCCCGCGCGCAATATGCGTTTCAGCTCGTCGAAGCTGCGATATCCCCTGTCTGTCCACGAGCGGATATCCTTCAATGTTACCTCCTCGCAGCGGCATATTACTACGTCGTCTTTATCCATAATAAACATCACCCCAAATGAACGCGGAGAACATTATAGCCCAGAGACTCAACAATGTCGACGATGGTATAATCGCCTGCGGACGGATTCAATCGATCGGATTCGAGCGAGCAGCTTAACGACGAGGAGATAGTTTTGGATGATCACTCCAAAGGAAGCGCTTAAAAAATATTTCGGATATGACTCATTCAGGCAGGGGCAGGAGGAGCTGATTAACAGGATATTGTCGGGAATGGACGTTCTCGGCATCATGCCGACCGGCGCGGGGAAGTCCGTCTGCTATCAGATCCCCGCGATACTGTCGGACGGCGTGACCATAGTGCTGTCGCCGCTCATCTCCCTGATGAAGGATCAGGTGGACGCGCTCCGCCAGAATGGCGTCAGCGCTGCGGCTATAAACAGCGCCATGGATTATGACGGTGCGGGAAACGCTCTTCGGCAGGCGCGGAGGGGCGAGGTCTCGCTGCTCTATGTAGCGCCCGAGAGGTTGGAGGTCGAGGGTTTCCGGGAGTTTTTGTCGGGGATAGATATTTCGACCGTGGTGGTTGACGAGGCGCACTGCGTCTCTCACTGGGGACACGATTTCCGGCCGTCCTATCTCTCGATAGCCCCGGTGATCTCGTCGCTGCCAAATCGTCCGACGATAGCCGCGTTCACCGCCACGGCCACGCCTGAGGTGCGGGCGGATATCGCGCGGCAGTTGGGCATGAACTCCCCCTATTTGCTCACGACGGGCTTCGACCGCGAAAATTTATTTTTTCAGGTCGAACATCCTGCGGACAAGACGGAGTTTGTGCTGGACTACATCAAAAAATTTCCGGACATGTCCGGCATAGTATATTGTTCAACGCGCAAGGCGGTGGAAACCGTCCGCGACGAACTGGCGGCGGAAGGAGTGAGCGCCGTCCGGTATCACGCCGGACTCGACGACGCCGAACGCCTGAGAAACCAGGAAGCGTTCATATACGACAGGGCGTCGGTGATGGTGGCTACAAACGCGTTCGGCATGGGTATCGACAAATCAAACGTGCGCTACGTCATCCACTACAACATGCCCGGCAGCATCGACAGCTACTACCAGGAAGCGGGGCGGGCGGGGCGTGACGGTTCGCCGGCCGACTGTATGCTGCTCTTTGCCCAAAAGGACGTGACGACGATCAGGTTTTTGATCTCGAAAGCCGAGGATGAAGTTATCAGGAGATCGAACTCTGTGAAGCTGAGGGAAATGATAGATTATTGCCACACGGGCGGCTGCCTTAGACGCCATATCCTCCGCTACTTCGGCGAGAGCGCGCAATGGGATGAGTGCGGTTCGTGCGGTGGCTGCCGTTCGGTGACGGACAGGCGCGACATCACCGTCGAGGCGCAAAAAATCCTCTCCTGCGTCTATCGCATGGCGGAGGCAACCGGCGGGCGCAAGTACGGCGTCTCGCTGCTTACGGACGTGCTGCGCGGCAAGTCGTCGAACAACGCTAACAGGGAGAGGATAATCCCGAACGGCCTCGACCGTGTGTCGACGTGGGGAATAATGAAGGAGTCGGCAAAGGACGAGATATCCGGCATAACGAACTTCCTCCTGGCGGAGGGCTACCTCAAGTCCGACGAGTTTGGGGCGCTTTCCTTCACAGACCGCTCTTTCCCCTTCCTTAAAAGTAACACGAGGCTGCTGATGAGAAACCATCACAAACCGGCGAAGAAACCGAAGCGCGCGATATTCGATCGCGAAACGCCCGACGCCGCGAGCGACGAGCTCTTCATGGAGCTGCGGAAGCTCCGGCGCGAGATTGCCGACGCGGAAAAAGTGCCGCCCTACGTCGTCTTCTCGGACAAAACGCTCTCAGCCATGAGTAGCGCAAAACCCGCCGACGAGGACGAGCTTCTGCAAGTTTCCGGCGTCGGCGACGTAAAGCGGAAAAAATACGGCGCGAAGTTTCTGGACGTAATCAGAAGATGGATAAAGTGACTTCCGCTTTCAATTTCTCACGGCGCGCCCGTACGCGTTCCTTTCAGCTTATTAACGCGATAGCGGCGGTTGCGGATAGGGTTTGCGCTGACCTTGTACATGGAGGCTATTTTTCTGTCGGATTTCGTACCCAGCAGAGGTTCTATTTCTTCCCAGTCTAGTTCCTTTTTTCTCATCTCCGATCCCCTCCTTTATTTGAGGAGTTTATAACGTTCTTAAATTTTGACAAGAGAGGATTTACTCAAAACAAAGCAAGAGCCCCGAAAGCACTGTCATTTCAGCTTTCGGGACTGTATTTAGACTATACCGGATCGGGCCGGACTTGTTTGCTGGCTCCTCGGCGAGGACTCGAACCTCGAACCTAGTGGTTAACAGCCACCCGCGCTGCCGATTGCGCCACCGAGGAATACGCGTTACTTAACGACGAGTATCCTAACATAATTTGCGATCCTGTCAATAGATTTTATTTGCGTGATTTTTATTTGCTTTATGATATTTTTCGTGATAAATTATTCGCGGAGATTCGTGAAATATTCTTTCTTGATTTTTTCTTCCGGTACCGATTTCAAAATTACGTGTTGCTGCAATTAACGTTTTCCGATTTGCTGATATTATGTATTTAGTCTGAGGGAGGTGGGACGGATGCGTTTCGATCTTTCGGAGTTTAACTGGCCGCTCATCCTGATAGTAGTGGCGATAAGCGCGACCATGTCCTACGTAGGCGATATAATGGGCAAAAAAATAGGGAAAAAGCGCATTTCCATTCTTCGCTTGAGGCCCCGTCACACGTCGACGGTCGTCACCATCTTCACCGGGATGGCGGTGGCGCTTTTGTCGCTTGCGGCGGCCGCTTATTCGTCCGAGTCGATTAAGATGGCGATATTCGGTCATAACATCCTGACCCGCCAGATGACCGCCCTGACCACTGAAGTCCGCATACTTGAGGACGAACACGAGAGAATGACGTTCGACCTGGACTTGTCGCAGTTTGAATTGTCCGCGATAAGGGCGGAGAAGGATAGGATCGATATCGAGGTATCCGCCCTGCGGGAAGAAACGGAGGCCTTGAAGCTCGGGCTGGAGGAATTGAGGTTTGGACGCGTTATCGCGTACCAGGGCGAAATGCTGGCGCAGACATCCATAGAACAGGATGAGAACGGAGTTTATAACCTGGATGAAGCCGTCGAAGAGCTGATTGCGAAATCCGGGGAATATATTGACATGAAGCTGGCGGAGCTGCGAGTTGTGAATGATATGGAAGGCGCGGGCGCCGAGATAACGGTGACCTCCGAAATGAGATCCGACCTGGAAAACCGGCTCAGTTCGGAGCACGGCCGCAAAGTGCTGCGTCTTACAGCCCCGGCAAACGTAACTATGGGGCAGATGCTGGAGGGCTTCGTGAACATGTATGACAGCAACCTTGTCTTTACGGAGGGCGAGGTGTTAAGGCAGGAAACGATCAGGTTTGTGGACAATCATGAAGACGCCGCCGATATCATCTATAGAATGCTGAGAAGCATCAACAGGCCCGCCGTGTCGAGAGGCATACTGCCCGATCCGTTTACGGGCAACGTGGGAAATCTCGACACTTTGGAATTTTTCGACGTGGTCGACAGAATAGTGACGGACAACTCGAATTTCAGAACCACAATTGTGACGATAACGGCGGCGGCGGATATTTATACCGAGGGGCCGGTGAGCGTTAAGATCGAGGTTGAGGATTTGGAGGGTTAAGCGAATCATAAATAAATGGCAAAGCGCGGGCTCACTCGGGGCCGAAGCGGCAAAATCGGCCGAGCGCGGAGATTCCTGAGGAAGGGGGATGGGGCGGATGTTGATAGTCGGGTGTCAATCATGCGGCGAGGCAAAGATATTGGCGGGTACGCCCGATAATGACGGCGTCGCGAGGATGAACTGGACGTGTCCTCGGTGCGGCGCCGGCCAGGTTTTGCAGCTTGAAGTGAATTCAAGCCTGCGTACTTCCGATCTGCACAGTATCCTGGGCGGCATGGCTTTGCGGGAGGAAGCGCCGCCGGGGATACTGGGGGAGTTTCGCTCGATAGACAAGCGGTATGGAAGTCTTTAAGCCGGCGGGACGTCGAACGAAATTTTATGATATAGTTTTGCAATGCGCGTCGTAAAAAAATTTATTCGATAAGGAGGAGGTATGTTCGATGAGCAAAGAAAGGTACCTTATGACGTCTGAATCGGTTACGGAGGGGCACCCTGACAAACTCGCGGATCAGATCTCCGATGGCGTTCTTGACGCCATTCTGGAAGAGGAACCCATGGGGCGGGTTGCCTGCGAGACGCTGGTGAGCACGGGCCTGGTGGTCGTGACGGGAGAGATAACCACCGGGACATACGTGGATATTCCGAAGATAGCCCGATCGACGATAAAGGATGTGGGCTACACCAGGGCCAAGTATGGTTTCGACGGGGACACGTGCGCCGTGATAACCGCTATCGACGAGCAATCGCCGGATATTGCGCGCGGCGTTGATCGCTCTCTCGAAATGAGAGAGTCCGAGATGGACGATGAGGAGATTGGCAGAGTCGGCGCCGGCGATCAGGGCATGATGATCGGGTATGCCTGCGACGAGACTCCCGAACTGATGCCCGCGTCGATAGCGCTTGCCCACAAGCTTGCCCTAAGGCTGGCGAAGATTCGCAAGGATCTCGTGCTTCCATATCTTCGCCCGGACGGGAAAACACAGGTCACCATTGAGTATGAGGGGATAAAGCCCGTCAGAATTGATACGGTTGTTGTAAGCGCCCAGCATCATCCCGCAGTGGACGAGAGCCAGATTTACGCCGATATAGTCGAGCATGTGATTTCCCCGATTTTGCCCGAGGAACTGCTCGACGGCAAGCCGAAGATACTGGTCAATCCGACGGGGCGTTTCGTAATGGGCGGCCCTCAGGCCGACTCCGGCCTCACCGGACGGAAGATAATCGTCGATACGTACGGCGGCGTCGTGCCCCACGGCGGCGGCGCTTTTTCGGGCAAGGATCCGACCAAGGTCGACAGATCGGCAGCCTACATGACAAGATATGCCGCCAAGAATGTGGTGGCGGCCGGAATCGCGTCGAAATGCCAGATACAGGCGGCCTATGCCATCGGCGTCGCCAATCCTGTCTCGATAATGGTGAATACATACGGAACGGGACATATACCGGACTCGGGGATAGCGAAGCTTGTGCGCCGTTTCTTTGATTTCCGTCCCGCCGCGATAATCAGGGATCTCGAACTGCGCAAGCCGCAATACCGCAGAATTGCGGCCTACGGCCACTTCGGGCGGACAGACCTTTCCCCGCCGCCCCGCTGGGAGGAGACCGACAGAGCGGAGGCGATCAGAAAAGACGCTGAGAATCTGGCATAGCCTGTCGCATATCCTGTGGCCCGCAAGCTGTCCCGTTTGCGGCAGGCTCGCCGTTAAGGCGTGCCGGGAGTGCCTTGAGTCGCTCGCCTCGGCGCCGTCGAAGTTCTGCGTGACCTGCCGCCGCGATATTCCCTGCGCGCGCCACCCGGACGGATTGGCGTGCTCGTCCGTCTCCCGCTATATTGGAGCCAACATCGACGTGATAAAGTCGATGAAGTACGCGTCGCGCAAGGCAATCGCCGTCATGATGGGGGAAATAGCGGCAAGCCGCTTCGAAAAACCGGATGTCGATATTTTGATCCCGATACCGTTGCATAAAGGCAGTGAACGCGAGTATAATCAGACCGAACTGATAGCAAGGGGCCTGTCGGCGGTCTGGGGCGTCCCGGTGGAAAAATGCCTGAGATGGACGATTTACGCTCCCAGCCAGGCTTCGTCGGCAGACCGCCTGGGCAGGGCGTTGCCGGCGGGCGCGATGGAGGCGGTTTGCGGCGCTGGATTGCGGGCGCTTTTGGTGGACGACGTATGCACGACGGGAAATACGCTGATGGCGGCGGGAATTGCCGTTACGAGGGCCGGCGGTTTTGTGCGGGAGGCTGTCACGTGGAGCCGGAGTGTATAGACATACGTGGTATAATGGTAATTATGGTACAATACGTTACGGCAGCGCGCTAATCTCATGAGCGGGGAGATTCGGGTGGAGGATGGCGAGGTATTGTTGAACTTGGTGAAATGCGGAATGTGCGGTACAGCAGCGGTCGTCTCCTCGGGGTATCGGCACATATGCGACAGGTGCCGCGAACCGGAGCATAAGCTGTACAGAAACGTTAAGACGCTCATTCTGGAAAATCTCGACACCGGATACACGATCCAGGACGCTGCGGAAATACTGAAAGTGGAAGAGAGTAAAATCCAGCATCTCGTGAACAGCGGTTTTTTTAAGCTGACGATGCGGGGAATGCAGGTTTCATAAACGAAAATTCTGTATTTTAAAATGAGTGTAATTTTCTCATATAAAGGCGTCGGAAAAAAAACCGATAATAGAGGTAGTGAAGTTTCCACCGCGAGGGGTGACAAATGATGATAGAAAAAATCAACGAAGTAAGCGGTGTGGGTTCGGTAAACGGCGTCAAGCCGCGTAAAGGCGCCGGATTTGGTTCCGAAGGAGAGAGCGTTTCGTCCGACGGGTTGGCGGTCAGCGAATTCGCGAGGGAGATGGCGAATATCTCGCTTGAGATGAGCCGTGTTCCGGAGGTGCGGGAGGACAAAGTCGCCGACCTCAAACGCCGGATAGACGAAGGCATCTATAACCCCGACCCCAGAGAACTGGCGGGTCGTCTTATCTGGGCCGGCATCAACAGGATAGAGGATTGAGACGGGGTATTTAATGTCGGAGAAATCCGATCTTCTTCTTGATACTCTGAAAAAACAGGACGAGATATTAAGCGAATTATCGTCCGTCACGCTCAAACAGAGAGAGGCGCTGAAAGACGGGTCTATGCCCGACTTGCAGGACTTGATGTCCGAGATGCGCCATATCTCGGTGAGGGCTCAGGCAATAGAGATGAAGCGGGAGCGGGCCGCGTCGGAAGTCGCTGCTGAGTTGGGATGCGAGCCGGTCGTGTCGGAGATAATTCGCGGGCTTCCTCCGGACGAGGCCGGAAAGATCGAAGAGGCGTCGCGCGATCTGATATCCACGGTGGAAAACCTTAAGGTTGAGATGACGATCCTGAACCGTTTGATGGACGAGGCGAAAAATCTCAACGAGATGCTTATATCCGAGTGGAGGAAGATGAGCGTGCGTGTGGACGGTACTTCTACGGGAGGATTCGACACGCGGATTTAACTGGGCGTTCGTATTTCGATTTCAGTTTCCTGAATTTTATTCGGAATCGAGCTGAAAAAGTAAAAAAAGATTAAACACAGCAAAAGTTTTGGCCGGACTATGTCGATATTAACCAGAGAAGCAGTTGTCTCTGGTTATTTTTTTGCTTGTTGGGAGTGAAACGGCATGGTCAGTACGTATCATGGAATCGAAACCGGGCGCAGGGCAATTTCGTTTTTCCGAAAAGGAATGGAGATCGCCGGCATGAACACCATGAAGGCGAAGGAACCGGGTTACACCAGGCAGGTCATAAACAGCGCGGCTACGCCCGCTTTGTCGACCAGGCCGAATTTTTCCATGCTCGGCACGGGAGTCGAGATTCTTTCAATAGCGCGGATGCGCGACATATATCTCGACTCGCGCTTCGTGAGGGCGGGGGTCAACCAGGTCTACTGGGCGATCGTGGGGCACGGCGTAACCAGGGTCGAGAAGATAATCGTGGACGCCGGCGAGAAAAGCCTCAACAATTATCTCGACGAATTCTGGTCGGGCCTTCAGGATGTTCACAAATGGCCGGACGAGGCTGCTGTCCGCAACAGCTTCATAACGAGCACTATAAGCCTCACGGACTTCGCGAAAGGACTGGCTGTCAGCTACAATCAATACCGCGACGAGTTGAACGCCGACATTAAGGCAATGGTGAAGGACGCAAATTCCTATATCGACCAGATTGCGATACTGAACCAGGCGATACGGAGCGCCATGATGGCCGGAGCCGAGCCGAACGAGCTGCTGGACAGACGCCAGCTGCTCGCCGAACGCCTCTGCATACTCACCGGCGCGGAAGTGAGCCGCCCGGTCGACGAACTCGACGGAGACTACAAGATCAACCTGGGTGGCAAACTGTTGGTGCAGGGTGTAAACACCCGGCATCTGATGCTGGTCGAAAATCCCGCGAACAAAAACTATTACGAAGTGCAGGTCGAATACAACCAATACGACATAACCAGCAGGCCCGACGTGGCCGGAGTGATTATCGAACAGCGCGCGGCCACCGGCGCCGCCTGCACGCTGAACGGCACCCACGAACTCGAAGTGCTGCGCATGGCGAACGAGCTTTACTGGACGGTCGGGTACGGGCTGGGACAATCCCAGGGCGGCGAGCGCATCGACGGAATAAAGGATCCCGACGCAAAGCTCAACATCGACGGTACGTTCGCGCTGCAGGTGGGATCTGCGGGCGTGAGAGCGGTAAGCCAGGCTTTCAGCAATACGCCGCCGGGTCTCGACGTGGTTCTTGGGCCGCCCGGCCCCGGCGAACTGACCGAGTATTCGTTCAAGATAGCCGCCGGCTCGTTCGAAGCTACGGTGAACATAAGATGGAGCGGTTCGGCGTGGGTGATAAGCGATAATTTCGGCGCGACGCGTTCCGTCGGCGATACGCTTGACGTCGACGAATTCCGCGATTTCCTTCATGATAATTATTCCGCCGCCGGGGGACTCGACATATCCGTTCAGGATCACGCCATAGTCATCGAGTCGCGCGACCGCCATATCATCTCCATCAACGACCTCGGAGGCGACCTGATGAGGTCGAGCGGGCTCGCCAACTCCAATCCCGCCGTGAGGATAGACGTCACGGCGGATGATACGTTCCAGACGATAGTAAACAAGATAAACAACGCTTATATGTTCGACAGGACATACGAGCTGGACGATGAGGGCAATGAGATTCTGAAGGGCAACCTCAAGTACGATACCGACCCGCCCGAAACCGCGCCGGCCAGGCCGGAGGAGTGGCTGCACGCGTCGCTGGAAACCGATGCCGCCGGCAACCTCTTCATCGTCCTCACCAGCAACGTTGCCGGAGAGGCAAACAGGATCAATGTCCTGAGCGGCTCCGTGTGCGGCGGCGGCGTGGTCGATCTCACGGTTGCGAGGCTTTTGGGCTTCGTAGACGCGACGCCCGACCCGGACGACCCCAGCCTTAATTTGCAGCGCGACGTGACGACGTTTATCCAGTTCAAGGACGACGGAACATTAATCGACAGGCACGACCGCTTCGAAAACGTATACGCCCAGGACGCTTGGGTTATATTGAACGGCGCCAGGGAGTTTCTGTCGTCGCACAACGATTTCAAGGAGGCGCGCAGGATATCGCCGGTCGGTATCGCGGCGGTGGACGAGCTGTCGGAAGTGTTGCGGGGCGTGAGGTTTGAAATCAACGGCGTCAACGAACCGGGGGAAACAGTCACAATACTGATCCGCCACCATGTTACGAAGGGAGCGATATACGCGACTCTTGAACTTCGCGACGACATCCTCCTGGGGCAGATGGATGTGTTCGACGACATGATGTACCGTCTGGCGTCGGAATTTAACGCCATACACTACTCGGGCTACGGCAGCGGCGAATACGAAAACAAGACGGGGATGGGCTTTTTCGAGCGCATATCGAACAGATACGGGGCGTTCGGCAAGCTCGCCGTCGAAAACGACGTCGCTTTCGACACAAACCGCCTCGCGGCGGCGAGCGGCAACGGCGAAGGGAATTCACTGGGGCCTGCGGGGGACGGCAAGAAGAGGCTCTCTTCGGAGGGGCGGCAACAAAGGAAGGAGTT